>Ga0310120_10000192_pt1 | contig 50454 bp, 35 predicted proteins | sample CB27_AW_983_MG_FD_203506 | JGI IMG/M metagenome (GOLD analysis project Ga0310120, IMG submission 203506) | Marine microbial communities from Western Arctic Ocean, Canada - CB27_AW_983 | ecosystem: Environmental > Aquatic > Marine > Oceanic | place: Canada: Western Arctic Ocean | collected...
TCACCGTAATCCCGAAAAATATATTCCGGTTCATCTGACAAGTCGGTTGCTCCCGGGATCGACATTTGCATGCGGTAGGCGAGTTCGTATTGGGCAATCCGGGTCTGAAGGTGTGGGTCCAAGGCCGTTTGCAGTTGCAGCTTGTGCAATTGTTGCAGTGTGTCGAGAGCGTCACGACGGCTCACCAGGTCGATGCCAGCCGGGTTTTCCAGGTACAGCACGGGATCCTTTCCAGATCGAAACCGGACCCCTTGATGCCTGGATGGCAAAAATCCACTGCCCCACAAGCGGGCTACCAGTGGCTGGCCTCCCTTGTCCTTGGTGACCATGACGACGAACTCGGGGAAATCTCGGTTCTCGCTGCCCAAGCCGTAACTGAGCCAAGCACCCATGCTGGGCCTGCCCGGAAATTGGGATCCGGTTTGAACGAAGGTCACCGCCGGGCCATGATTGATTGCCTCGGTGTGCATCGAATGAATGAAGCAGAGGTCGTCGGCAATTTTTGCCGTGTGGGGAAGTGACTCGCTGATCCACGCGCCACTCTCGCCATGTTGCTGAAACTTGAACGGCGAGCCGACGAGCGGAAAGCTCGACTGACTGCCTGTCATCGATGTCAGCCGTTGCCCCTTGCGAATCTCGGCGGGTAACTGCGTTCCATGTTTTTCATTGAGCAACGGTTTGTAATCGAACAGGTCCATCTGTGACGGAGCACCCGACTGGAACAGGAAAATGACTCGTTTGACCGAGGGGACGTGATGCAGTTGTTCCACCACTCGGGATTGTGCCGTCGTGTCCGTATCCAACATGTCGGCCAGTGCCAAACCTCCCAGGCCCATGCCAAATCGATTCAGCAGTTGTCTACGACTGAAAGCAGCCGGAGCATCGTAACCTGTACAGAGTGTGTGCATTGTTTTCCTCACCGCTTCATCACGGATTCATCGAAGTTCATCAAAATGTTTGCGACCATCGTCATTGCAGCAAGTTGCTCTTTCGGTAGTTCAGCATTGGTCGGCGTGTCGCCCACGCAAAGCAGTTCACCCGCTCGGTCTGGATTGTTTGTGAAACGCGCTCTTTGACGCTCGTAGAAAACGTGCAAGGTCTTGTGTTCACTTGCACTCGGTCGTCGGCTGGTGAGGGTGCGAAACATGTCCTCGATCACTTGCCCCATGTTTTCTGGATGTTTCCGGAGTAACCGTTCCGAAAGCACCCGTGCGGACTCGACAAATTGAGGGCCGTTGAGCAGTACCAGGGCCTGCAAGGGGGATGCAGTCCGTTCGCGACGAACACGACAGACGTCTCGTTTCGACGCATCGAGCACCATCATCACGGGTGCTGGCCCGGTCCGTTTCCAGTAGGTGTAAACACTACGACGGAACAGGCCGGGACCTTTCTCCCGATCGACCGGTTTGAAGGAAACTTCCAGTTCGTAGGGGCGAGTTGGCTGCCCTCCGATTTGCTCGACAATCAGTTCGCTCACGACCAACGCACTGTCACGTATCATCTCGGCCGGCAGACTGTGTGCCCATTGCCGGGCCAGCAGTCGGTTGTCCGGGTCTTGTTCGAATAATTCAGGTGACGCCGACGATGTTTGGCGATACGTGGTGGAAGTGACAATCAGTCGCAGTAGTTGTTTGACATCCCAGTCGTGGTCAACAAAATACCTGGACAGCCAATCGAGTAATTGAGGATGCGTTGGCAACTCACCCTGACTGCCGAAATCTTCCGGCGTTCGGGTGAGGGGCTGACCGAAACACATTTGCCACAGACGATTGACCGCTACGCGAGCGGTGAGCGGATGGGCCGGATCGGTCAACCATCTGGCCAGGCCGAGGCGATTTCGCGGTTGATCGTTGGGAAAGGCGGGCAGTACGCCGGGAGTCCCGGGTTGGACCTGATCTGTACGGGCATCGTAAGCCCCGCGTTTTAAAACATAGGTTGGTCGCGATTGCGCAAGTTCGCGCATGACCATGATCTCCGGGAACTCGTCACACAGCTTGCTTCGTTGTTCTCGCAATTGTTGCACGGTTGCCAGTTGTTCCAAGTATTTCCGATCACTGGTGGCAAGATAATAACGGTACAAATCCTCGCGCAGTTGGCCGCTGGAATCAGCCTCAGTATCCTGCAAGGCTGAGGTTAAACTGTCGCCATCGTAAAGCTGGGCCACTTCCAGGCCGCTCAGCTGCCGATCGAATACTCTAAATTCATCGACCAGTCCTTGCGAAAATCCGCGGTCTCGTTTGCGGGCCCCAATCAAAATTTGATCTGTTCCACCATCCGTGATGTTCTTATGGAGATTATTTCGCACGACTTCAGTGAGAGCCCGTCGGCCATTGACGAAGATGGAAAGCCCGTCAGCCCGGCTGGAACCATCGTAGGTCACCGCCACGTGCAGCCATTGATCCGTCTGAATCTTGGCAGGTGTGCGGACACGAATTGCGTTGCCTGGCCAGAAGTGGATCAGGGAGGCACTCAACCGTCCTTCTTCAATTAATAGCTGGTATCCTTGACTTCCGGCGTCGGTCCAGCCACGAGAGCGATGGAATATGACAGCCCGACTTTTTTCGTCCGGCGTGTTAATCCACAATGCGACGCTAAACGGTTCGAATCGACGGAAATTGCCGACCTTCATCCGAATCCCTTCGTCTCCATTCAAACGCACGGCCTGTCCCTGCTTCCCCGGAACGAGCTGATGAGTACCCTGCTCATTACCATCTTCAAAACTAAGATAAGCAATGCAGCCGGGTGAGTTTGGCAGCTGGTAATCGGAAGTGTCCAGCTTCTCTTCCGTGGACTCCGCCTCTTGGGACTGATTGTCAGGACGAGTGAATGCACGTTGCTCAGCTGGCAGGGAAATCCATTCCTGAAACGCAGTGGACCTGTTTGCTGCAACTGCCTGTAATTTCTCTTCAGCGAAAGTGATACGTTGTTCGATATCTGCAGCCTTTTCCTTGACTGTCTGGTCAATCAACAGCAAGGTGGGGGTTGGAATCGATTTGCCGTGATAGGCGTACAAACCGGCCTCGTCAATGTTGTCGAAAAAGGCGGACAGCTGATAATACTCTCGCTGAGTGAAGGGATCGAATTTGTGGTCGTGACACCGAGCGCATTCAAACGTCAGGCCCAGCAATGCAGCTGCAAAGGTCTGTGTGCGGTCGGCCACGTACTCGATACGGAACTCTTCCTCGACGCTTCCACCTTCGGTCTTTTGAGGGTGCAAACGGTTGAAAGTTGTGGCTAGGATTTGGCGGTCCGAGGCATCAGGTAGTAGGTCACCGGCCAACTGCCAGGTGACAAACTCATCGTAGGGTAGATTTTGATTCAAGGCCTCGATGACCCAGTCCCGCCACGGCCAGACAAAACGGTCTTTATCGACTTGATATCCATAAGTATCAGCGTATCTGGCAATGTCGAGCCAGATGGAGGCCATCCGTTCTCCAAAACGGGGTGATTGAAGCAACCGCTCGACCGCTTGTTCGTAACCGTGGCCGGTCGGGTCCTCCAAGACTGTGTCCAGTTCGTTCAGCGATGGCGGCAGGCCGGTCAGGTCAAAGGTTACCCGCCGCAGGAGTTGTTCACGAGACGCCTCTGGTGAGGGATGCAGGCCTTCTCCCGGCAGTCGGGAAAGTACGAAACGATCAATCGGATTTCTGCTCCAACGGTCATTATCGACCTCAGGAACCGGAAAGTCTCTGGGTGGTCGAAACGACCAATGGTCGCTCCACGGCGCACCCTGGTCAATCCAATGCCGGATCAGTTCGATTTCGGCGGCCGTCAAGGACAGCGTGTCAGTGATCGGTGGCATCCGTTCATCAGGGTTGGTCGCGGTGATGCGTCGAAAGAGTTCGCTTTCCTGCACCTCACCCGCAGTAATGACCCGCCCCAGAACTTCTTTTTCTTGGTCCAAACGTAAGTCAGCGCGACGTTGAGCAGCATCGGGTCCGTGGCATTTATAACAGCGATCGGACAAAATAGGCTTGATGTGAAGACTGTAATCGATCTCTGCAGGAATTTCTGCACGCACCACGCCAGGGCACGTGAGGCCGATGAACAAACCGATCCAGAAACCGTGGCGAATTGCCATCGTCGATACTCGAAACATACAGGGCCGATGTGGCTTCCGACTTTTATTATAATACCCGACGTTGCGGATCACACGTTCTGTTGTGACATGAATCTTTTTGTTCAATTTAACGCGCCGATGGGAAAGGTTGTGGTTTCAACTGGTGAAGAATTTTCAACAGGTAAAAAGTCTTTGATGAAGGGGTCGATTCTAATGCCGAACCTCACTCCGGCCAAAATGGTTTGAAGTGGTGTGAGCTTACTGGTTGATTGGCGAATTGTCTTCACTGGTAAACCGGATCCAACTCTCCTTGAATGTAGTCCATTGCTATTCGCCAGCTTTCCATCGCGGAGATGCGTACAGCGTGCAGGTCGGGAATGATCCAGCCTCGATAGTTATCCTGTGCCAGGATGCTCATGACCGTGGGGTAATCAACCTCTCCGCGCCCCAGGTCTTGTGACGAGTTGTAGAACTGCCCCCGGGCAGTGTCTCCCGCAAACCGCTGTCCGTTGGGAGTCACGAAATCTTCCTTGCTTGGGTTTCTTGTCGCATCTTCAAAATCCAGGTAAACAATTCTTTTGAGCGATTTGCGAAAGGTTGCAGCGACGTCACAGCCATCCAGTAAGAGGTGCGCTGTATCCCAGGCGCAGAACACATACCGCGAATCCGTATGCTCCAGAAAACGGTCGATTTGTCGCGGTGTCGAAATCAGCGATCCAGGAAGGTTGTGCACACCCATTCGTACACCGTACTCCTGGACGGCCATTTTTCCCATCTGATTGTAGAACCGAAACGTGTCTTCGTAGGCCCGATGTTCGTCTTCTCCGGGCTGGACTTCCAATGACGGAAAGAAGGTTGCTGCCGTGGCTCCAAACTTTCGGTGAACTTCGAGCACACCTCGCAGCCTGGCTAGGATTTCCTTCTGTTGTTCTCGGTCACGGTAGTGGCCCCCGAACGAAATCGTCGAAAATACAAGGCCCCGCTTCTGTAACTCATCGCCCAATTGATCGATCGAAACACTATTTTCTTCAAGAATCTGCGGGTATCCCGTCAGGCGGATGCCGTTGAATCCGCTGGCGGCCGTTTCATCCAGGATCTGTAGCAGAGGCAGGGGCTTCCCTGGCGGGGTGACCAGTTGCCATGATCCCGTGGTCAGACCGTACAGCACATTGGGCCGTTTGTTTGGCTTGGCCAGTTCACCAGGTTCTAACGCTGACGATGTTGACAAGCCTCGGTAACTTAAACCGGCCACACCGCTTGCCAGTAAAAACGATCGTCGACTCAACCTGTTCACGGCTTACCCCATGTCAAAAAACAAATGGCAAACGGCACGCTGCTTGAGACGCAGAAACCGTTGATTATACTGCTTCATAAGGGTCTAAAGCAGGGTCGACTGGGTGTCGCTTTGCCATTTTCTGGATTTAAGGAAAAACGTGTTTCATCCGTTCAAAAGTGATTCAACGCTCTGCGTTTCAAGCGACGCCAGGATTCACCCAGGGCGTTGCAGGTGGACTTGACCAGCCAGTTCAGCAGTGATCCTAGACGGTTCAGCGATTCATTCGAAGTGCTCAATGGTGCCGGAAACAAATCGATTAGTGTGTCCGTCCGAGTAAAGCAAGAGAGCACCGTCGTGGTCAACTCCCAGACACCGTCCGTTCACTTTTTGCGATCCGAGTTGTAATCGCAGGTCACGCCCGGTGAGCAGGCAGTGCGGTTGCCATGCTGGTTGTACTTGTAAATTGCCGTTGGACAAACGCTGATAATAGCTTGAAATCTGATGTAAAATCTGAATCAGCAAGTTTGCCAACTCAAATCGATGACCGGTAACATCGAAGAGCGAGGTAGCGCGGGTTCGAAGTTCTTGTGGTGCTTCCAGAACCGAATTGTTGACGTTGATTCCTACTCCGACGATTAACGTGTTGGGCGACTTCGGGATGGATTCGAGCAACAATCCTGCCACCTTCTTGGAATTAAGGTAAACGTCATTCGGCCACTTCACTTGGAACACACAGGAAGCGTCAATAGCAGACAGTCCGGCCCTGACGGCCAATGCGGTTGCCAGAGATAACTGAGGTAAATCTTTTGATGTGAGTCCAAAATGAGTCACGTCACAGACGAACGAAAACGTTAGCGACCCAGGTCCGGACCACCAGCGGTTACTGTGGCGTCCCCGGCCGGCGGTTTGACATTCTGTCAGCACCAGACATGGTGGAATGTGGGACAGTGTTTTCACGAGTTCTACGGCGCGATCATTCGTCGACGGCAACTTCTGATGGAATTCGACTTTCTCAAGGTCCGTTTCTGAGCGAATCCGCTCTAGATCGTCTGCGGTGAATGTATAGCACACAGTATTTGTTTAACCGTTGATAAAAGTTTTTGCGGCCATTTGATTATCTGTTCCATTGTCGGGCCGACGGCTTGAGCATCCATCCGAGGCGCTTTCCGGAACTTTTTCTTCCTTCCATCGACAGCAAGGCTTACCACTTCCCCGAGTGCAATCCTGGCCACCAGATGCTCGAGTGCGTGCCCGGCGCCCCTACCGGGAAGGTTTTCATCAAATTTCCAATTTCACGGGCAACATCATTGCGGGGGTTACAATCCTTTCGAAGGGCCACCCGATCACCGGCGTAGTCATGAGAACCGGGGTCCCATTGCTTGGTCCGGGGCAGTCGAACCGGCCTTTTGCGGCAACGTAGGGGATATTGTTGTACCTTTACGCCTCGTTGGCCGAAAAATGGTCCAACAAATGAGTTTTGATACGAGTAACGATTTGATCTCGCGTTGACCGAAATGCTGCCAGCCGCTCTTCCTGCGTTCCCTGTACCTCGGCAGGGTCAGGAAACGGCCAGTGCAGCGTCTGCTTCGCACCGGAAAAAACCGGGCAGTGTTGTGCGGCGTTGTCACAAACAGTGACCACCAAGTCGAAAGAGTCGTGTAGGAATTGATCCAGATGTTTACTGTGATAGTTCGAAATATCCAGCCCTGCTTCCGACATGGACTGGATAGCAAGCGGGTGGACGAAACCAACCGGGCTTGATCCGGCCGAATAGACTTCCCAGTCACCGTCGGTTTCTGCTTTCCATAGACCTTCCGCCATCTGTGAACGCGCCGAGTTGCCGGTGCAAAGGACAAGCAGTCTCCGTGTCATGACATCTCCCGCAAGCGGTCATCAGTGATTGTTATGAGGTCTGCAGCCATCGATCTGCCGTCGAACGGTTATTTTCAAGGTCATCTTAAACTCTGTCCAGTGGTCGTGTTTTTCAGCAACAGACACCCCTTGAGTTTAACAGGTAATCTTCGTCCAACACATCATACAAAAGTTTTCAGTGGACGTACCGAATCGAGTCGTCGTACCAGGTACTGTTTTGACCGTTGCCCACGTCGTTGCAGGTGAATGCGACGAAAGTCGAACTCCCTGCGGAGTGTTGTGAAGTTGTAACCGCAAGTAGTTGTTTGGGACACAATTTGGAATACGGGATCTTCAAGAGTCTTGCCCGCTTCCTTCGGGAATCTGGAAGGCTGTATTCGAGTTCTTGGGAAGGGTGCGTGTCGTTTCCGGGACGTAGTGGTGGGGTTGATTTGGAAGTGTATAATGCCGCGATGCGAATCGCCTTAGTTGTGACACAAATGACTGATGAAAACTTGCGACTGGCCGCACAAGTCGGAGTGACCGACATCGTTGGGCGATATCCGGGTCCCAAACTGGCGCAGATGTCCAGGTTGTGCGACCGTGTGGCACGGTATGGCATGCGGATGTCGGTGCTTGAAGGATACATCCCGCACGGCGACATCGTGTGTGGTGGGCCTCAGCGCGACTACCAGATTGAGAATGTTCAACATTTGCTGTGTAACATGGCAGAGTCAGGTGTGGAGGTGTGTTGCTACAACTTCATGCCCAATGAGGAGTGGGTACGTACGAGCGTGGAAGGAACGGAGCGAGGTGGCGCTGAAGTGACGGCGTTTGAACTGAAACAGTCGCTCCGGGGTGACACGGGTTCGAGAGTCGATTCGGGGAAATTGTGGGAAAATCTCGAATATTTTTTGAAGCAAGTCTTGCCAGTTGCCACCGAAATGCAGGTGAAAATGGCGATGCATCCAGATGACCCTCCGCTGTCGAGTTTTCGCGGTCACGACCAAATCATGCACAGTCTCGAAAATTTTCAGCGTCTGCTCCGCCTGGTCGACGTACCCGCCAATGGCGTTTGTTTTTGTCAGGGATGTTTTGCTGAGATGGGAGAAGATGTGCCTGCCGCCATTCGGCAATTGGGAGCACGTATCCATTATGTCCATTTTCGCGACGTATGCGGCTGTGCGCACAAATTCTGCGAGACATTTCATGACAATGGCCAGACGGACATGGCCGAAGCAATGCGTGCTTATCATGAGATTGGATTTGCTGGACCCATGCGGCCTGATCACGTGCCCACGCTTGCTGGGGAAACCACCGAAGCGGAGATTGAGGTGCCCGAGATCTCCGATGATTTGATCGATGCGGACACCTTTAACGGCGCCGACACACCGGTTTCACCCGGTTATGCCATGCGAGGGCGTTTATTTGCGGTGGGCTACATGCGGGGATTGATGGACGCCATAACGCGGCAGGAATGTCACCACGGCAAGAACGAGGGTGCCGATTGAAGGTAATCGCATTTGGGGCGGCGGTGCGTCTACCGGAGTTGCGTCTTCGTCGTTACGTCAATATGACAGACTTGTTAATCGCCTGTTTGCCGCAGATAATAGTCAGTCAGTAAACCGGCAGTTGATGGACCTGGCGTTCTTCGCGACGTTCGGTTGCTCGCGACTGCGTTCATGACTGCGATCTCGCGGGGGTGCGGGAAGCATCTCTACCGGAAATTCCTTAGGCGGCATTGTATTCAGGAAGCAGGGAGGTTTTCAATGAAACGAATCCCGGCTGTTATCTTGCTTGCCTGGACAATACTTTCAGTTGACCCGGTCCACGCGGCCACATCGGACGATGCGGTGAAAGTGATTTCTCAACGGAGTGTGGAATACGACGGAAGATCGGGTTCCGGCCAAGGCAAGCACATTGTTTTTGTTACGGGTGACGACGAGTATCGGTCGGAGGAAGGCATGCCAATGCTGGCCAAAATTTTGGCCAGCCGTCATGGATTCAGGTGTACGGTGCTGTTTGCCATCAATCCTGATGACGGAACGATCGCGCCGGACTATCCGCATAATATTCCAGGTGTCGAAAAACTGACCGAAGCAGATTTGATGGTTCTTTTTACTCGTTTTCGCGAACTTCCCGACGAACAGATGCAAGCCATCGTTGATTTTTCCAACTCGGGAAAACCCATGATTGGCCTGCGAACGGCAACGCATGCCTTTGACTATTCCGAGGATTCAGAGAGCCGATTTTCCAAGTACGGTTGGAAGAGTAAGGATCCGGTTGGAGGATTTGGTCAACTTATTTTTGGCGAGACTTGGGTGAATCATCACGGTGAGCACGGTGTTGAGAGTACTCGAGGCGTGATCAATGAACAGTATGCGACCGATCCAATCCTGCGTGGCTGTGATGACATATGGGGCCCCAGTGATGTCTATGGAATTTCACATCTGGGTTCAGATGCCAAAGTATTGGTCTGGGGGCAGGTTCTGTCTGGAATGAATCCGCTAACCGCAGTAGTCACAGGTGAAAAAAACCAGCCCATGATGCCGGTGGCCTGGACACGAGAGTATGTGGGCGACACGGGAAAACCTGCACGGGTGTTTTGTACAACCATGGGGGCGGCGACCGATTTGGAAAGTGCCGGTTTGCGACGATTGCTGGTCAATTCGTGCTACTGGGCGCTGGGCATGAAGGATCGGATAACCGGTCGGGCCAACGTCGATTTTGTGGAAGCTTATGAACCATCAGACTTCGGTTTCGGAATTTACAAAAAGGGTGTGAAACCGTCCCATCATCGGCTGCAGGCCAAACCAAAGGGCGGCTGAATCGACATGAAAAAATCTGTAAGCGCAACGCCCAGTCGGCTGAGATGTTGTGGTGCAGGATATACCACCCGATGAACACAACTGCCTTTGATGACTTGATTCACAGTGCTGACCTGAAGGGGGCGGTAACCCGCTGTCAGGCAGACTGCTGCGAGGAGAATTTTTTTTCCCCAGTCCATGGAAATGGCGCTTACATCCCGCTTTTGCTGGCACTGATGGCCTATTCGAGCGGCTTCGGATTTGCAGCCGAGCTGCGGGAATCGATTGATCCGTTGACCGGCCCGGAATACGCAATTCTTTATGGCGATGATGTTTCCGGCCAAGAATATGACAAGTGGAGGAGCCATCCGCTCCTGCCCGCCCTTCGTTACGCCTATGAACGCTACCAATACTTGAATCGGGACGTGCGTGATTACGTGTGCAACGTGTTCATTCGAGAGCGGATCAAGGGCAGGCTACGCAGGGTCGAAGCAGCTGCGGCAAAGGTCAGACATCGGCGCCAATCTGCCGGTGGAATGATCATACCGTTTGGTGTCTATATGAGATATTTGGGACCTAGGAGCATCAAAGGTCGTGAAATACTCTACGTGGACAAGAAATATCATGATCGAATGATCGTGACTTTGGGGGGTGAAAGCGGCCTCGCCAGTGTGACGTTGGCACTCAATCCGACAGGCAGACGGGCCATGTCGGAGACTCGATATTCCATTTCGTCGTTTGGCATGCTAGACACGGTCCGACATTTGATTCAGCGCGGTATGACGGAAATGATGGCGGACCCGCATCCTGATGAATGGGAGGTTCGGTTCATCGAACAAGCCAAAATGGATCAGAGGAGTTGCCGTTGTATTCAGGTTGTTCGCACAAAACGACGGGAAGAGTATTCATTTTATCGTCTTCGTATTTTTGTCGATCATGAATTGCAGGTTCCCGTTCGTTTTACTTTTTGGTCATTTCCTTCCACAGTCGGGGGTCGTCCCCGACTTGATGAAGAGTATTCCTACACGAAGGTGCGTTTGAATGTAGGGTTGGACGACAGCGACTTCGATTTGTCGAATCCTGACTATGGATTTGACGAGGGGCGCGTCGAACCGCAGGGTGGCTAGGTGAAGGGGATTTTCGAGTGGCTGCTGGAAAATCGTTACTCCAGCGAGAGAAAATCGGCTAACGAAGAAGTTTAGCGCGTCTTGCACATGGAGAGTTTCCGAGAGGAGGCGTGCACACCGTCTTTCAGAAAGAATTAGCACAGCTTTCGAAAGCTGTGCCTTCTTTGAAAACTAGTCATCGTCATTATCGTCGTCAGCGTCTTTAAACACGTAACGCTTGTAGATCGAATGATCTTGTAGCTCGTGACGCACTGAAAAATCGCCTTGCTTGTCGATGAGCAACATCTCGGTAGGCGCTTTAAGATCGGTCCGTCCCAGTCGTTCGCCGCCACGCAGATCAGCCACGATAACATCCAAGGCGAAAGTATGTGTTTTCAATGTCCAGAGCCATTGATTTTGTGGCGAAAGAGCCTTGACGTCATCACGGCTGAAATTCAGAACGCTGCCTCGCCTGACTTTGCGCTCCGCTGGTATTTCCAAGGCCCGCTGAGCATCCCAATCGACGGCCATGACCTGCGCCGTTGGTTCCTGAGCATAAACGCGGTCTTTCGCTAGCGCGACTCGACGCTGAGCGTCGGGGGTTCCCACCAGCAAATGTGAACTGCCAGGTACCTGAACGACTGGACTGACTTCGCTCCATTCCGTTTTGCGAAATCCCGCTTGTGCCGGTTCGAGTTCCAGGCGATCGACAACGGTGATATCCAGTGACTGCTGAGTTGGCCTGTCTCCGCTGGACGGATTGTTTGGATCTTCCAGGTGAAGTCGTACTTGATATTGATAGGATCCGCCCAGCTTCACGTCAAAATCCAAGAATCGAAACAAGTAAAAATCGGTCTTTAGTTTGTCCATCCCGCGGAGTCTTCCGGTTGGTGTCCTGTTGGATCTTCCCGTTCGCTGTTCTTGTGATCCAGGTCCTTCTATATCGAACCCTCTGCGGCCATCACCAGGAGCGCCAAACTCCTGGAGACCGTCGCGAGGAGCATTGGTGAAATTCCGTTTTGTGTTAACCTGCTTGGCGGGGACTCGCGAGTGCAGGGCCAGGCGTGTTACATCGCGCATGATAAGCGGTGGCAAAGGCCAATGCAGACCCAACCACATCCTTCCGTCCTGGACTGCATTTGTGCCCGTCGTGTACAGGAAGCGACTCTCAGCAACCTCTGTCTCTGGCCGTGTCCAGCTGTCGATGATGTTGACGGCCTCCTCGGTTACGATGTCCACCCAGGGCCCGGTTTGGCCGGAGAGACTTACCTCACGCCGTCGAACTTCGTAGCTGGTGTAGCGCGGAAAGTCTCGCCGAGCCAGGAAGTCGTCGGCTTGTAAGAAATGGTCGTGGTATTCTTGTAACTGTTCTTGAATCGGCACCAGTCCGACCAGCTTGACGATGGCATAGCCCTTGGCTTGATTGGTACGGGTGGCACCTCTGGCCGGGCCGCCACGAGACCTGGGGTTGGTCCGGTTTGCTGTCCAGTTTTTAATCTCCCTTGGGGAGAGAGCACGCCCCCCCCCTCCTCAACATTTTCGTCATCCAGTAAATCAACTTCCTCGCCGGTCGCCTTCATGGAAACGGGTGCAAAGATTGCGTCCGTTTCCAGGTGCACGACCGTGTAAATCTTGGGATCGGTTCGTTTGGATTGTGGTTGATTGATTAATTGGTGGATGGGGCCGAAGTGGTAATCCGCCCTGTTAATGGACTGTCCTGAATTGCGAGCTTTTTCGTCATAGGCGACAATCTGAATCCGTTCGGACGAGACGTCGGTCCACTCTGTCTTATCGATATTCGTTTTCGCATTGCGGACGAGGCTCTCCATCTTCTCGGGTGTAATCGTGGACACTTCCCGTTGAAACCCCTTGTAGGCTAAAAAGTAGGTGCACAGCAGCACCATCAGAAATAACACAAGTTTTTCAACGTGTGACAAGAGAAACGATTTCACGGCGTCGGAGTTGAACGACACTTTAACTTTCATGTTGGCTACCCCGATTGTGATTCCTCAATCCCCAGGAGTTTCTTGTCGACGGGATTGTAGATGTAGATGATGCCGTAAATCTCGACCGGACGCTCGAAAGAATTGTTCTGGTCTGATTGACTGCCAACGTATTTCGATCTTGAGCTTGCTTCCGCTAAACGCGAAGAACCAACCAGAGATCCAATCTCCTGGTTTCTGCTCCGTTCCCCACCCTTCTGTTCCAGTTTTCCTTCGAAACTTGCACCCGGATTGAACAACACTTGCCGGACCTCGACGATCAAAGTTGAATTGCCACACTCTATCAACAACTCACTTAACTTGCGTTGGTCAATGATCAGACGCATACGGATCGGCATGCGTTTGGCAATCGCCAGCAGTGGCTTGGACGGCCCCACTTTCTGCAAGGCCTCTGCCGTTAACGGTTCGTATTTTTCATCCACGTAACGCCCATCTGCCGGATTGATTTCCTCTTGGTCAGCGGTTCCCTTTTCTGCACGACTGGGGGGCCGCTTCAGCTCATCCTTGGGATTGCTATCAACAAGCAGGTGAATGGTCCCTTCTGGCTGGGTGGCATGTTTTCCCAACTGAATCGATTGAATGGCTTTAACGGCCGCAGTGGACTGCGTTTTGGCACCCTTATTCGTGGTGGCGATAATGTCCATCAGGCCGCGGAGCACCCACAGGTCCTCTTGTGCATATAAAACTTGTCCCGTTGTCGGAACTGCCCGCCACTGGAAGTGTTGTGTCTCGATCTCAGACTGGTTCTGCGCATTCCAATCGACCAACAAGTTTTCAGTGCGGTGGGATGCTGTTTGGTTGTCGCCGATTGTTCCGGGGCGCCGCGAGGCGAGATTGCCCCCAGCAGCAGTCTTTGTTTCGGGTTCTCTCCAATGAGACCCGATGATATCTGCCAATTTAGGAAGTTCTTCCCGGACATAATTCCAATATTCCCTGCGAAACCTCACTTCTAATTTCTTACTATCTTCCAAAGTGAATTTTTCGATGGGCCGGAGTTGTGTGGCGGAGGCAACAAAAGCGTTTGTCAGTTCGGATGGCCACACAAGTATTTCTTCAAAACGTCTCCATTTTATTCCCCAGGCAGTTCGTACCACTTCACGCCGAGTCTGGAGCAACTTATCCATTTCTACACGGATATTCTCGTTGGGATGATTGACCTTTCGCGCGACGTTCTCCATTTTTCGTTCTTCGTCTTTGAGATTTTTATACCGACTGGCGTAGGTTGCAGCCAACTTTCCAGTCGACAAATACCAACCCAGCAAGGTCAGGACCATGATCGTAGCACACAAGATCCAAAAGTGGTGCTTCTTAACCGTGTTGAGGAAAACGTTCACTTGGTCCATGGTTACCGCCTTTCCGAACCGGCTTGTGCATTGCGAGCTTGCGCTTCTGCGTTTTCTTTCTCTTTTGCGATTCGTTGTTCGGTGCGTTCGCTCAGTCGCTTTTCCTGCCAGCAGAATTGAACGACAAAGTTATAGCGTGGGATTTTGATCAGCTCCGGTTCCAGATCGGGAGGTAGCGGACTGTTGTTATTTCTCTGATCCTCCAGAGCTTGCTGATGTTTGATCCGATCAAACTGAGGATTTTTTATTTCATGGTCATGGATCTTTTCCATTGGCAGGAGCAAGGGATATTGAATGCCCAATGCCTTCATTCCTACTGGAATCAGGTTTCCGTCTGGGCCATCAGGCAATGTCACGGTTCCTGTTTGTAAGTTTTTGACGAGAGTTCCCCGCACGTAATCCCAACCCTGATTGGTGGGGTCGTCGTTGTGAAAATGATAACCCCGCAACTCGACCACCCAACCTGCGCCATTCGGTCCGGAATCTTGCGCTTCCGTTTTCCGTTTGGCTTGTCGGGTGTTGCCTCCCACCGGCTCTTCTTCAACATCGCTGCCGGATTCGGGATCGAGAGTCAGACTCTCTTGATAAGTCTTTTTGTATTCATCGTTCCACCATTCTGACAACTCGCCGTAGAACTTCGATTCGATTGTCTGTACGTACAAAGTAGGTCGCTGTGAGATTGGCTGGGGACCAGCTTCCTCTTGTGGGGCAGAATCAGTCGGTAAGGCAGAATGGATGGCAAGCAACAATTCCGGATAGAGCAAGCGGCCTTCTTCGTCGCTGACGATTGCCTCGCCAATCGTTTTTAGTTTTTCGAATTCTTCGGTTTGCTGCCGATCGGTAGTCTCGAAGTTGCTGCTCCTGCTCGAAATTCCTTGCGTTTGACTGACAACATCACGGAAGAGATCTTCACGAACCTTGGACCAGGCATTCCAATGAAAGACGTAGTTGCACAAACAGCCCAGTAGTAACACAGCGACCGCAAAAACAGCCCAGGGCTTCTTTTCCTTGATCATCCTCCGTGTCAAAATTTCGCGGGGCAGTAAGTTTGTCTTGAGCGTCGATTTTTCCAGCCCTTGAACCGCGAGCCCATAACAAACGGGTAGTGATAAAATATTTTCCTTGAAACTGGGTGTCGAGATGACTGTTGTTCCCTGGAGCTGTTCCGCTTTCTTGAAAGTGACTACCGGATAACCTAAGCTCTTTTCCAAATACTGAATCAGTCCCGGAAGTTTGATCGCATTTCCCAAGGCCAACACGCGACCGATTCTGGCTTCACGCTCCAAGCTTTGGAAAAATCCGATCGAACGTTGGAGTTCGGTAACGAAATCTTTGAACACCGGTCGCATTGCCTGAAAGACCTGTTTGGGGTCCTGGGCTTCTTGAGCGTTTCGTTTTAGTTGCTCCGCCTTGGCAAATGTCAGCTTCAGCTCTTTCGACAGCTGTTTGGTGAAATGATTTCCTCCCAAGGGCACGTTACGTTGCCAAACACGGTAGCCATTGGTGACCACCAAGTCAGTGGAATCCGTTCCGATCGAAATAATTGCAAGAGACTCTGGCGGTTTCTCCGGGTTGTACTGGTCCGGAGATGGCAGGTCCCGTAGCTGATCGAAAACAACAAAATTAAAAAGTGCCAACGGAGAAAGCTGGATGACGTCGAGTTCGATGCTTGCATTTTCGAACGGGCGAATAGCGCGAAATACCTGGTCGCGCTTCATGGCGAACAATCCCACCTCGGTTTCCAACGCAAACCCCTCTTCCTCGCTGCTCCCGGGCATCTTCTGATAGTCCCAGATCACTTCGTCGAGAGGAAAAGGTATCTGTTGCTTGGCCTCGTAGCTAACGATTGCGGCCAGTTTTTTAGATTCTACTGGTGGGAGTTTGATGAAACGGGCAAGACCATTTTGGCCCGGTACAGAGACAACAACCGTGTCACCCTGAATTTCGTTCCGAGAGAGAAACAGGTCCAGCGCTTCCCGGATCAATTCGACGGGATCAGCGTCGGGTTGACTGAGAATCTTCGGATACTCAATGTGATCAAAGGCTTGCGCAACCAGACTGTCGCCGTCAGCAGACAGGGTGCAACGCAACGCCTTCAGCGTGCACTGGCCAACGTCAATTCCCCACACAGCATTGCTCTTCGCCATCGAATGCTGTTCCTTCGTTCTGTTCCAGTTCGAATACGGCTGCGTGCTGGGAATACGAGCCGAAGAGAAGGTAAACCACACTGGAAAACCTCCGAGGAGGGGGGAGACGGTCAGTAGACGATCTCCACGCTCTCCTACTCATTTTACCGACCAGAACCGTGGAATGTCAATTAATGCGGGTTTTCCCGGGCCATCAATCTCCCGCCAAAGTTGTCCACGCAGAACCCTCGACGATGGGCCTACAGGGCGTTATGTTGGCTGCTGTTGCGTGCCAACCGAGGCCCGGCCACACAGTGAAATTTACAACCCCAAGGCAGTATTGCCGGTTATGACGAATGCATCGAGGATGAAGTATTCGGAACTCATTGCCCTCTGGCCATGTCATGGATTTGAGGATTTTCCACAAGACTTAACTGGTGAGTCGGCTCATGGATTTCTCGCTGCCTGGACGGCACTTTGGCACCCGGCCCTTCTGGTCAGCGCCGGGAAAATTCCGATTTGGCGACAGGCCGATGCAGTACTGCAAGTCGAATCTGAACAACTCATCCTGGTTCCCTCGGTGAGCCAACCGCTACTCTCGGACGGGTTCATTGCGGAGGCACGCCAACAGGGCGCGCACGTGGTGACGGGCATTTCTGAACGAGACCAAATTCTGGATCAAGCGCTCCAGCCACTTCAGCCGCTTAGCGGGGTGGATCAGGATTTAGCGGCCGATTTTCTGGCCCTGGGATTCTGCTATCTACAAGTTCATCGCCTGCTGCAGCAAATGCACTACTCGACAACACTTGACGCGACCTATTTCAGTAAGGAGGTGTTGGGCGCTGCGCACGCCTGCATGCAAGGTGAAGAGGAAAAAAGTCGCGAACATTTGAGCCGCTGTTTCGATGCACTGGCCCAGGAGCGAGATCACTACTACGCTGTTGAAGCCTATGTCATCGACCTGGTGCTGGTGGCGAAAAATACCGTAGGAGACAAAATGCGGCAAGAACTGGCACATGACAGTCCTTGCAATTTTCTCATCTCAGCCGAGGTCATTGCAGCGATGGCTCGCTCGGAATCGGAATCTCTTGCACGATTGCTTCTGCTTCTGCAATCAGGCCAGGCCAGCCTGGTAGGGGGTGAGCTGACAGAACAGGACCTTGTGTTGATGACACCCGAGGGGATTTTGAACGGATTACTTGCAGGCTTCAAGGTGTACGAGGAACACCTGTCTCACAAACCGGCAGTTTTTGGTCGTCGCAGGTACGGACTCACTCCTGTCTTGCCACAGATTCTTGACAAATTGGGTTTTGTGGGAGCCCTCCACGCGACACTTGACGACGGACAGTACCCGGTAGGATCACAGGCAAAGTCTCGTTGGGAAGGATTCGACGGTTCATCGGTGGAGGCCCTCTGTCGCGTTCCGCTCGACGCCAGTTTGCCGGAAACCTTTCTGAATTATGCTCGCTCGCTTGGCGATTCAATGGATCGTGACCATGTTGCTACGGTCTGTTTGACGCATTGGCCGGGGTTGAGTTCTGTTTGGTGCGATGACCTGCGCCGAGTCGCTCGCTATGGCCCAGTATTGGGAAAATTTGTTACTCTCGAAGAGTACCTGGGGCATGCGGAACATGCTGTGTACGGTGAACGAGTGGAATTGGGCAGCTACCGTTCTCCGTATTTGTGCCAGCAAGTCGCAGCGGGTGATCCTCGTCCTATTTCAAAATGGGTTCAACATCATCGGGCGGTTGCTGTTCAATTTGCGGCAGACACCTTCCAGTCACTCCGTCACATGCTGGAGACGGGCGTTGGCAAGGCCGAATCGACCAGATCAAGTTACCCCCCGGTTAGCAGATTGGCGGATTGTGGTCAGGGAGGCAACGCGGTCGCCGAAAGCCAGGAAGAAACCTCGCAGCCAGGTACTCAAGAGGTCAACCATTTGACTGCTGAGGAACTTTCAACGCTTTTACCTCGCGACACCTCTCCAGCACGCTCCGCTTATCTCATCTGGAACCCATATTCTTTTTCTCGGCGCGTTTGCATCGAACTCAACGAAGCCAATCCGTTACCTGATCGGGTCGATCCTGTCTATTGTGTGGCCAAGGAAAACCACCGTCAGCAAATGGTTGTCGACATACCACCCGTCGGATACGCCTGGTTACCAGCCAGTGATAAGAGTGATTTAACCGCTCGCCCCTCACGCCCCTTGGCCGAAAACAATGTTCTCCGCAACGAGTACATGGAAGTACGAATCAACACCACCAATGGGGGCGTGCAATCGATACACGACTACCGAAGTCGAGGAAATCGTCTTTCTCAACAACTTGCACTGCGCAAAACGAGACAGGATTCTCGTCGTTCCCAGTCTCGCAGTAAGTCGACGTACTCTGTCATGGTGGCCGACAGTATTACTGTTACTTGTTCGTCCGCTGCGTTGGGTGAGATGACATGCAAAGGTCGGTTGATCGAACCCGATGGACGGTTGTTGGCAGAGTTTCAGCAGATCACTCAACTTTGGCGTGGTAGCCGGATTTTAAAAATTAACATCCAATTGGTTCCGCATGCACCTTTGAGCGAGGATCCTTGGCAGTCCTATTACGCTTGTCGCTTTGCCTGGAGTGACCCGGCTGCTCTCATTTGGCATGATCACGCATACACGCGGCAGCTCAGTACGTCCAAACGCCTGGAAGCCCCTCACTATGTCGAGCTTGACATGGTGGACCGTACAACGACTCTTTTAACCGGCGGAGTACCCTACCACCAACGAAGTGGAGACCAGATGCTCGACAGCTTGCTCATCGTACAGGGAGAGACCGAACGTGAATTTCAATTCGGAATTGCAATTGACGTGCCCAATCCGCTGCACGCTGCCCTGGACCAAATGGCTCCGGTCCATCTGGTACAGGAGGAGGCAGGAACCCCACAACCCAACGCAACAGGTTGGCTGTTGCACGTTGACAGTAAGAGCCTGTTGATCACTCACCAGGAAGCCCTTGTCGAAAACGAAAAGATCGTTGGTATTCGGACACGTGTCCTCGAAAGCTCTGGACAAACCGTAAGCGCACGTTTGATGTGTTTTCGTGATGCGCAATCTGCCCAAAAGGTGGATTTCCTAGGCAAGACAATCGTCAGCTGCCAAGTCGAATCGGGTGCCGTGCAGTTAGAAATGGCAGCCTGCGAATGGGCACAGATCGAAGTTCGCTGGTAACCATGGTTTATCTGATTGGCACGGACGAGGCGGGATATGGCCCCAATTTGGGCCCGCTATTGGTTGCCTCCAGCGTTTGGAAGATCTCGGGAAATCCTGCTGACTATGATCTTTACCAGATGTTAGAGGGCCTCGTCACCGACCAGGTGTCTACGGAGAAAGACCACAACAAGCTGGTGATTACGGACTCGAAGAAGTTGTACCAGTCGCGTCAGAGCCTGAACCGGCTGGAACGGACATTATTTCCGCTGTTTGCTTGCCTCGGGATTCAAGCGAAAACCTGGAGAGACATGTGGCACGGTTTGTGTCCCGCGAGCCAAATATCATTGGATCATCTTCCCTGGTATCGTGACTTCGATATGCCTTTACCCCAAGATTTTTCCCGCAGTGAAATCCTGCCCTGGAAAGAACGTTTTCTCCAAACCAGTGAAACTGCAGGCGTGCAACTATTAAAATTGCGTGCTCGCGCCGTTTTTCCTTTTGAATTCAACACGCAGGTCGAGGCATTGGGAAGTAAGTCGAATTTGTTAAGCGAAGTCACTTTGTCCCTGGTGAAAGAATTGCTTGACAGCCTGGGTGCACACAACATTTTTATTTCATGTGATAAGCATGGTGCCCGCAATCGTTATGGAGCAATATTACAGCAGAAATTCCCGGACAATCTGATCGAGGTTGTCCGGGAAAGTCGCACAGTAAGCACATACTGTTGGGGGCCGTCCAGCCGACGGATCAAAATTCAGTTCAAAGCCCAAGGAGAGTCATTTTTGCCGACTGCGTTGGCTTCAATGGTTGCTAAATATCTGCGAGAGTTGGCGATGCTGGCGTTCAACAAATTTTGGTGTGGACACAATCCCGAAATTCGCCCCACGGCGGGTTATCCCCTTGATGCGAAACGATTTCGTACAGAAATCGAGGCGACTCGCCAGCAGTTGGAAATTCAACCGCAAAAATTGTGGCGGAACCGATAGAAAGGATCTGCCGTCGTGAGTGAAAATTGCGTGAAGCGTCAGCGAACTTTCTGACATCTGGTGGTGCGAATCCACGCACGCAACCCGTTGGAAGAAAATCGTATCGGACGAAGAGTCCAGGGCAGCCTCACCGACCTTCTTTTTTCCGCTGATTATGAAACCAGGGTCCATGAATGGGCTGTAAACAATGTCCCACTCCGTCGGTGATAATGAAGTTGTGATCGTGGAGTAAAGGGTTGGTGATGAACAGCACACGCTTCGGTCCTTGAACCTGTTTCAACGAAGAGTGACTTTGAAGGACAGGGTCAGATACGGTTCTGGTTCCCGGGCACCCAGGAGCGTCGGTAAACGCTTTCCAGTGAGAGAAGTCCGTGGTTCAACGGCTTTCTTTTGCAACCCTCGGACCGACGTTTTTGCTACCTGTCTGGAAGTTGTTCGTGCAAGCCAACGTTGTACTCGACTGCTTTTTCGCGGGAGTATGTCTTCTTCCGCAACCTATACTTCAAAACGTTGACCGTAAGGCTCAAAATACAAGTACGTTTCATTTGTGGAAGGCTGTTAGCATCGTTGCTCACGCAGAGAACTTCTGATTGGCATGTGAGACTCTGATAGAATGAGGCGAGCGGGGATGCGTTGAGATGCCGGGTCAATTCAGCCATGGTAACCCTTCGCCGGACTTCACTTTTGTACAGCGACGAACGAAAGTAGCCCGCGTTTTCCATCGAGTTGTCCGAAACGGATTTCAGGATCGACAAAATGTCACCTTCTTGATCAGGGACCATTTTTGTTGCCGTTCAATGTTCTGCGCCAGCAAAGGACGCAGTGATGATCCAAACACGTCGGTTCCAACAAGGTTTTACACTTGTCGAATTACTCGTCGTAATCACAATCATCGCGATTCTGATCGCGCTTTTATTGCCCGCGGTCCAGGTCGCCCGAGCGGCGGCACGTCGGGCCACGTGTGCCAATAACTTAAAACAAATTGGCATTGCTTTGCACCATTACCATGGTGTTCACAAGCGTTTTCCGCCGGCTCACATTGTCGATTCTCGGCTCATTGTCCGCGAGGATTTTATTCATACCGGTTCTGAACTGACAGCATATTGGAGTTGGATTGTCCACATACTACCGTACCTAGAGCAGGAGTCGCTTTATGAGAGATTTGAGTTGGACTACCCGGCGTTCTGGGGTTCGGGTCCCCCATTGAACAACCGGAACACCAGTGTAAAGTTACCAGTCCTTCTTTGCCCCGAGGATTCGTCCAGCAACAAGACGACGCGAAAAGATTGCAACGGTACTCCCTGTGAGTTTGCGTTCACCAATTACTTGGGGGTTACAGGAACGCAGGGAGGATCCCTTGTTTCGTGGTCCAACTACCGTGGCGACGGAATGTTTCCCGGCACGAACCGATCTGTCAAATTGAGTCATGTTACTGACGGAGCTTCCCAGACGTTGTTTGTGGGGGAGCGACCAGTGGGTGAATACGTTTTCGCAGCAGGGTCCGGGGATTTCGGATGGTGGGCGGCCGGAACGGGTGACGAATGGCCTCCGATAGGACGGGGGGATAATATTCTCGATTCCTCAGCAGGTCTCTATGCGGGCCAAAAGGAAAGTTTTGCTGACGTATTTCATTGGTGGAGTTACCATTCTGGTGGTGCGGAGTTTTTGTGGGTCGATGGTCGTGTTCAATTTCTTTCTTATTCAATCGACCACACGCTTCTACGCAACGTGAGCTCACGCAACGGTGGCGAGTCAGACACCGCGTTGTAGGCGCGTCCGAGAAGGAAACTCCGAGGCTCGTTTCCATTTCAATTGAAACAACCGGGTTCGTTCTCCCGGTCGGTCACTTGGATCGACCTTGGAGTGGGGAAAACTACTGTTGTCTGCTGATTGACCAGGGTTCCGGTCCTGGACAGGATTGCTGAGAAATGGGACGTGTTTCCCCTGTCTTCATGGATTCTCCCAGGTCATGACGATTTGTCTGGCGCCAAATACTCTTGAGCCGGGGGACTCGCTTTCCTCGTGCGCAGGCACAAAGTTCCTTATCAGGCACTGGATCTGGCATGCTATCACGAAAGGCTGCTTCAAGAATTTTGGTGTTCTTTAACGGTTGTACAGATTTTGCAACTTTTGAGGAATATAACGCCGAAGAATAGGAATGCCGAATTGTGTAGTCAGAAACTGTATTCGGAAAGGACCCGGAATTGAGTGCTGCTGTCGCAATCCGTTGGTTTTGTCGTAACATCTTCACGGCCCGGTTTTCATCTGCTGTATTCAAGGCAGGGATTGCTACCCTTGTGTTTGCCTGCATTGGAATCCAGGTCGCGGTGGTCGTTGCGCAGCAAACAGGGAAATCCGTCGCTCGTCTGCGCCCGAACTATTTTTCCGACAATAGCTGGTATGGTTTTCGACGTCTCCCGCAAGGCAAAATCCCTACCGAAGGAAATTCCGTTGCTGAGGAGAGTTCTCCTGCAAAGGTACAAGCTGCCTTTTCCGGACAAGACAAACGGACTGGTTTTGGTCATTCGAACGAACAGAGTCAGCTTGGCGGTAGGGGAAACGCTCATCTGCCGACGGCGCACGGTCACAGCTTGGGCGAAGTGAACATCAATTTGGATTTCCGGACGCATCAGGTTGCACGTCCGGTTGTCGTTGTACCAGGGGAGTCGGAAGAACCTATTGAACCGGAAAAAAATATTGTGGCTGCAGACCCGATTGCAACGCTGCGCCACACCGATGGTTTTGCGGTTGAGGTAGGTGCCCCTGAAGAGTTGTCGCCACAAACTGTGACGGTACCACTGGTAGGATCCCCCCCCTGCAGCTGTGGGTCCGGTAATTGCCAAGGTTGCAGAGGTGTGACGTTAGACGTCGGGGCAGTGTTGTGGTGGACCGAAGGGTTCGGAACCCCGGTGCTGGCGACCACCAGTCCTGAAGACACACCGCAAACGGACGCCGGAGTGTTGGGACAACCTGATACGGGTGTTCTCTTCGGTGGGAGCGATTTGAACGACCATCTCCACACTGGCGGTAGAATTCGTCTGACGAAGTACGTTGGGCCGTGCTATTCCTTGGAGGCCGGCTACACGTTCCTGGAGCAGAACTCGAACGATTTTTTCACGAGTAGTGCCGACGTTCCCATTATTGCGCGGCCGTTCTTCGACGTGGTCGGTGGAGAGGAGGTGTCCGGTCTCACCGCATTCCCGGAATTGGTGGCAGGATCGCTGGCAATTCGTGCGCAGACGGAGTTGGGATTTGCCAACTTGGCAGTGCGCCGCGCGCTTCGCCGAGATCCCTGCAGAAAGGTTGATTTGACGGTCGGTTATCGGTATGGCCGCCTCAAGGAGAGCCTGGGATTTGTGGAGATTAACGAGGCCGCGCAAATTGTCGTCGAAGGAACCACATTGGAACTGATTGATCAGTTCAACACCTCGAATGAATTTCACGGTGGAGAGATTGGTCTTGTGACCGAGTTGGAACGTGACTGTTGGAAGTTAGAGCTCGTGACGAAACTCTGTTTGGGTAATACGCGGTCGAGTGTCACGATTCACGGAGAGACTATTCAGAACGTGCCTGATGAAGAACCTGCGACGCTCCAGGGAGGATTCCTTGCCCAAGGGACCAACATGGGTGCTTATGAACAGAACTCTTTTTCTGTGATCCCCGAATTCAATATTACACTGACGCGACAACTCTGGTGTGGCTGGAAAGCGATGTTTGGATACACTTTCCTCTTCTGGACCGATGTCGCCCGGCCAGGTGACCAGATTGATCGAGAGTTGAATGATTCCCAGTTTCCACCGGGTGATCTCGTCGGAGAATCGCGACCCACATTCCAATACACCTCCTCAGACATGTGGGTGCAGGGATTCAGTTTGGGTTTTCAGCGACTCTGGTAAGACTGACGAGAGAATCGTCAAGAAGCCTCAAGCCAGTCACCTTCGAACTGTAACAAGTAGTCGGTGGCACTTTTAGAATTGATGACGTCGGTGCCACCGGCATCTGAAACGGCTCGGGCCAGTTCGAAGTTGACGACTCGGTTCAAGAAGTCTTCGGAAGAAATCGTCAAAATCGTCTTGTCCAAAACCAGGAGGTCGTTGTCAGGAGAATCCGAGACGGTCACCTCGTCTTCTCCCAGACCCCCATCCAGGGTGATGTTTTCGGTCTCCGAGATTTGAACCAGATAGGCCAGTCCCTGTTCACTGAGAACCGCTCTCATGGGACTCAGTTCAGCGATATCTGCGGCAGAACTACCAGTGACCACAGCGGTATCGTTTCCTTCTCCGCCAATGAAAGTGATTTGGGTCACTTCGGTGGCTGAAACTGTGTGAACTTGGTCATTGATGGAAATTTCGTGTTCGGTTGTGTCTGTGGTGACGAAAAATACATCGTCGCCCTGAGTGCCGAGCACTTCGACCGCGGCGCCTACAAAGGTGATTTGCGGAACACTATCAATTGTTGCGGGCTGGTCATCGACCAGTTCGGGTTCGTCATCGACCAGTTCGGGTTCGTCATGAATGACTGCAGATTCGTGCTCGGTCACGTTGGGTTCGTCGTCAACCGCCAGAGCTACATCAATTTGAGGAGTTGTGTCTTCTTCAGTCGATTCGACGGAGCTACTCAACGGGGTCTGGATGGTGGCGACAATGTCAGGCTCGTTGGTCGGGTTGGAATTCTGGCTGGCATCCACTACCGACGTGAGACCGGCCGTGGACATCGTCTGGTAACGGGCAACTTCAGTAGCCAGGAATTCGCTCACGGGAGGTGTCTTCGAGAGGAAATTGCGTTTCGATATGGAGGTCGAAATTAACCGTCCTTCGTTAAAAATGTTGTCCGTTCCCAACTGGGCGGGCTGGAGGACGATGTTTGAAAAGACGTCGTTTGCAACATCACCACCTTGAGTGCCAATGACATCCAAGGCGTCATGTAGGACGGGGGTTTGATATTGGGAAATCGTGTAATCTTGGCCTGCGGGCAGGTTGATAAACGAGTACTTACCTTCGGCGTCGGTGATTGCTCGCAAGCTGGTCGTGTTCAGCGCCGTACCGGTTAAGTCCACGATAACGCCCGGCACGCCCATGTCACCTACGAAGACGCCACCCGACAGACTCGCAGTCATCGGGTCGTCGACGATGGTGCCGACTCCTTCATCGTTGGCCTGGACGATCGTGGCTCCTTGGGGGTTCGACAGCGCAACGCGAAATCTTTCTACCAGTTCACTGGATCCGTCGCTGTTGACCCGTACAGTTACAGGCATCTGTAGTTCGTTTGTGGGATCACCCGCAAAGATCAATTGCCCACTGTTGGAATCAAAATCACCGCCTCCCGTTTCGTCCTCGGCAGTGTCAGTCTCTGTGGTGAAGTCAACGGTCACCACCTGGCTGCTGGAATTCGACAGAGTTACCATGAAGGTAAAGTCCACTGTGCCTGTTTCCGGCTCGTTTTCAGTGACATTGTCGATACTGATTGTGGGCAGGGAATCATCGTTGCTGATTGTCCCCACGGCTGTGGCAACCGCGAAGGTGACGTCCCGTGCAGGGGTTCCCGAATCTAAGTTGCTCAGTGTGGCATCGAATGTCTCGTCATCTTCAAATTTCGTGTCGCCCTCGACGGTGACAGAAACTGATTGCTGGACACTGCCGGACGGAATGGTCAGTGTAGTGTTTGTTGGCAGGTAGTCTGTGTCTGCGTGCCCGGCTGCCAACACGTCGCTGGTATCGAAATTCATCGAAATTGGGACATCCACGGAGTTGCTCAGGGTGACGTCGAAGGTGAGAATCGAGCTTCCCGAATCTCCTTCGTTTTGTGTGACATCACTGATCGAGACAGTGGCGGAATCGTCGTTTTCAATGGTGCCTGTGCCGGTGCTGTCTGTGATCGAGACATTTCGCCCCATGGCATCCAAGCCATCAATGACGACGTTGAAACTTTCAGCCAACTCGACTTTTGTTTCCGCACTCACAAGCACCGTGACGATCTGTTGGCCGGAAGATTGGGTGGCAAAGGTCACCGTCGACGCGAGGGCCTGGAAATCATTATCGCCTAGCTGAGCTGTGTCGTCTTCGGCTGTTACATTCAACGAAATGGGAATGTCGACAATTTGCGACAAGGTGACGTTGAAGTTGAAAGCCGTCGTGCCGGAGTCTCCTTCCAGCAGGGTAACATCATCAATCGAAATCTCTGCAGAGTCGTCATCAATGATGTTTGCCTGACCCGATGATTTCGTCAGATCTACGTTGCGTCCGTCATCCGTAAGGTCGCTGAGCACCACCTCAAAAAATTCGTCTGTTTCGACCAGGGTGTCTTGATTGATGGTGATAGGAATCGACAGGTCTGCGGGTGTCGTGTCACCCTTCAGGAAGGTAAGCGTGCCCGAGTCGCCGACGTAGTCACCTGTTGCTTCAGACGCAGTACCGTCCGTGGTAGCGTAATTGAAGGTCACGTCGGTATCCACCGGTCGGGAGAGACTGACGGTGAAGGCAATGTCTGTGGTACCACTGTCACCCTCAGGATCCAAGGTGACGTCGTCAATGGATAAAGTGGAAAAATCATCGTTCAGAATGGTACCAACCCCTTCCCCGTTGGTGATGACCGACATTCCGGAGATGGGAGTAAGCACAAGGCTCAGGGTCTCGTCCCGTTCGTGGGTTAAATCACCGATCAGGGAGACAGTGACCTGCTGTTCGGGCGTGAGTGCGTTGAGGGTGACAAGGTGGTTTGTGATGGCGACGTAGTCTTCGGCAGCCGTCGCTGTGCCATCGACCGTGTCCAGTTGGACGACCGTGTCACCCGCTCCACTCAGGTCAACCAGGCTGACCGTGAAGACGAGTTCCGCAGGTCCTCCATCTCCTTCGACGAGCGACGCGTCACTTACAAAGAGTCCGGGGTCGTCTGTCAGTATCGTTCCCGTGGCAGTGGTCTTTGTTATGGTGACGTCGTGCCCTTGCGCGTCCAGATTGGTTAGATCGACAGTAAACGTCTGGTCCGCTTCGGAGCTTGTGTCTCCGTTGACCTGAACGGTGATCGTTTTACTCGTTTCATTAACTTGGAAGACGAGGGTTCCGGCATTGGACTGATAGTCATTATCGCTTGTCTCCGCCAACGCGTCGTTCGTCTGAAAATCGAGACTGACAGGAACTCCTACTGCATGCGAAAGTGTCACGGTAAAGACAAAGTCTGTCGTGCCACTGTCGCCTTCGAGGATGGCCAAGTCATCAATTGAGATGGTGGCTGAATCATCATTTGTAATATTGCCGGTTGCCATTCCGGAATTTTCTAGTACGACATCTCGTCCTTGAGTTTGAAGGTCGGTTAAGAGGACCAGATACGTTTCATCCAGTTCAACTTTTTCGTCCCCAGGGATCGGCACGGTCAGCGTTTGGGGAGTGTTGGCACCGCTGGTGAAGGTGATGGCCTGGCTGGCGGAAAGATAGTCATCGTCGGCGGCCAGACCCGTGTCGTCTGACGTGCTGGCAGTCAAGGTCACGTCCACGTCGACATCCTGAGACAACGTAACCGTGTAGACCCGGTTTGACGTGCCAATGTTACCTTCCACGACCGTGTCATCAGTGATCGAAATCGTTGCTGTGTCGTCGTTGGTGATTGTTCCCACTGCGGCGGGGTCGGAGATCACGACATCTCGACCGCTGGCGCTCAGCGACGTCGGGTTGAGCGTGAAGTAGAATGCTTCATCCAGCTCAACCGTTGAATCTGTGTTCACTGTTACAGTGACTGTCTGCTGGGTGTCACCGGGTTGGAAAGTGATTGTGTTGCTGGCGGCCAGGAAATCAATGCCACTGGTAGCTGTACCGTCTGAAGTCGTAAAGTCAACACTCACAGGTGCATCCACGATTTCCGACATCTCAACGATGAATGTGAAATCGGTGGTACCGGTGTCACCTTCGGTCACCGTCAGATCCTGGACAGAGATCAGGGCGGTCTGGCCACTGAGGACCGTAATCAGCTGGTTCTCAATATCTGTTTCTGCCGGGTCGAATCCCTGACCGCCGATAAAACCACCCGATTCGACTTGAATACCGAAGGGGGCTTCAAATACAGGATCTTGGGTCTGGAAGTGAAACATGGTGAATTGGTCGGGACCGTTGGCACCAAGTCCGTCGTTAATAAATGCGGAGAATGCGGCACCACTACCCATGTTGTTGATCTCACCGGTCGCTTGATCCAATGTTCCGGTCAAGAAGGGTTCTCCCATACTCAGGATGGGATTCACCAGGGCGCGCTTATCAAAAGGGAGATCGATAAATTCGAAGCTGTCGGGATCCCAATTGAAGCTGGCGGCAAAAGCAAGGGTACCTTCAGCTGGTGGATCGACATCAGGAATTGGAGTTGGTCGCAGATCCTCAAGCAGCACTTGATAGAAAAATGTATCGCCTGTCTCGAAAACAGGTGCCGTATCGAGAATCTCGGCGCCGGGAGATCCTCCAACGTCTTCAAAGAGGGCCACGGATACACTCAGATCCGTCAGCACTCGCCGAGTTTCCAACGCCTGTAGTGAAGTCCGGCGATAGTAGGGGGAAATCGAAGTCTGCTTGCAACGTCGAGACCGATTTGGATTTCGTTTCGTTTCTAGCACTGATTGCACCAACTCAAGTTTTTTGCGACGGTTGTTACGCTGAGGCAACAAGTTGAAACGAGGACGATTTGAGCGACGAAAAAACATCACTGGTAGAAGTCTCCTCTTGGATCTAACTCAAGGTTAGGGAAATTCGCCAGTTTAAGATGACTTGCTGGATCAATATGATAAGCCAGAGGGAACAGATCTTTTGCCCACTGGCCGATCGGAAAGGATTGTTTCCGCGGGCTCGCACTCGAGGTGGGTGAAAGTGCTGCCGGTAAAGAGGATGCCATGTCTCGTACAAGTCGACGTTGATGGTGCCCCTTGAGTTCATGATAATCAGGATCCGAAAATTTGTCACAGAAATTGTACAGAAACTCTCGCAACTGCCTCACTCTGCAAATTTTTGTGTCAGTTAGAGCCATGCCTCAGGCCAACGGGTTTCAGGTTGTGACAGATTTTCTAAGGATAAGGCCAAGGCCTGACTAACAGCGTCTGGTGGATTTACTGAAGTCGCTTCTTACTGGTTTCGGCCAGACCATCGCGAACCGTGCGGCCAACCTCTGGTCAGAGGGTTGCAAGTTTTGTATCAGTTCATGGCCCCATGACGTTTTTTTCCATAGTGATGACAGTTCTTTCTGTGCGTTCAGGCGCCCCTTGAACTGACGGAAGCAGATTGGACTGGCGATTTCCCGATGGATTGGTGTTCGTCGTTCACGGTTTTTTGGCAAGGGAGGTGACAAGTGCAGGCCAATGAGTTTGCATTTCGTGTTCCTTGACCGGTGTCGGGAAGCGGAGCGTGGAACGCGCTCGTTCATATTGAGAATGGCAGGTTTCGGACTTGCCCGAAACTGAAAGGCAGATCATCTGACCGTTGTGGTTGATTCATTGTGCGAATCATTCGGTTGGCATGGTTTGGCCCGGTTGCAGGCTCTGGTGGTGAAAAATTTTGTTGTTTCACCGTGGGTGAGTCCGCCGGCCGTGCGATCTTGTTTGTGCCTGGGGAGTTATTCCAGAGACAACACAAGCGGAGGTGACTTCACATCTTTGCCGGAAGTACTTTCGTCCCGGGATGGGGTTCTCCCATGCACTGCATGCTTGACGCTGCATGCATGGGGTTTTGGATTGCTTGCGTTTCAAATTTGACTGTTCGCCGTGACGTCAAGCAGCCGAATAATTACTACAACCGGAAGATTTTGAAGGCTCTCGCTGAACCGGCAGACCCTGTCGCGTCAGCTGCCTTACGAAGCGTGGGACCGCAACCGGAAGAAATCCAAGGCCCAGCACCGCAGGTGACTGTATGGAAGGTGTCATCCCGCTTGGGATTGCGTGTCTTTCCAGTGAACTTGGTGCAGCATTTCTAGATTTGGCATTGGAAGTTGGCTCAGGGGTCAACCTCTGAGCCGGAGCGGTGGGAAGCGTGGCGTCAATGGGACAATCCAGGTTGCACTTGACCAAGCTAAGGTGGCCCCGAGTGAAATCGTGCCGAGTTACAAAACACGGGCTGCGGATTCCAAGTCTTATTTTCACACTGATTCTGGCTGCTTTGTGGAACGAGGTAATCTGGCCTGTTGGGTTGCAAAAACTTCCAGTCCAAGCGACCAGCAGTCGGTTGGCACGTCAGGATGCGCAACGAAATATTCCACTGGGCAAGCTGTCAGGAGAATCGTTACGCCGGGTTAAGTATGTTGTGGCGAATCCCAGTATGTTCCGTCGGATCACCACCAAAAGCATTCCGTGCGACCCGGATTTGTTCTTTTTTATAACCAGGCACCCGGAGGTGGTGGTTAACATTTGGGACTTGATGGGGATCACCAGCATGCAGGTAGCTTGTGTCGGTGAGCACGAATTCCACGTTGACGATGGTCAAGGCACGGTAAGTGTGGTGGAACTTCTTTACGGGACTCCTCAACTGCATGTCCTTTACGCAGATGGTGTGTACGAGGGACCCTTATTCGGGAGGAAAATTCATGCCAAGTGCGTGTTCATTTTGAATACTGATTACAAGAGAGACGTGACAGGTCGGTACCATGTAGTATCTCGACTCGATGTGTTCGCACGCGTTGAAAACATTGGAGCCAATATTCTTACCCGGACAATGCGTCCGGTGGTAGCGTGGATGGCAGATTATAATTTTTCAGAAACGACTCAATTTGTCGGTCGTTTGTCTCAGGCAGCAGAAGAGAATGGACCGGGTATGCAGCGTTTGGCCCATCGCCTTTCCGACGTGGATCCCGCCGTACGTAGAAAGTTTACCGAACTCACAGCCGCTATCAGTGATCGTGCGGCGTTGAATCTGTCCGGAAATGCAAGAGGCACTTCTGCATTCAGATCGGGGATTTCTTCCGGGGGACAGGCTGCGACGCTTTATATTGGCAAGGCCCCAGCTAGTCGTCCCAGGCATTTGCTGCGTCTTCGGCCCTGACCAACTCAGGAACTGCCTGGGTTGCTGCAAATGCTGGGATCGTTGACACCAGTGGTCCCTGGCTCTTAAAATCTTCGGTGTCCTGGCCGCAAACTGTTTTTCTCTCCAGGAACAGGAACTACTGATGTGGTGGCTTTTCGGTCGGATGCGTTGTCAACAGTGCGTCCGGTAGGATGAAGTGTTAGTGTGGCTGCTCAGACATGTTTCTTGTCATTAGTTTTGGAATCAGAAGCTAGAAAAAGGGTCCAGTTATGAGCCAATCCTCCCGTGGACAGATCGACACAGTCATGCAGGAAAACCGAATTTTTCCGCCCAGCGAGAAATTCGTTTCGCAAGCTAAAATCGCATCTCTGGAGGCCAGCCAGCAGATGTGGGATAACGCCCAACGCGACCCGGTCGCATTTTGGGACCAATTTGCGAAGGAAGACCTGCACTGGTTTGAACCGTACCAGGAGGTTCTCGAATGGCAGGAGCCATTTGCGAAGTGGTTTATCGGCGGAAAAACAAACGTCGCGTACAACTGTATCGATGCGCACCTGGATACGGAGCGCGCAGATAAGACAGCGATCCTGTGGGAAGGAGAGCCAGGAGATCAACGAACTCTTACCTATCGAGAACTGCACGAGGAAGTATGTCGCTTCGCAAACGTACTGAAGCAGTTGGGGATTGTCCCCGGGGATGTCGTTTCTATTTACATGCCGATGGTCCCGGAACTGGCGATTGCCATGTTGGCCTGTGCACGAGTTGGCGCCGTCCATTCGGTGATCTTTGCCGGCTTTTCAAGTGAAGCGATCGCCGATCGTAATCAGGATGCGGGTGCCAAGCTGCAGCTTACTTCAGATGGTGGTTGGCGTCGCGGAAAAAATCTTCCCTTGAAAGATACGGTTGATGCGGCCCTGAAGAAGTCCTCGACGGTGGAAAAATGTGTTGTGTTGCGACGGACTGGGATTCAGGTGTCGATGCAGGAGGGGCGCGATTTCTGGTGGCACGAGTTGATGGAAAATGCATCGCCTGACTGTCCCGCCGAGCCGATGGACAGTGAGGCACCCTTGTTCATCCTGTACACAAGCGGGTCGACGGGAAAACCCAAAGGAATCAAACACACCACAGCAGGTTACAATCTTTACGTAAAGAAAACCTTTGAATGGGTGTTTGACCATCGTGAGGATGATGTCTTTTGGTGTACGGCGGATTGCGGCTGGATCACCGGGCACAGCTACATTGTCTACGGACCTTTTTCTGCCGGTGCAACTTGTGTCATGTATGAAGGAGCACCGAATCATCCACAGGAAGACCGATTTTGGGAGATCGTTGAAAGGCATCGCGTCACCATTTTCTACACGGCGCCAACAGCCATTCGAGCTTTTATCAAATGGGGCGATCACCATGTCGAAAAGCATGACCTTACCTCATTGCGTTTACTGGGAACGGTTGGTGAAGGGATTAACCCCGAAGCGTGGATCTGGTATCACAAAATGATCGGTGGCGAGCGATGTCCAATCGTCGACACCTGGTGGCAAACTGAAACCGGCGGCATCATGATGTCACCTCTACCCGGGGCAATTCCGACGAAACCCGGAAGTTGCACGAAACCGCTTCCGGGGGTGATGCCGGTGATTGTCGATGAACAAGGGGATCCTGTTGCTCAGAACAACGGGGGAATGTTGTGTATCGACCATCCTTGGCCAGGTATGTTGCGTGGTATCTGGGGCGACGACGAACGGTATCGAGAACAATATTGGAGTAAAGTGCCTGGGAAATATTTGACGGGTGACAACGCACGCTGTGACAACGACGGCTACTACTGGATCATGGGAAGAATCGATGATGTCATCAATGTGTCCGGCCACCGCTTGAGTACGATAGAAGTTGAAAGTGCTCTGGTCAGCCATCCTCATGTTGCCGAAGCTGCCGCCATTGGACGTCCGGACGAGATCAAAGGCCAAGCTATCGCAGTCTTTGTCACCATCAAGGATGTCGAACCGAGCGAGGAATTGCGGAGTGAACTCAAGCAACACGTCCGTAAAGAAATTGGTGCCCTGGCTCAACCGGATGACATTCGCTTCACCAATGCACTTCCCAAAACCCGTAGTGGAAAAATTATGCGACGACTACTGCGTGACATTTCCGAGGGAAAAGAAAAAGTAGGAGACACAACCACGTTAGAAGATTATTCTGTTCTGGCAAATCTACGCGAGGATGAAGAATAAATTCGACTTCGAAGTGTGTTTCCGGTAAGTCAAGACAGGCTACGGTTCTATTAGCTGTTGAAGGTTTCCGAGCGCCCGCTCAAATTCTTCCAGGGCTTGACGATTGAACAGAACAAATCGTACCAGTTCCGGTGCGGCACGTTTCCGCAAGAATGAAATCGTCGTGGTAAGGGCGATGGTTGCTGCTTGAGAAAGTGGAAAACAGTACGCTCCCGTACTTAACGAGGGAAACGCGATGGATCGACAGTTTTTCTCGCACGCTAGCGACAGGCACTGTTGGTAAGCATTGCCCAGGAGTTCGGCTTCCGCATTGTTACCGCCGCTCCACCTGGGACCTACTGCGTGGAATACGTAGTTAGCAGACAGGTCCCCTGCGCCGGAGAAGACGGCAGATCCTGTGGCGCAGCCTTGGGGATAAAGACGATCAGTCTCCAGCATGATTCGAGAACCACCGCGTCGATGGATGGCGCCATCCACTCCGCTACCGCCCGCAAGTGCCTGGTTCGCCGCGTTGACAATCGCATCGACTTCCTGCAATGTGACGTCACCTTGAACCAATTCGAGTGACGCACCGTTTATTTTCACCTGCATGGCACCCGTCTCCGTCTTTTCCATTGATTTTACCCCCGGACCGTTGCAACTCCAAGCTCCAAGGAGAAGAGGGTTTGGAGCGAGGAACAGTTCTGAAGAAGCAGCCTAAAAGAAGTTCGGCCAAGGGAGTCGCCCACTGACGCAGTTGGCAATTCTGCAGGTTGGTGGTTTCTCAACAGTCGTGCGGCAGACTTGGCTGGTGAGAACAGGCCCGTTCCATTGCTGTCCAGCAGTGTGTGCATCGGCCGCGACAACGAAGTGTGTGTCAAGCTTCTACAGAATGTTCTTCCTGAGACTGCTGGACCAGATCAGCAACGGACTGCCGGTCGACAATTCGGTAAAAGACTCCCACACCCGCCACCAGCAGAGTGATGAAGCGGAAACCAAGTGCCACGACGAAGCCTTGTTTCAAAACAGCGGTTTCTGGTGAAACAGCTCTGTAGACAGCGTCAAGTGCTGCCTCGAACGCACCTAAACCACCGGGGAGAGGCGCCGCGTTGGCAATGTTTGCGATCGGAACGATCACACAATGGGTGGGTAAACTGGGGCAGTTGCCAGTGATGGCGCGGGCGATCAGATAAATCCCTGCACTCAGCAAACAATGAACCGCCAGGCTTATCAACAGCGCAAATATCAGAACACGAGGTTTGTTGCGATAGGTGCGCACAGCATGTAACGCTTTGCCTATCATTCCTCCCAGGCCGGGAAAACGGGTCAGCCGATCCAACAGAGGGTGATTCACAAACCCAGTGACCATCAGCAGAATTCCGACCACTGTTCCCGTTAGGGTTAATCCGACCGTGACCTTTCCGAGCAACAAGAACGCCTTCAAGGCATCCGGTTCACCCACCGACAGACGACTGATGTCAAACATCACGAAGGAGAGTGAGCCGACGACAAGTAATCCAAAAAGTCCGACGATCCTGTCGAAGACAACGGTCGTCACTGCTTCCGTGCGATGCTCTTTATGTTGGCGGGCCAGGAAGACCATTTTGATGACATCGCCACCGGCTATTCCTACGGAAAGGAAGTTGAAAAGGTAACCCAGAAAACCCAACCGCAAAGCATCACTCAGAGAAAACTTCATTCCGAGCGCGCCAACAAGAAGTTTCCAGCGTACAAAACTCAGGATCGTTGTAAATAAAATTAACAGACACGCTGGCATGAGGAGCAGCCAGTTCTTGGGACCAAACCAGATGCGATCCAGGGTTTCCTTGTCTTGACTCAACTGGTGTAACAGATAGCCAAGAATTGCAAATGAGATTGCAAACTGCAGAAGTTTGATCAGTATTGGTTTCAAGAGTCGGTTCCGCCTAGAGGGTGTCGGTGAAGTTTAGCTTTTTCCTGACAGTCGTCGCTGTATTTCAATGTGGAGCGGACGAAACAGCCTCTCTGGAAAGGTCCTCGTGGTTGTCGATGTTCATGGTGGTCATTTCACTGCTGGCTGCATGTCCCAACCCTGCGTCGTTTTGGATCTCGGCTGGCTTGGTGCTGCCACCTTGACCGGAATGACGTACCGGGTCCTGGTGGATGATTAGCGACTTCTTTTTCCTGAAGGCTGGATTCAGTGACTCGTGTCTTACAAGTTTATCACATCCGGGGACAAGCTTGACTTGACAATCAGTCTTTCCGTTGTTAGCGTGACTTGCCGCTCGTAGATCGAGTAGGAAGTCACGAGTCGAAGTGACTTCTCAGCCGGGGGGATTAGCTCAGTTGGGAGAGCGCTTGAATGGCATTCAAGAGGTCAGGGGTTCGAGTCCCCTATCCTCCATTTCATTTCTTTACGCGTTTTCGTAAGCGATGACAGGACACCGTTAAATGGGGTTTCCCGCTCGGTGTTGATTTCTCTTGCATTGCTTCGCGGTCGTCTGCCGCGAGGTGTTCTTGAAACGTGTTTCTTGCTTGCAGGTAGTGTTTTCCAGTCTCGGGAGCAGAGTATTCCGGGCATCTACACACCAAGTGACTTTGTGTTGCGGCTACCGCTCCATAACCACTGGTCCAGCGAGTACAGTTGCCAAACGTATGACGTACAAAGGAGTCTGTCAGGTCCGGCAAAACTGACTGGAACGGTTGTCGAGGAAAAATCGACATTCCACGGACGGGTGTTGAGATTTTACACCGGTGACTTTTGGCTTCCTGGGAAGCTCGCTTCAACTCATGTCATTTTTCTTCTGATTCGTTGAAGTTCTCAATTGGACACGCCGGAAACTTGACATAGGTTTTACTGAGAGGGAAGCATGGCTTCATGGATCCGTAGGTAAGAGAAGAAGTGACTCCTTTTGTGGCTGGATATTTTTTGTCCGCCTCGCCTGCGTCAACTTCAGTATCCTGCCGTTTTAATTTGTTTCCAGATCTTTCGACTCTTGGTCCGAGTTTCGAGATCGACAGCTTGGAGGAGACGTATGAACAGTTTTACCAAGAAAATCCGCCGATTCCTCGTGTCAGAAGATGGCCCCACCGCGGTTGAGTACGCCGTGATGTTGGCTTTGATCGTTATCGTTTGTTTGACGGCAATCAGCGCCGTTGGTACTAACGCCAATTCCGCTTTTGACTCGATCGCAACCGAGCTTGATAAGAGCGTATCGTAACCACCTGCCAAGCCCCGTGTCGTGCTACGGGGCGAACTTCCCAGACAGAAAAGCACCCCTCGGCGGTCAAATCGATCGTCGAGGGTGATTGTTGTTAAGATGCACCTTTTTTGCGACGTTCGTACTTTCACAATACAGAGAACCAGCTGTCTCGTCCGGAAACCGCAAAGGGACGCTGCTATCCGATCGGGTTTTGTTCGAGACTCTTCAAGATTCTATAGCTATGAGGATTAGGTCTGTGATCCCCCTGATGCCCACCGAAGTAAGTGAAATAGCCTTGGAGATGTTGTGCTACGTGAGCACGATCGTCGCGGTGGTTGTCAGTTATGTCACGACCTTGCGATTTTAACTCATCAAAGTGGTCGGTGCCGTTCTTGGATTACCGAACCGGATCAACTGGTTTTTGATACGGATAGCGAGTCGACAATGGCATACTTTGCACAGTTGGGTCCCGCCATCGTGGAAAAGTGGCCCGTTTGGTTTGTGAGTGTCACTTTGATACTGGCTGCTGTGATTGACGGTTTTCAGCTGAAAGTCCCCAACTGGCTAACGTTTCCCCTGATCGTGAGTGGCTGGATCTACAGCCTGATGATGTTTGGCTGGGCCGGACTGGGCTGGAGCCTGCTGGGAACGGCAGTCGGATTGATCCTATTGCTGCCAGCCTACGCCATCGGAGGCATGGGAGCGGGCGATGTGAAGCTTTTGGCCGGAATCGGTGCGTGGATGCATAGCACCCACGTGTTTTATGCTTTTTGTTTGTCGGCCGTTTGCGGTGCCATCATTGCCGTGGCAATGGTTTTGTGCCGACGTGCATGGAACAAGCATGCAGCTCAGTTCTGGGTGATTTTCGGCGAGATTATGACACTTCGCGACCCCAACCAACTGGCGGCGATTGCGGCTGAGCGGAAGCGTTCCATGTTGTTGTTGCCCTACGGGATTCCGGTAGCTATCGGAAGCATTCTCTACTTCGCCTGGAGAGGCCTACTCATCTAGAGCACGTTGCGACTTCCAGCCTCAGGAGACAGCCAGGATGTGTGAAGATAGGAAAGTCGGGGAATTTGTAGCGAGAATAGGCTTCACGTTGGACAAAGTCTGCAGGTCGTACCGAAAACAACGACGAGGCTCAGCAGCTGTAGAGTTTGCGCTAGTGGCCCCGTTATTTTTCATTTTGGTTTTCGGCATGATCGAGGTTGGACGGATGGTGATGGTACAGCAGGTCATCACGAATGCTTCGCGGGAAGGAGCTCGCCTGGCGGTACTGGACACCACCACAGTGGCCGAAATTGAATCCACGGTAGAAGCCTTTCTTGCCAGTGGAATGATTTCCGGTGCAGATGTCATTGTCAGCCCGGATCCGCCGAGTGACGCTGGTCATGGTGAACCTGTGACGGTTACTGTTGAGATTGCTTTTGACAAAGTTAGTTGGCTTCCGTCCCCGGTATTCCTTGGTGACGTGAGCCTCAGTGCCAGTACGGCGATGCGCCGAGAAAGTGTTCAGTAATTGTGTACACGGGCTCCCCTGTCCCCACGTGTTGGGTCCGGCCCTTCGATCACCCAATGGCGAGGTCTTCTAGATGCGTCCTAAATCAATGATCTTGATTGTCATTGCTCTTGGTTGTGGCTTGGTGGCTTCGATTGGTATCAGCCAGGTGTTGGAAAATCGCCCGGAGAACGCTGGGATTCCTGAGATGGAGATGGTATCGATCTACGTCGCCAAGAAGGAAATCAAAGTTGGAGAAATCATACAGGAAAAAACGATTTCTCTCGAAGAATGGCCTGCGGACAGGGCCCCGGCTAGCGTCATTACTGAGTTGGAAGAAGTGGTGAATCGCAGATCACGGCAGCAGATTTTTGTTGGTGAGCCAATCCTGACGGGAAAACTCATTGGCGAGAATGAGAAGGCCGTTGATGCAGCGGAACGAATTCGTCCCGGCTACCGTGCGGTAACGGTACTGGTCAACGAAGCGGTCGCCGTAGGCAATTTGCTGAAACCCGGAGATAGCGTTGACGTCTTGGTCTATTTGCGAGCGGGAGGCGACATTCCTCAGACGACGATGAAAACCATTTTAGAGAAAGTTCGAGTGTTTGCCATCAATGACACCATGGACCGCATCGAAGGGAAGAATGGAGCATCGATCAAGGCGAAAACCGTAACGTTGGAGGTAGAACCCTCACAGGTTGAGTTGATCACCCTGGCAGATGCGATTGGTCGCATTCGCTTGTCAGCACGTCGCCCTGATGATGAATTGGACAGCAACGCAGAAGGTGTGACACCCAGTCATTTGTTTTCTAACCGACACAACGACAGTATGCCAGAGAAAGAAACGAGCCCGCCGGACCGGCTTGTTTCCCTGGGCCAGGGAACACCCGCGGAAGCCCCGCTCAATACATCCTGGCCGCGGATGATGATCATTGAGCGGGACGTATTTCGACAATACGAAATTCCTCCCAATGGCGAAATTCCCCGTGCGGTGACCTCCTATCAGGGCGGCACCGAAGTCGGAGGAGAGCCAGCGCATCTGCGTTTTGATTTCCGAGGAAACTTGGCGAATCCCGACGGAGTGCAAGACGATGATTTGCCTTTTGATCCTGATGGTGAACTGAAGCCTAACTAGGTTTTGAGACAAGGGAATGAGCGTAAGGATACGCGGTTTTTAACAAGGAAAATACACGGATGTTTGGCCGATCGCTTCAAGCGGTATGTTTTTTGCGCGGGTGGTTGTTTTTTCTCCTGGGCGTCACGTTATTGCCTGCAGGAACGGCAGCCCAACCCACTTCAAGCAATCCCTTGCTTTTCCATGTACGGGAACGGTCGCAGCACTTGGAACTGGTCGTGAACTCCAGTCGCGTGCTCACCATGAAAGGTGATATTCCGCGTGCCCAGGTGAACAATCCCGATGTTTTAAAACTAACTCCCGTTGCAGCGAATCAGATCCAGATTTCCGCAATCAGTCCGGGGGTCACTCAGGTCAATTTGTGGGACGCGGAAGACAAGGTCTACACGGTGGACGTGGTTGTGTTGGGCGACGCTCGGGAGTTGGAAATGTTGCTGCGCGCCGCGTTTCCAGACGCGGCACTGAAGATTCGTCCGATGAAGAGCAGCGTCCTTATTGTGGGGCACGTTCCCAGACCGGACATGGTAAGCAAGATCACCATGATTGCCGAAGACTATTATCCCAAGGTGATTTCCAACATGAGTGTCGGAGGGGTTCACACCGTGTTGCTCCATGTTAAAGTCATGGAGGTTTCGCGGACGAGACTTCGGACGCTTGGTATTGACTGGAACTACGTAACGGGGACGGATTTTGTTGTTTCCAGTGTAAGTGGTCTGGTCACGTCAGGTGCCTCTACGGTCGGTTTTGCCGGCGGTGCCAGCGATACGTTTCGGTTTGGAATCACGGACGGAACACAGTTGTTCACAAGTCTGATTGAAGCTCTGCGTAAAGATAACCTTGTTAAGGTTTTGGCCGAGCCTACGCTGGTGACAATGAGTGGTAGACCGGCAAGCTTCCTTGTTGGCGGCGAATTTCCTATTCTTGTCCCTTCAGGCATTGCCACGGCGACGGTTGAATACAAAGAGTTTGGAACGCGTGTCGATTTCGTTCCAATTGTGCTTGGAAATGGCGCCATACGATTGGAAGTCCGTCCCACGGTCAGCGAAATTGACGAATCCCGCAACGTCTCTGTAGGGACCTTCACCGTACCTGGTTTGAGGACCCGAACTGTCGATACGGGGGTCGAGATGCAAGCAGGTCAAACGCTGGCGTTGGCCGGCCTGATTCAAGAGAAGGTTGAGGCCGAGAACAAAGGCTTACCCTGGATTTCAGAACTGCCTTACATCGGTGCACCGTTTCGCCGTGTTCAGGAGAGCGTGAACGAAATTGAACTACTGATCATGGTCACGCCGGAAATCGTTGATGCGATGGATTCGCAATCGGTTCGATCGCGTGGACCGGGGAAAAACACGACCTCTCCGGGTGATTGCGAGCTTTTACTGAAAGGATTTTTGGAGGTGCCTGATTGTTGTGCGGACGGCACTTGTGTGAAGTGTCGAAGTGGCCATCACACTGCCCCGACCCACAATCAATCCGCCCACGTTCATTCCGAAGGAAAGTTTCCACAGGCCGCTGGCCTGCCAACGAGCGGTGAAACGATTTTGTCTTCAGATGTTCGCGAATTGTCGGACGCGCCGACTGTTGTCCGTCGCGCACGCCGCCGGTCGGATACGATGCAAGAACCGGCGGACACTCAGATGAAACCGTCGGTGACTGCTGCGTATCAGACGTCGCCTGTTGGTGTGACGTTCACTTTGCCCGTGTCGGAGCAGACAGGATCCAGTCCCGACAAGGCGAAGGTGTTGAACCGAAAATCGCGTGGAGGAAATCTGGATTCACACGTTCATCAGCCGCAGTTTTTTGGTCCGGTAGGTTATGAAGTGCATCCATAAGGAAGTGCAGGAGTCGCATCTGGCCGAATAGGTTTGAGTTTCTTTTCCCTGTTGTACAAGGGCATGGTGAAGGCAGCGATGAACAACGTATTACGTGTGGCAATCGTCGATCCGAATGATGCATCTCGAGAAACATTGAAGTACATGCTTCTCGGAATGGATATGATTTGGTTGGAAGCCGAATGTTCCAAGTATGAATTCTTCTCCGATGTGGTTGGGCAGACGCGACCTGACATTGGGGTTGTCGTGCTAGATGACAACTCGGAAAAGGCTCTGGACATGGTGGCCACTTTGGTCAGGAGGGCCCCCGAATGTAGTGTGCTTGTCATCAGCAATTCCAATGATGGCGATCTTATTCTTCGGTCAATGCGGGCGGGTGCTGTTGAATTTCTTACTCAGCCAGTCGAGATCGATGACATCGTACATGCCTTGGGACGAATCAGTGATCAAAAGTACGGCCAAGATGAAGCGAGTTCACGTGGTTGCTCAACCATCGCCGTGGCCGGGGCCACAGGCGGAGTAGGTTGCACGAGTATCGCGGTCAATTTAGGTTGTACTCTGGCAAGTGATCCTAACCACTCCGTTGTGTTGCTAGACATGGACCTGAGTCTGGGGGACGCCGACGTATTCCTGGATGCGATTCCCGAATACACCCTCGCCGATGTGACAGAGAATATTTCCCGTCTGGATTTTGCACTGCTCAAGAAATCACTTACCAAGCACTCCACGGGTCTCTATCTGCTTCCCCGACCTGTGAAGTTACAGGATAACGACCTTGTCAACGCGGACGCGATGCACCGCGTCATCGGGTTGTTGAAAGCAACTTTCACCCATGTGATCTTTGACATCTCAAAAAGCTACACTCAAATTGACATGGAAGCGCTGCGGGCTGCGAATCAAGTACTGCTGGTCACTCAACTCGATTTGCCTTGTCTTCGAAATGTTGTTCGCCTTCTCATGTCGTTCAGTGAGATGGAGGCCCTTCAGGAAAAAGTTCACATTGTTGTCAACCGGGCTGGTTTAGGCAACCAAATCACGCTCAAAAAAGCCCAAGAAACGATTGATCGGAAAATTTACTGGCAGTTGCCAAATGATCATCGTGTGATGGTGGAAGTACGCAACAATGGAATTCCCCTGGTTGAACAAGCCCCGAAAGCTGCCATCACTCAATCTTACCGAATGCTGGCAGAAAACCTTTCTGGTCGGGGAAAGAACCCGGATGACCATTCTTTGGCAAGCAAGAGCAAGTGGTTCGGATTTCTTGCGAAGAAATAGTTGCCACGTTGGTATCCAATCCACTTAGTTGACCAGTTAGAACGCTGGAAAGGGCTTCGAGCAGGACGGATTCTCCAGCTCTGCATCGCTGAAAAGACGCTTTGATCCCCTGCAGTCGGCATGCGTATTGCAGCTGGCACATTCTGCGGAACCGTATTTGTCTGAACGTCTGGAGAACCGAGATTTCTCTCTGTACGTATTCCACAAGCTATAGTTTGGATGAGAAGATCAGTTGAAACCGTAGTTGCCCTGGTTCGTATCGTGCGTCGTTCTGACGCCTTTTCGAGCGGGGAATTTCATCTCAGGAAAACGGGCGAAAGTCATGAATGCGCTGGGACAAACTCTTCAGAATGCGGGCGTCAAGAAAGAGGTTGAATTCGATACCGTCAAACGGAAGATTCATACCAATCTCGTTGACAAATTGGACCTGACTTGCCTGGGGGATATGCATGGCGACGTGCTGAGGCGCGAAATCCGTTTGGTGGTTGAACACCTTTGCGACTCTGAAGATGTGCTGCTCAACAGGAACGAACGAGAGCGTCTCATTGAGGAGGTTCTGGATGAAATGTTTGGCCTTGGTCCGCTTGAATTACTGCTCAAAGACACGACGGTCAGTGACATTCTGATTAACGGTCCCAAGCAGATTTACGTCGAACGCAGTGGCAAGATGGAAAAGACAAACGTTGTCTTTCGTGACAACGCCCATCTTCTACAAATCATCGACCGAATTGTATCTAAAGTTGGGAGACGGGTTGATGAAACCTGTCCGATGGTCGACGCACGTTTACCGGATGGATCTCGCTTGAACGCGATCATTCCTCCCCTGGCTTTGGATGGAGCTGCTGTTTCGATTCGGCGGTTTGGGTCCAATCCACTGAAGTTGGAAGACCTGTTGAATTTCAAAGCATTCACTCCGGAAATGGTCATGTTGTTAGAGGCTAGTATTAAAGCTCGACTGAACATTGTTATTTCGGGCGGTACCGGGTCGGGGAAAACGACTTTACTTAACACGCTGTCTGGCTTCATCAGTAACAGTGACCGCATCGTTACGATTGAAGATGCCGCGGAACTGCAGCTTCAGCAGGATCATGTCGTGAGGCTCGAAACGCGTCCTCCCAACATCGAGGGGAAGGGGGGCATTACCGCAACGGACTTGGTAAAGAACACCCTGCGCATGAGGCCGGAACGTATTATCATCGGAGAATGTCGAGGACCGGAAACGCTGGACATGTTACAGGCGATGAACACCGGTCATGAAGGGTCCCTCACAACGATTCACGCCAACACGCCTCGCGATGGCGTGGCCCGAATCGAAACGATGATCATGATGGCCGGGTTTGATTTGCCGGTGAAGGCGATGCGCACGCAGATGGCCAATGCTGTTGACCTGATCATCCAGGTGAACCGGCTTCAAGGCGGTGTCCGCCGAATTACCCATATCACCGAGGTGGTGGGCATGGAACAAGATACGGTTGTGATGCAAGACATCTACCGGTACGTACAAGAAGGAATTGACGAAACGGGTCGTTGCGTGGGACGGTTTGTTTCGACCGGGATTCGTCCCACGTTCATGGACCGTTTGGAGTCGTCAGGTGTTCTCGTACCTGCCAGTGCATTCCGTGAACGTGTGATGATGGTTGACGACTGATTTGATAGCAATGCAGAGCTTATGGGTACTATTCTTATCGTTGGCACCGCATTTGTCGGAGTGACTGCCCTAGTTGGTGGCGTTGCTCTCATGTTCCGGGGAACGGAAGATTCCTTGGTTCTCGACCGTTTGGAGGTCTTGACCAACACGGGAAAAGCAGCCAAATCGGCGGTGTTTAAGAACAGTAGATCGAACCTTCTCGTTCAGACACTTGACCGTGAACAGGTTTCCACGTTGGAGCGTGTGATATCTCGCTTTCTGAACTTGCGGCTGTTCTTAGATCAAGCCCATGTGGGGTTGCAGCCAGCACATTTCATTGTCATCAGCCTAGGGTTGCTTTTGGCTGGAACGTTGCTTTCTGGAATCGCTGGAGTCCACCTTTTTCTCGCTCCCCTGGTAGGGATCGGCACGAGCGTGCTGCCGTTCGTTTTCTGTTACTTTAAACGCAAGAGGCGGTTGGAAGCTTTTCAAAGGCAGCTGCCGGACGCCCTTGAATTGTTGGCTCGTGCTTTGCGCGCCGGCCACAGTCTAGCTGCGGGTTTTAAACTCATTGCCGATGAAATGTCGCAGCCGTTGGGCAACGAATTCGGAAGGGTTTACGAGGAGCAAAATCTCGGCGTGTCATTCGAGGACGCCCTCGAGTCGATGTCGACTCGCATTCCCAACCTGGACCTTCGTTTTTTTGCCACGGCCATCGTGCTTCAGCGACAAACGGGAGGCGACTTGGCGCAGATCCTGGACAAGATTGGGCGACTCATCCGTGAACGTTTCAAGATTTGGGGTCAAATTCAAGCATTGACGGGTGAAGGCCGTATCTCGGGTATTGTGCTATTGGGCCTGTGTCCTCTTTTGTTTGTTGCTATCTATCGAGTCAACCCGGAATATATTCGAGTTCTGTTCGATGACCCGCTGGGAAAAAAAATGCTGGCCTCGGCGATTTTCCTCCAGTTTGTCGGCGCTCTGGTCATTCGTAAAATCATCGATATCAAGGTGTGAGGCTGTCGTGTTCATTGTCATTGCATTCACCGCGGACTGGATTATTCCGTTGGCGATTTTTGGAGCAGTCGCTGCTACCGCGTTTTTGGTACTCGATCGATTTGCAGCAGCGAAACCAAGAGCTGAAGAGCGTTTAGAGGAAATTAGTGATCCGAAAAGTCGCCGCCGAGTGAGTGGGATTTCCTATAAGGCCGACACGGTCACCAACGTACTGAAGAAGGCCACCCCGGGACTGGCCAAGCCACTTCAGCCGACAAACAAAGAAGAACAAAGTAAGCTCATAGCGCGTCTCAGCCACGCAGGGTTTCGTGGAGAACATGCGCCGACGATTTTGTTGGGACTGAAGGTGTTGGGACTTGTTGCCGGGCTCTTCTGCGGGGGCGGTGTGGCGCTGTTACTGTATGGAATTTCAAAACCAGCACTCATTCGTACCGTACTGGCGGGAAGTGGTTTATTCTACCTTCCAGAGATGATTCTCTGGTTCATCACCAAGCGGCGCAAGGAACAGATTTTTTTGGGCCTTCCGGATGCGTTAGACCTAATGGTCGTTTGTGTGGAAGCTGGTCTGGGTCTCGATCAGGCGATGCGCAGGGTGTCTGAGGAAATGCAAAAGTCTTTTCGTGTCATCGCCGACGAATTTGCCTTGTGTAACCTGCAAATCCAAATGGGTCGTGGTCGCAATGAGGTGCTTCACGAACTAGGAGTTCGCACGGGAGTGGAGGATTTGCGGTCTTTGGCATCGATTCTCATCCAGGCGGACAAATTCGGGTCGGGCATCGCTCAAGCCTTGCGAGTGCAAAGCGATTCAATGCGAGTTCGTCGTGCACAAATCGCCGAAGAAAAGGCGGCTAAGACAGCCGTCAAGCTGGTTTTTCCCTTGGTGCTTTTTATCTTTCCGGGGATCTTCGTCGTTTTGGTTGGTCCTGCCGCCATCACGATGATCAACGAGTTGCTGCCGAAGATGGGTGGCGGGTAGGCGACGACGTCATCATGTGCCGGTCAGCACATCGGCCAGTTTGTGGATCGAGGTTTTCAACGAAGAACCTGCCATATCCTGGATCAAGTTGACTTTCTCGGCCCGCACGATCGCAGCTGCCAGTGGTTGGTGCTCCGTCCAATCGGCGATGTCAAAGTTGCGAATGTCGATGTACGAGTTCTCCATTACAGCCGTAATTTTTGGAATCACGTGAAATCCGTCGTCGGCACGCACGACGTAGTTGTTCAAGACCATGAAATGCCCGATGGCACCGACAGCCACACCCAGCAGAAAGATGGAAATGCGAGTCATAACTGGAATTCTCTTCGGAGTTGACCCCAAGCAATGTTTACGGCGAAAATGTAACGAGTTGGTCCCCATGGGCTCAAGATGAATTTTCTGGATGTTTGTGGCACCTCTGTCGTTCTGGAACGGACAAATGGCCAAAGCCTCACCGACCGGACAAGGATTGCTATCAGGCAGTTTCCTGGGACTTCTATGTACCCAGTTTCTGACTGCCACGAATGACAATGTATTTCGTTGGCTGGTAATCGGCATCGGCAAGGATTACGTCGAACCGTCTGAGGTCAGCACGATCTTGATGTTGGGCACGGTCTTGTTTGTAGCTCCTTATCTCGGCTTCGCAGCTATCGCAGGCTACCTGGCCGACCGGTTTCCTAAAAGCCAGGTGGTTTTAGGCTGTAAGATTGCGGAGATCTTGATCATGGTGCTGGGCGTCGTCGCGATCTCCCTGCAGAGTTTACCCGCACTGTTCATGGCTGTCTTTTTGATGGGAGCCCAGAGCGCCTTCTTCTCTCCCGCAAAATTGGGAAGCATTCCCGAGATCTTGAAACCTGAGAAGGTTTCGTTGGCCAACGGGCTGTTTGGGCTAACCACCGTGGGGGCCACGATGATTGGGATGGCCGTCGGAAATAAAGTCACCGATCTAACAGGCCTGCGCGGTGTCGAACGAAACGGTTGGCTTCCTGCAGCGGTGCTGCTTGGAATTGCTGTAGTCGGAACCCTGTTCAGCTTATTGATGCGTCCTCTTCCGGTTGCCAATGCTACTCGCAAATTTCCCTGGGACTTTCCCGTCCAGACTTTTCGCGACTTGCGGGCATTGACCTCTCGCGGACCGCTGTTTCGAGTTGCGTTGGGATCGGTGTTTTTCTGGTCCCTGGGGGCGCTGGCCCAACTGAATATCGACCAGTTCGCTTTTGAAGGTGGTGCCAGCAGTGAAACACAGAAGGTGCCGTTGCTGGTGTGCCTTGTTTTTGGTCTCGGACTGGGAGCAGTGCTGGCTGGGATCTGGTCGCGCGGGCGTGTGGAGCTGGGCCTGCTTCCATTGGGAGCATTCGGCATTGTTATTTTCTGTTTTCTGCTGTTCCTGGTGCAGGGTGCTATTTTCCAGTTGGACGAAGGGTTGACGAGGAGTTTGGTTTGGGCGTGTGTCTTTCTGGGGGGGCTCGGTTTTAGTGCCGGTCTTTTCGATGTACCTATTAATGCCTACATGCAGCAGCGCAGCCCCCGCGAATGCCGTGGTTCGATCTTGGCGGCCTCGAATTTCCTGACGTTTACGGGTGTTGCTCTTGTGGCGATGGTGTTTGCGGGAGTGCGACATTCCTATGGTCCGGGCGCCCTGGAGAACGTTGAAGTTTCACAGATTACGAAACATCATCAGCAGGCCATCGACGACGCAACGGATCGCTACCGGCAAGACTGGGAAGCGAGTGCTGATCAATCCCAGATCAAGACAGCCCTGGACGCCAACCCGGAGCTTTCACATCACCACCTGCTGGTGAATCTGGTATGGATGGATATCAAGAAAAGGGAGGCAGAACACAGGAAAGCGGAGCCAGAGAACGCGGAGTCCGGCTCGTTTTTGCTGGCGAGGACGGATTACCTCCGGCATTTTTCCGAGGACGCCGAGTTAATTTCACAGGTCTACACACAGGCGACCGGCCCCCCCTTAATGACAGCCAACCAAATCTTTCTGGTCTGTGGTATCGGTACGGTACCCGTCTTGTTCTACATTTTGTGGTTGATTCCACAGGCGACGCTGCGTTTTCTCGTGTGGTTGCTGAGCAACACGGTGTATCGAATCCGGGTCTACGGTAGCGAAAATATTCCTACTGAAGGAGGAGCTCTCTTTCTGCCAAATCATGTTTCGTGGCTTGACGGTATTTTACTTTTATTGATCAGTGACCGCCCGATTCGAATGGTCGTGTATGCGGGCAACTTCAAGTCGCTTCTGATGAAAGGGCTGGGTAAATTGTGGGGAGCCATTCTACTTCCTACCCGTCCAAACGCTCTGGCCCGAACAATCGAGAGCACACGTGCGCTGCTGCGGGAAGGTGAATTGGTTTGTATCTTTCCCGAAGGTGCAATTTCACGAACGGGTCAATTGCAAGCGTTCAAACGGGGAGCCCTGAAGATTCACGAAGGGACTGACGTACCAATCATTCCGGTTTATTTCAATGAGTTGTGGGGGAGTATTTTTAGTTTCAAGGGAGGACGTTTTTTCTGGAAGTGGCCTCGTCGTTGGCCCTATCCGGTTTCTATTTACATCGGTAAACCTTTGACGGACTCTTCAGACATGCATGCCGTCCGCCAGGCGGTGCAGCAGTTAGGAGTAGAAGCAGTGGAGCAGCAACTGCAATCTTCGGAGACGGTAACGAACCAGTTCGTGCGAAAATGCAAACGCAGAAAATTCACTGCCAAGGTGTCAGATTCCAGCGGGATCGAAATGACTGGTGGACAACTGCTGTTGCGAACCCTGGTTTTCCGCCGGATCCTACTGAGAAAAGTGCTGCACGCGGACGAGAAATACGTCGCTGTATTGCTTCCTCCTTCGGCGTTTGCCGTCGTTACCAATGCCGCGATTGCGTTGATGCAGCGCGTGTCCGTCAACTTGAACTACACCGCCTCGACAGATGTTGTGAATCACTGCCTGGCAGAGTGTGGAATCCAGCACATTTTGACGAGCCGCAAGTTTGCGAAAAAACTGGCTGATTTGGCTTTCGATGTGGAAGCCTTAAATGCGGAGTTGGTTTATCTGGAAGATTTGCGAGATTTTCCAACCCTGACCGAGAAGCTTTGGGGGGTGATCGACGCTTATTGCATTCCGGGGTGGCTGCTCCAGCGTCGATTGGGGCTTCACCAGACGACGAGCGAAGACGTATTAACCGTTATCTTTACCTCGGGTTCGACGGGGCGACCAAAGGGGGTGATGCTGACGCAAAAGAACATCTCTTCCAATATCCAGGCGATTGAAGCCGTGATTCGTCTTTCTCCGGAGGACGTGCTGGTCGGGCTATTGCCGTTTTTTCATTCCTTTGGCTATACCGTGACACTCTGGGGAACGCTGGGAATCGACATCAAAGGGGTTTATCATTTTAACCCATTGGAAGCAAAACAGATTGGTAAACTGGTAAAAAAACATCAAGGTACTGTCCTGTTGGCAACTCCCACTTTTTTGCGGTCCTATTGTCGGCGTTGTAAAGCAGAAGATTTTTCCAGTCTGAGTGTCGTGGTGGCAGGCGCTGAAAAACTCCCGACGGAATTGTGCGACGACTTTGAAGAAAAGTTCGGAGTCAGACCTGTCGAAGGATATGGGGCCACTGAACTATCGCCACTCGCATCTGTCAACATACCCACCACACGTTCGGTGGATGATACATCGGTGGATCTCAAAGAGGGGACTGTTGGACGGCCGATTCCCGGAGTCGGCGCCCGTATTGTCAATCTTGACACGGGTGAAATTCTGGGTACCGACCAACCCGGAATGTTACAGATCAAGGGGCCCAATGTGATGAAAGGTTATTTGAATCGTCCGGATCTTACGGCAGAAGCGATTCAAGATGGATGGTATGTGACCGGTGATGTCGCCTTGATTGATGGGGACGGTTTTATCAAGATCACGGGGCGAGAGAGCCGTTTTTCAAAAATTGGTGGAGAAATGGTGCCTCACATACAAAT
>Ga0310120_10000193_pt1 | contig 50373 bp, 52 predicted proteins | sample CB27_AW_983_MG_FD_203506 | JGI IMG/M metagenome (GOLD analysis project Ga0310120, IMG submission 203506) | Marine microbial communities from Western Arctic Ocean, Canada - CB27_AW_983 | ecosystem: Environmental > Aquatic > Marine > Oceanic | place: Canada: Western Arctic Ocean | collected...
TACTTGCATTCTTTCTCTTAAGCACCTCGGTTGCCATCGGCCAACCCGACGAACCGCTCGACGATTTTCAGCTCGGCATCCGATTTGTCGAAGAAGGTGACTTCGAAACGGCCGCGGAAATTCTCGAGGCAGTCACTGTCATGCTGGAAGGCGAGTCAAACCGAGATACGGACGTTGCTCGCGCTTATCTTTACCTCGGCTACGCCCTGGTGTACACCGATCGCGAAGAAGCCGCAAAACAACGCTTCACTGATGCACAATCTTACGACCCTCAATTGGTTCCGTCACCGATACAGTTTCCCAGACGCGTGATTCGTCTTTGGAACGCACCTAAACCAAGAGACCGCCGACCTACGCCACCACCCACCACGCCTGACACAATTCTCGTAAATACTCCACCATCGGAACGTGGCAGACCACCAGTGGCGCCGTCGGACTGGCTCTCGAATAACGGCGACCGACTGACCATGGAACTTGCGCTCGCAACTTCTCAAGCGTATTGCGCCGGGGAAATGATCGTCGACAGAGGACAAGAAGAACTCACATGGATCACATCGGAAACGGATGGCTCTTGCCTTGCAGCCATGAATATCCCATTCGCACGCATAGATACCGTTGGGGCGACAGAAGAGGGTGGTTTTGTCCTCAGAATGAACGAAGGCACTGACCGGCGTTTAGTGTTTATTCCGCAACCATTTTCCGCGTGGTTTAGGTCAGGGTCACTAGGACTTCGTCACATGGATTTACCTCCGGAAGATGCCGTTGCAACGCGCCTAGCAGTGCGTGAATTGCTGACCGCATTGGGTCGACCGCCCTCAGACGAATGGTCGTACTATGGAACTCCAGTTGACGTATCCACTTCAGAACTCTTAAACACGCCAGCCGGATACGATGGCCGAGCAGTCACAACAAGAGGTCGATTTTCCCAAGATAATCGGCACTACACGCTCGAAGCGAGCGGGTTGGTGATCGGTATCTCGCCGACACCGGAAGTTCAAGCACTAATCGACGCGAATGTTTCGAGACTGAACGACACCGACATTACTGTCACAGGCGTGTTCAGAAGACAGCCCGAGTCGGAAAACAACGGCGACGATGCGCAGCCACCTTACTCAATTTTGTTCTGGAATGCATCTTCTGAGGTACTCTCAAATTCCTCCGGTTCAAGCCAAGGAGCCAAAAACCTGAGGGAAGTAATGCGCGCAGAGCCGATAGCAACGGACGAGCCCATCGATGTGATTGGACAGTACCGCGGAGGAAATCTTTTCGGAGATGTCCCACCAGACACGAGATTGCGTGAAGGTCCTGATGATTTTGTTCTACGGGATGGACAGTTTTCCATCTGGGTAGTTGGTAGCAAGCCGGGAGGCAATGGGTGGAGCTTAGAACTCTTAAACAAACGTGACACCTCCACGTGGTTGCGAGTTCGAGGAAGGATCGACGAGATTAATGGAAACTACTACTTAAGAGCGTCAGAGTTAGAGCCCGCTCAACGACCCTGGTCACAAACACCAGCGGACCCAGGCGCGCTCGGCTGGGCACCCGTAGCTCCTGACGTACAGTTCTCTCTCCCACTTCCGTTTGAAACGGCCAGCCCTGACACTCAATTCGTGATCCAGTTCACGAAACCAATGAACAAAAGTACCTTCCAAGGTAACGTGACCTTACGTTATGCCGGAATAGCAGTCGCGAACGATCCTGGATTTAGCTCTGCTTCTTTCCAGTACTCAGAACAACAACGCTCTCTTCATATTGACCCTGGCATCGTTTTACAGAGCGGACGAACGCTAGAGATTCTTCTCAGACCGAACATTGCAGACATTACAGGTCTCAGCCTAGATTCGACCAGAACACTCACGTGGCAAGTTGGTGGATAGAAGAGAAGCCCCCCGCACAAAAAACTGAAAATTTTCACCTCGATCAGCGCGCGGAACTGTAAAGGCCGGCATAATAGCCTTCTCTATGTCTTACACGTAAGTCCGGCCGATTGCGAACGGTGACCTCGATTTGCCGCCACTTACCGTCTCTCCTGACGTTGTCAGAAACATAGGCAAAGCCATATTGCCTACGTAATTCCTCTGAGAGCTGCGAAAATGCTCCCTGCAACTCGTCGAAGGACGCCGGAACGATTACGCGTCCTCCAGTGATCCGACTTAGTTCTCGAAGCAACTCTGCGCCTCTCGCACCTCTGGCGCCCGCTGCAAGTCGAGAACTCAGATTTTGTCCTAGTCCGACTGAATACAAGCTCGCTCGGCTACGGCGCGCTTCAGATAAAACGGCATCTTCACTGATGAGAGAAGCCGAATCGACTCCATCGGACAATAGAACGACAGCTCTACGTCTCGATTCATCTCGTTCCTGCCTTGCCCTGGACTCGATTTCCCGTAGGCCTCGATACACCGCGTTCAACACTGCTGTCGTCCCAGAACTCGAAAAACTGTCAATCGCAGCCTCCAACGCATCACGCCTCGCACTAAAATCCTCAAGAATCGACACCCGATCATTGAACTGAACCATCTGCACAAAATCCCCTGGTCCGAGCCCGCGCAGAAGTTCCCGAACTGCCAGACGAACCGTGGGCAGCCTAGTTGCCATCGATACCGATCCGTCGACAAGAACGGCAAAAGTGATCGGACTATCTGGAGCATTAAAGATCTGGATCTGCTGCTCAACCCCATCCTCAAGCACGCGAAAATCTTCAGGGCCGAGGCCGCTCACATAGACACCACTCTGGTCCGTCACGACAAGTGGAACTCGGACCATGTCGAAAATGACGGATTGTTGCGCCGAAAGACTAGCCCCCAGCATCCAGACAAGAACCACGAAAGTTCCTGCTTTACAAAGAATGTGAGACGGACCTTTTATTCGAAAGAAAAATATTTCCACGAGTGGCACATTCCCTACCTAAAATCGAAAGTGATCGATACTCTAATAATCGCAGGTACCCGGAACCCGTTCCGATAGCCAGGACTATATCTCCACTGCATAACCGCATCCTGAGCTGCTTGGTTCAGCAAAGGGACCCCTTGTAGGATGGTCGCGCGTTCTACCTCACCCTCGCTACTGACCACCACTTGCAGCTCGATCGCCACAATTCCTTCAAAGCCCTGATCAAAAGCAGCTTGCGGGTAAACCGGCGGAACCGCTCTTAGCAGTTGCGGTGCCCGGTCCCGTTCAGCTTCAGGCGACGGAAGCCCTCCGGAACCACCACCCCGCGACTGCCCCCCCGGTGAACCGCCAGGCACACCAGATCCACCAGACGTCCGCGCACCTCTAAACGCAGCACTAACAGGCCTTTGGATGGTCATTCGGTTGATACGTAACTCTGATAATGGAGTCGTCGCGGCAACAAGCGGCACAAGTTGCTGAAGGTCGGTTTCTTCAACCGGCTCCTCTGAAACCTCTGGCTCTTGGGAAGCAGCATCAGCCGCTGCAGCCGCCAGAGCACTCCCGGGAAGTTCTCCGGGTAACGCTAAACCCATCACGTTAGTCATATCAATTGGCTGAACGACACGAATCAACGCAATAATGGTCGCAGTGGCTATAACGACATGAACACCGATAGAAACACAAACCGAAACCGTGCTGGTAGTTCGTTGGGGCGACCCAACAAACGGCGCAGCTGTAGACCATGATGCCGGACCAATCGACGTCCCATTGGAGTCGACGGACTGTCCTGGCTTAGGCCACGTCACAGCTGAGGGATCTGCCCTCATCGTTCTCTGAGTTTCCTCAAGGATCGTATTTACCCGAACGTCTGATGGATCAAGTAAACCCGCCCTCGCAGCCGAATGTAATGCTTGATTCCAATTCTTTTTAGTCAGTGCCTCTTCTGCGTCGCACAAGAGTTTTTCGAATAGCGCCGCCCGTCGTTTTCGCAACACGACTCGATGATTCGACGAGTTCGAAGAAGCAGAATCACTCATAGCGAACTGTGGGCACCATTTTTGCGAAGGTCATCCAATTTCATCTTATGTCTTCGAACGGTTCAGCAGTTAAATTTTCCCTGATCTTATCGAGGTGTTTAGCCAGGATGCAACTTAATTGTCCCTAGGCAACAGTGTCGAAGAAAGGGTGAAATTCTTCTTTGACAGGCCCTCAACTCCTATTAAATGACTAAATTTGAGGCCAGAGCAGGAAAACACACAGCAACCAGGAACTCCAAACAGAGTCAAAACACGCTCTGGTGGCACCGTCTTTTCCTACCATTGTGGCAAACTTCCTCTCCGAGCAGACACGCTGAAACTCCGTAACAACTAAACCTGTCATCGCCATCTTTACTCACACTGATCTCTGACCACAAAACAACGAGTTCTAGAGACAATGACCAGCCAGAAGGAAAACCGCAGCGCTTGGCACCGCTTCCTCCACGTCAAAAAGTTTGGCGGAATTGAATTCCGGAACAGATTGGCTCCTCAGGCTGGACTCGAACCAGCAACCCTTCGGTTAACAGCCGAATGCTCTGCCAATTGAGCTACTGAGGATCATCGTCGAAACGTGTTGCGCAATAGAGAAAAACTTGTCAAAAGGCAGTAAGAGTTCGATTCTATCATGTCTGGTTGAGCAGTTAGCGACCTTGTTACGTTCCATTATTGCGACCTATCCGGGCAGCCGACATGAACTGAAGTACAAAGCCAAATATTCCAAGCACCATCCAAGCGACCGCGAAGCCTACGTGCTCAGAGAACGGAACTGCAGGAAACACTTGGGATGGGTCCCGCATCAAAACTGCCACACTGCCACTATCTCCAGTGAGTGCCGCACCTCCGACAACTGCGGTCCATGCGCCGATGAACGAGGTTCCGAAGATAAGCACAAAACGTCGAAACAAAAGTGAGAGAAGCGCTCCCAGCAAGCAAATCGAGAACAGAAACCACACATTTGGGTCGCCGTCCACGATGAGATGGACCGCGTATGCCGAAACTCCTGCGCCAAATAATCCGACGACCGCAAGATATAGTGACAATGTAAGTATCGCGCCAATAAGACCACTCGCGATCACAAACAGGCCTACCTGCCATGTGTCCACTTGGCCCACAAAAAGCATGGCAGCCATTATCCCGCCTACAAAACCATAGCCGGTAAGTAGCACCCTCAAAAGACGATACCCGAGAAAACACGAAAGAAGCCCGCCGCCAAGTAGAATGATGGCAAGGGGCACGTGGATGGGTGCTAGAGACATAGCCGGTTGATTATGTCAGTCCGACAGCTATGTGTCCTTATTTTGTCTAATGAAAACATCTTCCTTGACCATCCGTGAATCTCGTCTTACTTGGGTCCTCGCGACCGTTGGTGGCATCGTCCTATTCGTTTACTTCGTCGAGCGAGTCGGTATCGAGGAGATCGCTACTAGCGTGAGAAGGGTCGGATGGGTTTTTCTGCTCGTTCTGCTGCTCTCAGGACTTCGATTCCTCGCCCGTTCCGCAGCCTGGCTTCGTTGTATACCATCAGGTCACAACCTGACGCTCCGCCATATCTTTCCAGCTGTGCTCGCTGGTGATGCGGTTGGAAATTTGACTCCGCTCAGCGTACTAGTCGGTGAGCCTGTCAAAGCTCTTTACCTTCGGCACCGTATTGGACTTAGCCGCATCGTGCCTGCTTTGGCTGTAGAAAATATTTTTTACACCCTTTCGACCGTCATCATGATCGCCGTCGGGGGTTCTGCCTTACTAATCCTCATCAATCCGCCAAGAATTGAATGGCTGGGAATTGGAATACCGACCGTCACACTAATTTTGCTCGTCGCAACTGTGCACTGGATCATCTGGACACACACGCCAGTGCTAAGTGCAAGTTTGCGTTGGCTTGCTTGTCATGGCTTCGCTCAAGATTTTTTACTCCGCGTTTCAGAGAAAGCACGTGATATTGAAGAAAAGGTTCAGCGAGACTATCCACGAGAGTGGAAGAAAATCTTTCTCGTAGCATTTTTGGAATTCCTTTTTCACGCTCTTGCGATTCTAGAAGTAAGACTAGTTCTAGGACTAATTGCCGACCGTCCGCCCACTTTAGTCGAACTCTTCGCATTCGAAGCCGCTAATCGTTTTATAAATGTCGTTTTTAGGTTCGTACCAATGAGGATTGGCGTAGACGAAGCCGGCACGGCAATGGTCGCCAGCCTACTTGCCTTTGGAAGTACGACAGGCGTGACGATGGCTATAGTCAGAAAAGGCCGAATGCTTTTTTGGGTTTCCGTCGGGCTCATTTCATTTGCTCGTCGTGGCCTGTCCTGGTCAAAGTAGCAAGAAACAATGAAAAACACTGCGGTCGTCGTGATGGCTCGCTCGCCTTACAGCAAGCAATCGCCGAAGACGAGACTTACACCTGAAATCACTAGCGAAGCTGATCGTAGACATCTATACACTGCATTTCTCAGAGATGTTCTTCATTCTGCTCGACAACTTGAAGGTGTCGCATTGCGCGTAGCCTATACACAGGACGGAGGACCTGCTGGGTTCGAGGAACTCGGACTAGTTAGCAAAGAACTTCTACCTCAAATAGGACAAACTTTAGGCGAACGAGAACAAGGTGTCTTCACAGATCTTTTCATGGAGGGTTTTTCAAAAGTGTTGATGATCGGATCAGATATCCCGACTCTTCCGACAGAACACCTTGCACTCGCGATTGAACTTCTAGCAGAGCAGACGGTAGTGATCGGACCGTCTCGAGACGGTGGCTACTACTTGATCGGGCTGGTAAAACCTACTCGCGGACCGACCCCAGATCTGTTCACAAAGATTCGATGGAGCACGCAGTTCGCATTCAGTGACACCGTGACCGCAGCTAGGCAGGCGCGGATCCGAGTCGCACTTGTACCACCATGGTACGACGTCGACAACAAAGACGGACTCACCACACTGATACGAGAATTAGCCAACGCTAATCACAAGGCGCCGAATACTTCGTTAGCTCTTACGGAAATCTTTAAGAATGGCTATCAAGAGCAACGCGACACTAGCAAACGTTAAGGTCTCTGGAGGTCACACCTCACGGCGCCCTTCCATAGCTTTGTGCATCGTTACATCATCTGCGTAGTCGAGGTCACTTCCAACCGGCAAGCCCATTGCAATCCGAGTTACTCGGGCACCGCACGTTTTTAGCAGTTTGGCAAGATAAATTGCTGTCGTCTCACCTTCAACATTCGGATTCGTAGCGAGAATGACCTCGTCCACATCTCCGTCGCTCACACGTTTTAAGAGGCTCTTTATACGTAAGTCGTCCGGACCGACACCCTGAAGAGGCGAAAGCGCACCCATCAGCACATGATAGACACCCTTAAAATCATTCGTCCTCTCGATAGAGGTAACGTTGTGTGGATCTTCAACAACACAAATAGTTCGTCTATCTCTAGCGTCGCTAGTGCAAAAAAAGCACGGATCGATATCGGTAATGTTATGGCAAATAGAACAGTATGTAATGCGCACCTTGACGTCCTTTATCGCGTCCAAAAGCGCGTCAACGTCGTCACGAGGCTGGCGAAGAAAATAGAATGCGAGTCGTTGGGCACCTTTCGCACCAATTCCCGGTAATCGCTGCAACTGCTCTATTAAAACAGCAAGGGGACCGATTTCCGTCATCCCGTCAAACCGGGAATCTTAAGACCACCCATTAGTCCCCCCATCTTTCCGCTCACAGTACTATCCACTTTTCGCTGAGCATCATTAATGGCAGCAACAATTAAGTCCTGGAGCATTTCAACATCTTCCCTCGTCACCACGTCAGGGTCAATTGTTATACGTTGGACCTCCTTAACGCCGTTCAGTACAACTGTAACCATTCCACCGCCAGCTGTTGATTCGATCTCTGTCTCAGCCAACTCACGCTGCAGCTGCTCTTGCATCTGCTGCGCCTTCTTCATCATTTGTTGAATGTCCATAACATTACTCTGTTCGTAATCGCTTTACGCTCAGCGTTCATCTCAGGGGTTGCAGCCAAGAAAGATATTATTCAACATAATCTCTACATTTCCTCTACCTCTTCGATTTCAGAAGGAAAAACGTCGAGCATCGCCTTTACGAGGCTATCACCCATCGCTCGCACTCTTAGCTGATCGGTTTCGTCTTCCCCTACTCTGGAAGCAGAAGCTACTAGAGGGTCTGTCACCACCTCTGGGGTCTGCTGTGGCCGTACTGCAATCTCTTCATCCTTAGCGACCACCACAACTTTTCGACCGACGACACGTGCACTTGTTTCTTCAAGCCACAGCCGGTGCTGTAATAGTTGCCGAGACAACGCTCGCTGTGCCTTCGTGAACGTAAACACCAACTGGTCATCTTGAAATTCAATCCGCTGCGCCTGCGCAACAACCGTGCCATAGAAGAACTTCTTCTCTCGCTTTATCCCAGACAAAATAGCCGCCTTTAGGTCTCCACTTGCAGAGTCCCCCTCGTCTACGCCAGAAACCCGACTATTCGGCTCAAGCTTTTTCGATGGTCGATCCTCTGCCGTCAGAGATGGGGGCTCAGCTACTCCTAAATTCCCTATTGCGGCATTTGCTTCGGCTGAGCCCGAAGCCCGAGTACTCTTCTTATGCCCTGTCGATGGTCGAGCCTCTGCCGTCAGACACGGCGCCTCAACTGCTCCTAAATTCACGCTTGCGGCGTTTGCTTCGGTTGAGCCCAAAACCCGAGCACTCTTCTTATGTTCTGTCGGTGGTCGAGACCTGAGTTTCTGAGATAGACGCTCGCTCGAATTTTGTCGATTCTTACGTGGACTCTGATTTTTACTGTGTCCTGATGCAGTCAACTCAGTGGAATCGGACCGTCCTGACAGAAGATCGACCAATGGCACTAGCTTGCGTACATGAATCAAGCGTAGCAGGGCCATCTCAAAGTGATAGCGTGGCTGAGCGGAACGCTGAATATCATGCTCCGCACGAGCTAAAACATCGAACGCACGCAATAGATCCTCACGCGAAAACCGCATCGCCAACGACGCGAGCCGCTCGTCTTCTCCCTCGCTTGAGATTTCTGGATCATCGGTTCGAGAAGGGTCAATCGCTATGACCAACAGATCACGAATAGCACGAGACAATTCACGACATACCAACTTTAAGTCATACCCTGCATCAACAAATTTCCCCGCCAATTCAAATACTGCACTCTGCGTCTCATTCGCTACTGCCTCAACAACATCAAGAACTGTGTCTCGACCAATGAGACCCAGCGCAGCAGAAACATCGTCGGTGCCTATCGAGTCGCCAGCGAACGCGATAACTTGGTCAAATGCACTCTGCGCATCGCGCATGCTCCCGTCAGCTGCTCTGGCGAGCAAAACCAGTGCTTCTCTATCAATCGCGATCGACTCTGAATTAGCAATCGCAGCAAGTTTTTCAGAAATGGTCTGCCTTCCGATCGCTCGAAACTCGTAAACCTGCGAACGAGACAGAATCGTGTCAGGAATCTTATCGAGTCTCGTAGTTGCCATCATAAAAACGACGTGCGCCGGTGGCTCTTCGATCGACTTGAGTAAGGCGTTGAACGAATGACTCGAGAGCTGATGAACTTCGTCGATGATGAACACCTTGTACCGATTTCGAACTGGAGATACCGTCAAACCTGAAATGATCACCTCTCTGATATTTTCGACTTGAGTATGCGTCGCAGCGTCTATTTCCAAGACATCAATGTCACGTCCTTCTGCGATCTCACAGCAAGCATCACATACACCGCACGGGTCAGGAGTTGGACCATTCACGCAGTTTAAGGAACGTGCAAGAATTCGAGCCGTGGTAGTTTTTCCTACGCCTCTCGGACCCGCGAACACGAAGGATTGAGCAAGACGGTCAAATTTAAGCGCGTTTCGCAAAGTTTGAGTAACGCCTGGCTGACCAACAACGTCATCAAATGTCTTAGGGCGGTACTTTCTGGCGAGGACTTGATATGCCATCTAGAAAAATAATTTTAAAGACACAATACAAAAAATTTGTCTATTGCTGAGCCGCACCGCGACCCGGAAGAACCTGCAGCACATGTCAGTGGCTACTTAGCGCTGCTGCCTTCCGGCCCTGACGCGGTTCGTAGGCTGAAATTGCACAGGATCCGAGCCGCGGCACGACTCAGCACCAGAGGAAACGACGCTCAGTCTACCCCACCAAGAGCAAGGCTACCAGTGTTCAAGTGTTAGACTTCGTCTTCGACGATCAAACTGCAGGACCGAGGAGAGATGTCCGAGTGGTTGAAGGAGCGCGCTTGGAAAGCGCGTGTAGGGGTGATCCCTCTACCGTGGGTTCGAATCCCACTCTCTCCGCCAATTTCTGAAGAATTTGCAAGAAACTTGGTTAAAGGGTGGACTTTACTCAAAGAATTTCCACATAAGCCCCAAACAGTCGCGTTCATATACACATTACAGATACATAAAAAATCAGGCCCAGCGGAACCAAGTGATATTTAGAGGGAACTGCAATATGGTTGACATCGCTGGATATGTCTACGCCGCAGCCAGCGCCTTTTCCATGTTCCTTGGCGCCGTCCTCTTGTGTCGCGCCAAGGAAAACTCAGAGCACAAGCGTCAAGGCAGGTGGAAAATATACGTAATACTCGTCACGAACCTGATGGCGCTGGCGATCTATTGAGAACGGCGTGTTCTTCTTCCCCCACTGACTAGCCGCCACGCTTGCGGCTATCACTGTTGCCTATTGGACCGTTTCTAGACAGTCCATCCGTGGTCGGCTGTCCTCGCATATCAACTAGATGATTGTCAGCTATTACGTGCTGGTCTGGGGTGCGATCAACGAAACGTTCCTGCATGTTCAGGCCTTGATTCCCTGCGGATTCGCCGGTCCGCACACCGCCTCGAGCAGAAGCTTTGACAGTCATGGGAGCCACATGTCTCCGAATTGGTCGAACCTAGCAGAAAATAAAAAAACCAACGCCGCCAAACAAAGAAACCAGCCAACGTAAGACCTAGAGCGGTCGGTACGATAAGACTAAGCCTGCTCCCACGGCTGCCATCAGAATGCCTAAATAAAATATCGGTGATGGGCTCTGTTGCGGTGGATTGTACAGCGCTGCCACAAAAACGCTCACTACGGGAGCTCCGGCAAAAACGAGAGGCGGTACAACATTCGGCCGCCCACCATTCACTAAGGCCAATACAATTCCCAACGCACCTAGCGCACCCAGCACTCCAGCCGCCACTGTGAAAGTGACACCACCGGCCGTGAAGACATCCCAGCTACCCGATCTCGCGATCATGACACCAGGAATAGTGATCGCTACCAGTAAGTAGGCAACTCCCACCAACAGAAATGCATGGACTCCGCTTCCATTGAGTGCAACCTGACCTTTGTGTAACGTAGGGATATACGTGCCCCAACTCAAGACCGTAAGTAGAACGAATGGCAACCACCTGCTCATTGATATGCTCCTTTGGTTCTGTTAAATAGTTCCGGTTCCGGCAATCCAGGAAGTTGCTCCTGGAGAATTCACATCCAGCATTAGGACCATCAATGGTACATCGTTCGAACGATGTTCATGACGAAACCGATGGTCGCATCGTGGACACGGCCTAGCGGTCAGCAACGCCGCACAGTAGAGAGCCCGTAGGAATCAGGAACAACCGGCCTCAAAATTGGGCAGACGTTCGTCACTACCGACAAAACTAGTGCAAATCATTAGCGGATTGGCGCGCCCTGCAGGATTCGAACCTGCGGCCTCCTGGTTCGTAGCCAGACGCTCTATCCAGCTGAGCTAAGGGCGCGTGTATCGAAGGTGTCAGCTTGGGATTATATCTCACCGCTCTCTGGTACTAGATCATTACTAGGGCTTTCAACATCTCATCTGCGAGGAACAAGTTTTTCGCTACGGTCCAAAGAATTTCACCAGTCGTAATCATTCAAGCAGCCTTCTACAGCACGTCAGAGCATGGAAACACACTATCGAAATTCACTACCCCGGTTAATGCGTCGCTATGAACCATCGAAGCTCAGCTAAAATCACTTAGGAAATAAACTTACTCATTAGGCGCCTCTCCTGCTTTGACTTCATGAAGACGTCCTGAATCCTCGACTAAGAATCAATACCCAGTACAAGATTCGCCTCCTGAAGGGACCGTAGCTATAATCGGCCGCGTGAGCTATACAAACCATCGTGCAAGCGCGCCACTCGCAGTCCGCTGCCAAGTGTTGACCGTTAGCGACACGAGGAACGAAAACAACGACCACAGCGGAAACGCCATAGTCGCTTTGCTCTCGGAACACGGTCACAACGTAGTCAACAAAACCATCGTCTCCGATGACATGGAACATATAGGCACTGCGTTAGAATCCATGACTAAGCTCCAAACCATCGACGTAATAATCACGACCGGTGGCACTGGTATTAGCCATAGAGACGGAACATACGAAGTAGTCGTCAAACTCTTTGAAAAACGAATTGATGGATTCGGTGAATTGTTTCGGTCACTGAGTTTTTCTGAGATCGGATCGGCCGCGATGCTGAGTCGGGCGTGCGCCGGACTCGTAAAAGGCAAAATAGTCATCAGTCTCCCAGGCTCTGAACATGCCGTCCGTCTGGCTATGACAAAGTTGATTCTTCCGGAACTCGGACATTTAGTTCACGAGGCGAAACGGTGACCGAAAAGACCCACGGCACACGAATGCGACCCATCAAAGAGACTATCCCAATTAGCGAAGCCTTACGTCTGGTTGATGAAGCTTCTAGACCAATCGATCGGACCTCTAAGATTCCTCTTGAGGAGGCCAACGGCCGCACCCTAGCCACTGACATCGTCGCCAATCGAGACGTGCCGCCTTTCAATCGTGCAGCAATGGATGGGTACGCCGTTGTCGCAGAAACTACTGCCGACGCGAGTCGCTACAAACCAACTCGTCTGCAATGTATTGAATCGGTCCACACCGGTCGACTTCCGACCCTTCGTATCAGTCCAGGTGAATGCACGGAAATAGCCACCGGTGCTCCAATCCCTGACGGTGCTAACGCTGTCGTCATGGTCGAGCAGACCAATCGACAAGGGCTAGAAGTTGAAATTTTCTCAGCAGTAACACCGTGGCAGCACGTTGGCCAACAAGGTGGCGACATCGTGACAGATCAGACTGTGTTACGAACTGGTGAACTTCTGACTCCGAGTCGAGTCGGTTCAATCGCGGCTCTTGGGATGGCTGAAGTCGACGTCTATGACCAACCGCGCGTCGCTGTCCTCTGCACAGGGGACGAGATCGTCTCGCCTGGTCAACCACTTGAGCCGGGACAAATCTATGACATTAACCGATTCACACTTAGTGCGGTTATTGCCGAACATGGGGGAGTTGCTCTAACGTTCCCCATCGCTGGTGATTCGTTGGAAGCACTCAGTATTGCCGTCGATCACGTCATAGCGAACAGAACGGACCTCTTGGTGTTTTCAGGCGGTAGCTCCGTGGGTGAACGTGATCTAACACTAGATGTTCTTCGCCTTAAAGGAACAGTCGATTTCCATGGAATTTCTGTTAAACCTGGAAAACCGACCGCTTTCGGTCACATCGGAACAATACCTGTACTCGGAATGCCAGGCTACCCCACTTCGTGTTTGTCGAACGCCTACCTACTCTTGGTGCCGCTCCTACGCCGTATGGCGCACCTACCGACCTATCGACCGCAAACGATTTCTGTTCCTGCTGCCCATCGATTTACGTCCACGAATAAACGACACCAGCTCTACAGCGTTCGGGTTGTCAGTGGTGCCGCCGTCGGCGCATTCACGTCCTCAGGACACATTACTAGCATGTCGAAAGCCGACGGCTACATTGAAATTCCCGAAGGACAAGACATAGTTGAGCAAGGGGAAAACGTTGACGTGACTCTGTTTTAGGCAGCGGTTCAACCCGCGCCTGATCTCGCGTAAAGCCCTACTGCTTACCTAGACGACGCGCCCACTCTAATTCGAGTTCATCAGCCGTATGTAAGTCAAACAGTGGTGCAGTCCGTCGGTAGTTTCCCCGAAACTCGGAGTGACAGCGGTAGCAAACCGAAAGATCACGCAATTGCCTGTAGACAAGCAAGTCAAGCAATGCAGCTATCCCAAGCACGCTGTAGGCAACTAAATCCAATCGAAACCAGTAAAAGACACCACTAATGAGTGCTCCAATAATGATGACTGTTAGTCCAACTTTTGGATCAAAGTCTTTCCTTGAGTAGAACTCGGTCCCTTGGCAAACAGGGCAACAGTCAACTTCGGAATCCGAGCAGAGTTTTTCGCTAATAGAAAGAGTAATGGCTCTGTCACACAGTCCACACTTGATTACATCTCCGACAGCCCGTGCCAAAATTTCTAACCGACTCTTGCAGTCTGGACAAACAACTATGATTTTCACAAAGGCACCCGTTGCGAAATCAAAAGGTACTTCGCAAGTACTTCACCAACAATCACCGTAAAAAAATCAACATATAGAATTCCTGTCGCGGACTGAGTGGCTCGTATTCTCGCGGTCTCCCATATCAAATAAGAGAGTCCCAAGGGACCAACGAGACCAAACAGGGCTCTCTGCCAGAAGAAAACTGATTCGACTGAAAGGATGTACCGGTCAAACCCAGCACCTCTCGGAGACTGCCAGTTGTCGAATGCTAATGCGACAACGACGCCGACAACGATTAATCGAATCAGTGTCGAGCCAATCTGGAATCTCACGACCCTCTGAAGCAGCGACACATCCATAGAGGGAAGTACAAGGTACCAGTGACCTAAAATCATTGCAGTACAACTACCGCCGAGCAACGCTGCCGAAGAAACGAAACTAGCCATCGTGATTAACGCTGCACTCGGTCCGGTCTGTAAGGTCGACCAACCCAAAGCCTGAGCAACCAACGTAGTCATACCCGCAATAAAAGCAGCACTAAGTAGGGCTGTTCGGAACCTGCTTCCGAACACACGACCAGCTGAAAGCCAATAGACAATCATGAGTCCAGTCGAAACAATAAGGGAAAGAAGCGCAATACGTTGATCGACTGTTGAAACGAGCGGACCAGGACGAACAGCAAGCGCTAGCAGCAGAAGAATGGCCGCAAGGCCCGCGTTAAAACGAAAAAACTTAACACCAGCTTGTTGTGACACTAACAAAAGGGAACCAGAGATTCCGATACCAAGATGCGCAAGAAACAAGAAAAGAACGAAAGACATAACCCTACGCCTAGCAATCTAATAAGTAATTTCGTCCTAGTTTCCAGCACTCCCTAGGGGCTATTCCATGCAACGAAGCTAACCTCAACCAAAAGCCCTATGAGACAAGCTCACTAGCCGAACAAGCGTGCAATCTATCCGAGCCGCCTATTCACTTCATCCCAGTTGATAGTGTTGAACCAAGCCTCAATATAGTCTGGACGACGATTCTGGTAATTCAAGTAGTAGGCATGCTCCCAGACGTCGACTCCTAATAGCGGAATCTTGCCACTCATTAATGGGCTATCTTGATTTGGAGCACTCTCGACGCTCAAAACACTACCTGATTTAACTAGCCAAGCCCAACCACTTCCGAATCTTGCAGCTCCTGCACTTGAGATTTGCTCTTTGAGTACATCGTAGGAGCCGAAAGAAGCGTCAATCGCATTGGCTACGTTTCCTTTAGGCGGACCACCTCCACCTGGCCCCATGACCTTCCAGAACAAAGAATGATTCGAATGACCTCCTCCGTTATTGCGTACGGCGGTGCGAATCTCTTCAGGTACGTCGTCAAGACCCTTGATCAGATCGTCTACATTTTTTTCGGCCAGCTGGGGGTGATTAGCGAGAGCAGCGTTAAGTTTTGAGACATATGTTGCATGGTGCTTTCCATGATGAATACGCATCGTCTGCTCGTCAATGTGAGGTGCGAGCGCATCAAAACTATACGGTAGTGGTGGTAATTCATAAGCCATGGTCGTTCTCCTTAAATCATCTAACTCTTTAGTCTAAGGTTCACGAACCCCTACACGTGAACCCTCTGTCAGACCAAATTTCACGTTTCAACCTTCCCGCTAGTGGATCTCCAACATCCGATCGAGCGCGACACGTGTCCACCGTTTCTCAGTGGCTGGCACTACTATCTGATTGTGCACCTGATCGTCGACGAGACCTTCTAGCACCCAAAGCAGATGGTTTGGGGACACTCGAAACATCGTTGAACAAAGACATCCCATCGGGTCAAGCGTCATTACCGTTCGCTCCGGCGCAAGTTCATTCGCAAGTCGAGTAACCAGGTGAATCTCTGTGCCAACCGCCCAAGCCGAACCTGAGGGGCTCGACTTGATCTCGTCGATGATGTATTCCGTTGAACCGCTATCATCCGAAGCCTGTAACACATCCCATGTGCACTCCGGGTGGACAATTACTCGAACACCTGGATGCTGCTTTCGGACATGTTCTACCTGAGAAACGGTAAATCGAGTGTGGACCGAACAATGACCCTTCCACAGAATCAACTTCGCCACATCGAGATCACCGCTCGAAACCCCTCCATCTTCCAGTTCTGGATCCCAGACAACCATGTCGTCAAGCGAAACACCCATTCGGCAGGCTGTATTCCGCCCAAGATGTTGATCCGGTAGAAATAAGATTTTCTGCCCTCGTTCCCATGCCCACTTCAATGCGGCCTCAGCGTTACTCGAAGTGCAAACAACGCCACCCCGTTCACCACAGAAGGCTTTGATAGATGCAGCAGAGTTAATGTAAGTCACAGGAATAATATTTTCAATTGACTTTGCTTGCAGTTCACTCCAACAAGATTCGAGCTGTTCAATTCCAGCCATGTCAGCCATCGAGCAGCCCGCAGCAAGGTCTGGCAATATCACTCGCTGGCGTGTCGAAGACAAAACATCCGCACTCTCCGCCATAAAGTGCACACCACAAAAAACGATGTATTCCGCCTCCTGGTGATCCGTTACATGGCGAGCCAGACGGAATGAATCACCCGTCCGATCTGCGAATCGAAGAACTTCATCTCGCTGGTAATGATGCCCCAAGATTAGTAACCGTCGACCAAGTGTCGACTTGGCTACAGAAATCCGATCGACCATTTCCCGATCTGTCAACCCAACATAACGTTCGGGCAGCAATTGGCATTCGCCGTTATCGCTCTCTTCTAAATAGGTCGAAACACTTGTACTCGTCATGGGGTCATGAAAATAAAAACGAATTATTTTTCAAAATCTTTTCAGCTAGCCACCTTTTAGTCAATTCCTACATCCGTTGACATAGACCAGGCAAAATCTCAATTCACAGAAAGACTGAAATCCAAACAAGCTACCCTCGATGGCTCAGATCGTATCATGTAGGTATAAATTTTTCGCGATTCCCAACCTGCATGTCTTCCCCAACGAATCCCTCGATCGACAGGCCAAAATTGTTCTGTGTGAACGCAATCTGAAACGATTACTCGACGGCTTTCGCCACCACGTTATAGAACGTATCTCGCTCAATCGGCTCGCGACCCGCTATTCGAATAAGATTCGAAATCTCTGCTGGCGTCATGGATTCCGGCGTTGATGCCCCAGCCATATGGTAAATACGCTCCTCTTGTACCGTACCGTCAAGATCGTCCACCCCGAACCAAAGCGACGTCTGAGCCACATCAATTCCAGTCGCGATCCAAAAGGCTTTGACGTGAGGTACGTTATCAAGCATTAACCTAGCGACCGAATGTACACGGAGGGTATCGGCGGCCGTAGGTGGCGGAAGTTTTCGCATTTGGTTGTTTTCAGGATGAAACGCAAGCGGAATAAAAGCTTGAAACCCTCCAGTCTCATCCTGCAAAGAGCGAGTGCGAACCATATGGTCGATACGTTCCTCGTTCGTTTCAATGTGGCCGTACAACATTGTCACGTTCGAAGGAATCCCTAAACGGTGCGCGAGACGATGAATGGAAAGATAACGGTCAGCATCCGCTTTGTCATGGCATATTTTTCGACGCACCCGATCGGCAAACACTTCTGCGCCACCACCAGGCAAAGAATCGAGCCCAACGTCCATCAGTTCACGCAGGATCTGTTCGTCGGTTTTCCCATAAAGCTCAGAAAAGAATGCGATTTCGATCGCTGTGAAACATTTCAAATGGATCTCAGGCTTGATCCTCTTGAAACCGCGAAGCAATTCACGGTAGTAGTCCCAAGGCAAGTCTGGATGTAGTCCATTGACAACATGTACCTCTGTTAACGACTGGTCCGACCGCTCCCGCAGCTTGTCCCAAGCTTGCTCAAGACTCATAGTGTAGGAGTCCTTATCACCGGGCCTGAGCCTTGCAAATGAACAAAACAAACAACTCGCGACACAGACATTAGTTGCCTCAAGCCGTATGTTGTGATTGAAGAAAGTTTGATTCCCGTATCGCTTTTCACGCTCACGGTTAGCTAACCATCCCACAGCCAACAAATCCGGACACTCGAATAATCGAAGTCCATCATCCGGGTCGAGACGCACCCCGGCATCTAGCTTGTCTGCAATGTCTTGAAGTCCGCCCGATGTGAGCCGAGCGTACATAGCCGAGTTAGCAGTTATGCGACGCCCCATGCCTGGACACGCAGCGTTCGAGCCCTAGGGCCATCCAATTCAGCCATCAGAACTCGTTGCCACTGGCCGAGAACCACCTCGCCGCCACTTACCTGCAACGTCAAACTGTGACCCAAAAGAAGGGCTCGTATATGAGAATCCGCATTTTGCCGATCACAATCCGAATACTCAGGGTTATTGTGCTTCCATTCGTCATCCCGTGAAACCATCTGCTCGAGAAAACGTTTTACGTCTGAAGTTAACGCCGCCTGGAATTCGTTAATAAAAACTGTACAAGTCGTATGGAGTGACCACAGATTAACGATTCCCTCCCTAATGCCGAGACCTCGAACAAAGCCCATTACACGTTCTGTCAAATCCACAATCTCTATACGATCGTCGGTAGAAATCACCATGGTTTCACCATGAATCGTAAGATCACCCGCACGGGCTGTCACAACCTTCGATACCGGCGTTTCCCGAACGGTAACAGTTGAGCTTTTGCTCATGATCCTCTCGCTGTTCAATTGATACCGACTAATAAATGAGGCTCGTCGCCTCGCTATGTCCTAAGCCGGTAATAGTATGCCAACGTTACTGACGTAAGCAACCTGACTTTCAGTTAGGTTTTTTAGGGGGGAGCTTCTTCGCCAAGAAGTTCGATTCCGATATACTCACTGAGAAATTTTGCGCTTCCCGATGAATTAAGGAAAGTGGGTGAAAATCCCACACGGTCCCGCCACTGTAAGCGGTGAGTAGGCCGGCTCGTTATTAATGCCACTGGGCTCACCTGAGCGCGGGAAGGCAATACCAGCCTGCTATGAACCGTAAGTCAGGAGACCTGAATCATCGGAAGTCCTCTTCTCACTCCTGATTGTCGTCAAGCGAGTGAGTGCTCGGCGCGTGGTTACGCCGGCTGGAGGTTTTATGATCGAACTGCGGTACACGGTTCGCAACTCGCCAGAGTCAGATCAATCGATTCGACTATTACCTGAATCAAAACAGAACCGCTGCACTCTGACTACAGTTTCCATAGCCTTCGCTGTTGTTGGCCGCAAAATAGCCACTGCTCGAAAACGGAAGTAAGAGAAGATAGATGTTACTCAAAATAAATGAGCTGTCTTTCGCATACAACCGCAGCTCCGTTCTTAATGGCGTCACATTCGAAGTGAGACCAAGACAAAGAGTCGGCATCATCGGTCCTAACGGTTCAGGCAAAACGACTTTACTCCAACTAATCGCTGGACTAATCAAACCGACATCCGGAGACATCTTCTTAGAGAACAAACAGCTCAAAAGCGAGGCACGAAAAGCACTCGCGAGGCGTATGGCTCTGGTGCCACAAGAAACTCATCTTGCGTTCGATTACTCGGTCCTAGAAATCACCCTCATGGGACGCTATCCACATCTTGGAGCCCTTTCACTTGAGGGGCCGGACGATATCTCAATCGCGTATCGAGCACTTCGAGAAACAGGAATGGAAGGACTTGCGAGTCGTCAATTCGCTTCACTTAGCGGTGGAGAAAAACAACGTGTCATCATCGCGAGCGCCTTAGCACAATTGACTCCAACTGAATATTCAAAGAAGCCATCAGAGGACTTTATTTTACTACTCGACGAGCCAACCGCATCTCTTGATCTTGGCTACCAACTCAAGTTTGCCGCTATGCTGAAGTCTCTCAATATTCGCCTCGGTATTACCACCATAATGTCTACGCACGACCTTAACTTGGCTGCAGCAGTATGCGATCAACTTGTCTTGCTAAAAGCGGGTCACGTAGTCTCTATCGGTCAAACTGAAGCTGTTCTTACCCCAGCCAACATCAGACGCCTCTTTGAAGTCGAAGTCAATGTTCAAAGGCACGCTACCAATGGACATCTCACAATCGTGCCTTCGCGATGCCTCGACGAATCCGAGCCGTTTCTTTTATGACTGTCAAAACAACTCCCTTCCGCAACCGATCACTGAGTAGCCGGTTGGCCGGTGCTTACATTCTTTTTGGTGGTCTGGCTTTGCTTGTGTGTTTTGTCGCCCCACTGATTGGTCCCACACAGATCGACTTTCGAAATGTGTTCGACTCCAAAATTCCATTTGAGGATAACGTCGATGGACAGATTTTTTTCATTGCTCGGCTTCCTCGCACAATTGCCGGCGCTCTCGTTGGTGCTGCGCTCGCATCTGCCGGTGTCGTTCTACAAGCACTTCTCCACAATCCATTAGCAACACCGTTTACGCTCGGAGTTTCCACCGGAGCCTCTCTGGGCGCACTGCTGGTAATCATCACGGGCTTGCCTATTCCGACGCTAGGCATTTCAGCAATCCCACTCGCAAGTTTCGCTGGTGCCCTCGGTGCTGTAAGTATCGTTTACGGACTTGCTCGTCTCCGCCGCCAAGGATTATCGACATTGGTACTGCTCCTAGCAGGCGTAACGCTTAATGCATTCTTCTCAGCCATGATCATGTTCGTTCAGTACTTCGCCGATTACACTCAGAGCTTCCAGGCCGTTCGTTATCTTATGGGCAATCTAGACGTCAGTAGCTACGAACAGATTGTCTGGTCACTGCCTTTGCTACTTGCCGCAAGTATTGGTTTCGCCTGGCTCCCACGTTCGTTGAACCTCCTCGCGTTAGGCACAAAAGGGGCTGCCGCTCGCGGGGTGAATGTTCTGACCACACAACGAGTCGCATTTCTCAGCGCGTCGCTCGCGACCGGCGCGGCAGTATCGCTTGGCGGTCCAATAGGTTTTGTCGGAATCATTGTTCCCCACATCGTACGGCTACTTCTAGGTTCCGACTACAGAATTGTGATCCCTGCATCGGCTTTTTTCGGCGCAACGTTCCTTGTTATTTGTGACGTCGCGGCTCGCACGCTCATGTCACCAATCGAACTACCCGTTGGTGTCATCACAGCCATGCTCGGCGGTCCCTTCTTTCTTTGGTTACTTGTGCGTCACCAGTAAGACAGACCATCATGTATAAAAACAGAAATCCTTCAGAAACACCTCCCCTCGGAGGATGGACACTCCCAACCTTGATGAACTTCCTGATAATCGCACTGGTTTCAGGGACGTCGTCGCTTGCTCAAGACCGAACAGTTCCACTCAGAATCGTATCAGTCGTCCCCGCCATCACGGAGATGCTATTTTCAATCGGCGCGGGAAAACGACTAGTCGGTGTCAGTAGTTTTGCTCGCTATCCAGTCGAGATTGACTCACTTCCACGTGTAGGTGCATTGCTAGATCCGGACGTTGAACAAATCCTGTCTCTGCGACCAGACTTGGTCATCCTCTATGGCAGCCAAGTCGACGTCATTAAGCAAATGACACGCGCTAGAATACGAACTCTCACATACCGCCATGGCAACCTTAACGACATCCACAAAACGATTCTTCGGCTAGGGCAAGCAACTGGACTGGCAGACGAAGCACAGCTCGAATCGACAAGAATCGCAGAGCTTTTAGCTAGCATCCGTAAAGCGGTTTCTGGACGTAAGCGCCCTAGAGTACTTTTAGTGATTGGTCGGGATCCCGACCAAATTCGAAATGTTTACGTCAGCGGTGGAACCGGATTCCTTCAAGACGCCATTGTTATAGCTGGCGGAAAAAATGTCTTTGGCCATTTCAATCGTGAAGCCGTTCAACCGACCTCCGAACAGCTCTTGGCTTCATCCCCGGACGTAATTGTCGAAATCCATGCAGACGGCCTCTTGACTATCGAAGAATCGGAACGGCAAGAAAATATTTGGGCGGCTTTCTCAAGCATCCCCGCCGTGCGAAACCAACGAATCTTCAGTGCCCAAGGAAATGCTCTAGTGGTTCCCGGTCCTCGCATTGCTGCAGCCACCTTAGGGCTGGCAAAAATAATTCATCCCGAGGCATTCAAGTGAACTAGCGAACAGCTTCGCGTAGCAGGTAGGTGTTAAGGATCTTCACTAGGTAATACAAAGCCTTGGAATCAACTGACAAAATCGAGAGGAACCGACTGGGGAATCAACTTCAGGTCGTATGCATCTGTGAATAATCGTTCAACGGCGGCACGACCGCGGTCACCGTAGTCGAGCGTTAATTCATTTACGTACATTCCAACAAATCTATCCGTTCGCTCTAAGTCGAGACCACGTCCGAAATCAAGCGCGTATTCAATAGCCTCAGTTCGATGATCAAGTGCGTGAGCGATGCTGGCGTGTAGCAATCGTGATACTTCGACCATCGTATCGCTGCCAAGGTCTCGACGGATGACATTACACCCGAGTGGCAGTGGTAAACCGTCAGTCCGTTCCGCCCACCACACTCCGAGATCAACTAAGGACCGTAGGCCTTCATCCTTATATGTCAGCTGCCCTTCGTGAATCAAAAGCCCTGCGTCTACTGTTCCGGCAACGACTGCCGGTTGAATAGCGTCAAATGGCATTACACGAAAGGCAACACCAGGGTGAAACATTTGAAGGACTAAGTAAGCAGTTGTCAACTCACCAGGAATTGCAACCGTAACGCCATCCAGAGAAGTTGGTCCATCAGATCGCGCAACAACGACCGGCCCGTAACGATCGCCCATACTTGCGCCATGCGGTAACAGGGCATAACGGTCGAGTAAATGAGCGTAAGCGTGAAAAGATACGGCCGTCACTTCGTACTGGCCTTGAAAAGCTGCCTTATTGAGGCTCTCGATATCTGCAAGAACCTGATCAATCCTAAATTCATTAGATTCAACAGCACCAGACGCAAAGCCATAGAACATAAATGCGTCGTCAGAATCTGGGCTATGGGCAACAGTGATGCGCATGGTAGTCAGACGTCGTCATCGGGTTCAGCGAATGGCCTCGCCACCCGTTTGATTACGATTGTAAGGCCAAATAGGAAAATTACAGAGGCTGCGCTTAGAGCGAGATATGCACCTGGGGCCATTGTGGGGTCCAGCCGAGAAACTGCTTCGTGATCACCTCGAACAATAGCTCGTGCCTGTGAGCGTGCCCACACCTGGTCTGCCACCGATCGTTCCATTAGCTGCTCCGTGAGCAGCACAATTGCAAAGGCCGCGAGTCCGATTACCAAAAGAGGGTGTCTCGAGTTTTTTCTAGTCAGAACGCTCAGAAAAGCTAATACGGCCGCTAGAAGGCCAAGCGCCAGCACCCAGAATCCAGACACATCAGGTAAACCACCTAGCCTCTGATCGCCGATGAACATCCATGGCATAAAAGCACTCGACGCGAGCGCAAGCCCTGAAGCAAAAGGCAAAAAATACGCTCGCATTCCGTGCGTTATTAAGCGCTGAAACCAGTTTCGATAATCACGGAGAATTCCGGGGAGCTCGTTCGTCTCGACATGCTCGGGACGATCGCCACTTGTCATCCTCGTCCCCCCGACAACTCAGAGCCCATAAAGTCATGAAAAAGAAAAACTCATTTCACGTTGGACGCGACCGCCTCAGACATCAAAAGAAAGACCGCAGCCACATTCACTCTTCGCATTCGGATTCTTGAATATCAAAGACTGGCCAAGCATGTTGGCATCAGCATCCAGAATCGTACCTTTTAGGTACTGGTAACTTTTAGGGTCAACAAATATCTTCATTCCACCGCTAACGTCAAAAATTTCGTCGTTAGCTTTCGGCTCAGTTTCCCACCTGAAGATATAGCTAAAACCAGAACAACCACCCGCTTTTACGCCAACACGCAAACCGCCGCTAGCGACACCCTCGTCAGCCATCGCCTGCTGGATCCGCTTCGCAGCTGCATCAGTAACTTGAATCATCGATACTTTGAATCGCCAGTTCAGTGTATACGATCCAGTGTATTGAAGGTTGTGACGGGGCGAATTCACACATGTGGAACTAATTCGCGAAGTCTGGCAACAAGACTACTCACCTTTTCAATTGTGTAATCAATCTCTGCTTCCGTCGTTGTACGTCCTAGTCCAAATCGCAGGGAGGCACGCGCCAGATGATCGTTGACACCGAGCGCTCGAAGTACATGCGAAGGTTCCAAGGTTGCCGACGTACACGCGGCCCCAGACGAAACGGCTATATCATCTAGCCCCACAAGCAACGACTCTCCTTCTAACCCATCGAAACTCACGTTTAAATTGTGAGGAAGTCTCTCAGCTAACGAACCATTAACCTTCACACCGTTGATTCGTCCCAAAAGTCCTGAATACAACCGATCACGCAGACGTCTGATACGCACAGTGTCTTGTTTCATCTCTAAGCGACTCAGTTCAGCAGCTGTCCCAAAGCCTACTATTCCTGGCACGTTCAACGTGCCTGATCTGAGACCTTGTTCATGGCCACCACCTTCAATGATGGGCGACACCTCCACACGAGGTCGCGTCCGTCGTATGTAGAGCGCACCCACTCCTTTTGGCCCACACATCTTATGTGCAGTCAAAGACATTAGATCAACACCAAGTTTCTTGACATCGATCGGCACTTTTCCGGCCGCTTGAGCTGCATCCGTATGGAACAAAATTCCACGGGACCGCGTCAGTTCAGAAATTCGATCGATCGGCTGCAAAACACCGATCTCATTGTTAGCGGTCATTACCGACACAAGACGCGTCTGAGGTGCTAGTGCACGTTCTATATCCAACAGAGCACAGATTCCGTCTTTTTTCGGCGACACATACGTTACCTCTATCCCCTCTTGTTCCAGACGACGACATGGATCTAGCACCGCATGGTGCTCCGTTGTGATCGTGACAACGTGCGATACACGATCGGTGTCAGCCGTCACGATCCCACGAACGGCCAAATTGTTGGACTCGGTTGCACCGGACGTGAAAAATATCTCTCGTGGATCCGCGCCTACAAGTTCCGCGACTTGACGCCGTGCAATAGCTACGGCATCACGTGCAGACCATCCAAATGAGTGATGTTTACTTGAAGCATTACCGAAGGACGTGGAAAAGAATGGCAACATCGATTCGACCACTCGCGGATCGACGGGAGTGGTGGCATGATGATCCAGATAAATTGGTAGTGTGGGCATGCGACAAACAATCCAACAGATTCTGAGAAATTAACGAGCTACGAAAAATCAAGGGTCAGCTGCTAGTCGAAGACGAGAAGGTCGACTCCGAGTGGCGACGAACAACAGACACTAGTTCCTGATCACCGGGCTCGTCAGCTAGAAGTTCGTCGACCGTGAAAGATGAAAGCACCTTAATGATCCGGGTTTTCAGACGCCAGAGAGGATCCCGCACGTTACACTTGGAATACTGCTCACAGCTCTCGTCTTCATCCGAACAAGCGGTAACTAAGATCGGACCATCAATCGCCTGAATGACATCAGCAACAGAGATTTCCATAGCATCGCGATCCAAATAATAGCCACCGCGGATGCCTTTATGGGAAGTGATTACACCCATCTTCGACAATCGCTGAAGCACTTTCGCCATCAATTCCACAGGGATATCGTAGCGACCGGCAATCTCGCGAGCACTCAAAGACTTCCGCGTTGAACTGCCGGCAAGATGCTTCAGAGCAATTAGCGCGTAGTCCGCCTTCTTTGAGAACCTGAGCATCTTAAGTCCCCAACCAATAAATATGTTTCTGACGATTCTGGCCTAAGACCCTTGACGCATCAAACAAGAAAGCACCGCCACACAAATCCTTTAACAAACTCATCCGTAGTTACGCCGCTCAGGTCCAACATGAACTGGAATTATGTCACCTTCAAACAAAACCCGTCTCTTTTTTCCAAACAGAAGCAGAACTAACTAATTATCCACCACTTTCGCACCTAATATTTGGGCAGGGACGGATCTATTTCCTCTATCCAGCGGAGGATGCCTCCCCGAAGATTGCTCACATTGCTGAAACCAGCGCCTCGAAGAAGCTTTACGGCTTTAGCACTGCGAACACCGGATTTACAATGAACAACAATTTCGTCTTGACCTTCAAGCTCCTGTAGACGGCCCGGTAATTCACCGCCAGGAATAAGCGTCGAACCAGGAATAGAGCAAATCTTGTACTCCTCGGGTTCTCGAACATCAAGGATAAGGACCGAGTCCTGACGGTCAATCCTCGCCATGAGTTGATCGACAGTAGTTTCGTCTAATCCAACATCGCCACCATTGGCGAGAGTTGCTGAATCTTGCGTCACTCCGCAGAATTGCTCATAGTCAATCAGCTCCGTCACGGTCGGATTATCACCACAAACCGGGCATTCGGGGTCCCGTCTAAGTTTCAATTCACGGAATCTCATTTGAAGTGCGTCGTAGATCATGAAACGATTGATGAGAGGCTCTCCAACACCAACAATAAGTTTTACCGCCTCGGTTGCTTGGATCGTACCGATCACGCCAGGCAGAACACCGAGAACACCTCCCTCTGCGCAACTCGGAATCAGTCCGGGGGGAGGCGGCTCTGGATAAAGACAGCGGTAGCACGGCCCACCCTTGGTCGCGAAAACGGAAGCCTGCCCCTCAAACCGAAATATACTCCCGTAACAATTGGGTTTACCGAGAAGAACGCATGCATCATTGACCAAATAGCGGGTGGGAAAATTGTCGGTGCCATCAACAACCACGTCATAATCTTTAATCAAATCAAGCGCATTGCTCGAAGACAGCACAAGTTCGTGCTTTTCCAGACACACCTCAGGATTGAGAGCGTTTAGACTGTCGCATGCTGACTCAAGCTTCGACCGACCAACATCCGGTGTGCCATGAATTACTTGTCGCTGAAGGTTGCTGTAGTCAACTAAGTCAAAATCAACTATTCCGATCCGACCGACACCAGCCGCGGCAAGGTACATTGCCACCGGGGATCCAAGGCCTCCTGCGCCAATACATAAGACACTCGCCGCTTTCAACTTCAACTGCCCTTCCATGCCGACCTCTGGCATGATTAAGTGACGACTGTACCGAGCTACCTCTTCGTTCGTCAGAGAGGGCTCTGAACCCAGAGGTTTCACGACGCCACTCCACCGGCTACCGTCGGTATGATGCTAACAATGTCACCCTCCTTGACCGGAGTCGCTTCTTTCTCCAAAAAACGGATATCGTCATCGTTAACAAAGATGGCGACAAAATTCCTTAAACGGCCTTCCTCGCCATAAAGATGTTTACGAAGGTCGGTGTATTCTGACGTCATATTCGCTAGCAGCTCACCCACCGTACTCCCTTCCACCTCAATGGCGTCCTGTTTACCTACATAGATGCGCAATGGCGTCGGAATCAAAATCTTGGTTGGCATAATATTTCGCCTTTTTCCCGGAACCCGTCTTTGTTGCTACTCTGACTGACTCCTCATAAAACGCGGACCGATCCTCTGTTAACCTCCAGGAAGTAACTTCTCGCGGTTGACCACAATCCACCGAAACGATGACATATGCAAACACCGGCCACGCATGGTCAAGGTCATACTGGGATGGGGTCGCCGGATGATCCGGATGAGAATGGTAGAACCCGATTAGCTCAGCATTAAGACGGGCGGCTCGCTGCTCGGCCATTTGGTAGTCAGAGGGCCGTACTCTAAATCGCGTTTGCGCACCCTCTTCCGTGGTGTTCGGCAATGGCAACGCTTCAATCACCAGTTGATCGCGGCCTATTAACGCCCCACAACACTCGTGTGGGTAAGCACCTCGACAATTTTTATGAATAACGTCGAAAGCTTCTGGTGAAAGGATAATCTCGTTTTTCTTCACTATTTAATCTCGACCGGAACCGGACTCTGTGATGTATCCCTTCTCTCGCCATGCCAGCGTGCCACCTGTAATACTCCTAACATTCCGATAGCCGAGCGACTTAAGGAACAAAACGCCAGATAGCGATGCGTTTCCACGTTGACACACGCTAAGAATGTGAAAATCTGGATCATTCGGCAACAACGAAACATCATCACCAAGCTCTGCCAAAGGAATATTAATAGCTCCAGCGATGTGCCCCTCTTGAAACTGGTTTACTGGACGTACATCGATTACGAGCAGTTTATCCTTTTGCACTTGAACATTAGCCTCGTCGACATCAATGGTCAGGTCTGCGTTACCTCGAACATTTTCTACCATCCTGTCCAAAAGCGGACTGCGTCCGGAAGACGCAGAACGATCGTCGGACGACCTTAAACCAGACAGGTGTTTCACAACCGAAGACGCGTACTTAAAAGAGTTGTCCGGAAAAACAACCACCACAAGGTTTCCGGGTTCATCTGGGACCAGTTCGAATGCCCCTTGAAGAGCCATACCAGAACTCGGGCCTGCAATAATACTCTCCTCTCGATTCAAACGAAGGCAGAGTTCGAACGCAGCCTGATTCTGCACTTCGATAAGCGCATCATACTCGTCCCGGAAAAAGAGTTTCGTTTGCTGAAGTTGACGCAAACTTCTGACGCCAGGAATGTCATGACCTTCGTTCGGGTATACGCCTAGAACTTGGACCCCAGCGTCTCGCTCTTTGAGAAAACGTCCTGTGCCTGTAATTGTGCCGCACGTTCCAAGTCCTGCAACAAAGTGAGTGACCTTTCCATCTGTCTGTCGCCAAATCTCTGGTCCGGTCGTTTTGAAATGAGCATCTGGATTGGCTTTGTTAGCGTACTGATTAAGCATCTCAAAATCTGAACGTTCACCTAATTCCATTGCCTTGGCAATAGCACCTTCAGGAGCACCGGGTGCAGGACATAACGTGTCTTGGAGTTCAATTACTTCCGCGCCAAAAAATCGAAGCATAGTTCGCTTTTCAATCGGAATTTCACTCGAAAGTGGAGTGGTAAGTGAATAACCCTTTGCGTTCGATAACATGGCGAGAGCCATTCCGGTATTTCCGGATGTCGGTTCCACGAGTTTCTGTCCCGCTGATACAGCTCGCCGTTTCTCACCGTCATCAATCAAGTTGGCCGCGACACGATCCTTCACTGCCCCGAACGGGTTATACCACTCGAGCTTGACGTACACTTGCGTGTGACGAAATGGTGTCACGCGGTTCAACTTTACGAGAGGTGTCGGATTATCGACACCGCAAAGGAGCCCGAGTATGGAGTCGTAGACGCGTCTCGAATGGTCAACCATTTCCAAGTATCGTACCTTAATCTTTAGCTCGTTGATCGAAACAACGCTATTGCAGAAATTCTTTGGGCGAGGACCACGATGGCCTACTCAAAAATGCTCCTCAAAGCTGCACTTCCGGAATAGCTTGCCGTCACCCATTGGACTGCTAAAATTTGATGTTTCTAGATACATGTTTGCGAAGCATTCAAAGTCATGGACAGCCACAAGTGTCAGTCGAGAGCGGCCTTCAGCAAGACCAAGAAAACTCATCGAACTTTTAATATCGTCCGACGCCGACTGACTTCGTCATAGAGAACTCTTTCAAAGAATACCTAACATTTTCTCGAAAACATGGGATTTTTGGCTTTTAAACTTGAACGGGTTCAATCTATCAACGACCGCGACCTTCAAACTCACTCGATAGAAAGTGGCGTTCGCACTGTAAGTACCCTCCAGTTACTTGGTCCAGACGACCTTGAAAGTCTCCCGAACCTCTTTCCTATTCACAGATCTTCAACATATGAGCAAAACTAACATCGTGAATTTGGTGCTCGTCGGTTTTGGTAATGTAGGAAAACGGTTTTCGTTGTTGCTTAGAGAAAAAAGTGAAGAACTCCCGTTCCGGACTCGAGTGGTCGGCGTCGCTACAGCGAATCACGGATGTTTTTTAGCCCCCGCTGGTGTTGACACAATCGAGACTTCATGCGTCGACCAGTCTCACTGCTTCACTGAGTACCATGATCCAAAGAGCGGACCACCTCCAGTCGACGCCTTCGAATTAATAACTAGAACGGCCAAATTGTTTCCTAGAAATAACGCCCATCGGCTAGTAGTCGTCGAGAACACGCCGTTCATAGTAAAAAATGGCGAACCAGGCATCCGGCATGTCCGCGAAGCCCTTAAACTCGGTTTTGATGTGATCACCGCCAACAAGGGCCCAGCGGCATTCGCTCATCGAGAACTTAAGAGTCTCGCTCGAAAATCCGGCCTTTCGTTTCTTTTCGAAGGAACCGTGTTAGATGGCCTTCCGATTTTCAACCTAATTCGTCAAACATTACCTTCAATTAGAATTGTCAATTTTCGCGGCATCTTGAACACAACGACTAACTACTTACTGTTTGCTCTCGAAAATGGTCTTTCACTTGCCGATGCGATAGTAGAAATGCAATCCGCCGGCATTGCTGAGGCAAACATCGCAAACGATGTCGACGGTTGGGATGCAGCTGCCAAAACGGCAATTCTGGCTAATGAATTACTGGGCGCGGAAATCACACCACACGACGTAGATCGCGAAGGGCTAGACACACTTCAACTAGAAACAAAAATACGATCGGCACAGAAACGTGGCCGAGTCATTAAGTTGGTTGCTTCGGCGAAACGCACTGAGGGAAAGATTCTTGCTACTGTAGGGCCGACCGAATTGTCTATCGATGATCCTTTGGCACAATTAACGGAAACCGCTAAGGGTCTACTTATAGAAACAGACCTTCTTGGTACTATTCAAATCAGTAAGGCGGCGTCGAACGTGTCCCATACCGCGTACGCACTCCTTTCAGACCTAATCACTCTAAACCGACAATGACAAAAACTTCAGACAAACAGTCAAAATCTAAGGACACGAAACCGGGTGCGCTCGACGGCGTGACAGTATTGGATCTGACACGCGTTCTATCTGGTCCTTATTGCACGATGATGCTAGCCGACATGGGTGCACGTGTCATCAAAATCGAACAACCTAAAAAAGGAGATGACACTCGTGCTTGGGGCCCGCCATTCCAGCAGGGCGAAAGCGCGTATTTCCTTAGTATCAACAGGAACAAAGAAAGCGTGACGATCAACCTCAAGAGTCCTGATGGCCGTCGAATCCTTGAAAAACTATTAGAGATTTCCGACGTGCTAGTCGAAAACTTTAGACCAGGCACACTCGACCGACTCGGAATGGGTTACTCCGAACTATCACAGAGTCACTCCAAACTCATTTACTGTTCCGTCTCAGGATTTGGGCAAACGGGACCAAGACGGCACGAGCCAGGATATGACGCTGTTTTACAGGGCGAAGGTGGACTGATGAGTATTACTGGTCCTCCTGATGGACCAGCCTACCGACTCGGTGTGGCTATAGCCGACATTGTGTCCGGGATGTTCTCCGCATACGGAATTGCCGTGGCACTCCTCGCTAGGCATCGTACCGGCCATGGGCAGCTCGTTGACGTCGGCATGCTTGACGCCGTTACGGCAATCCTTACCTATCAAGCCGGAATCTACTTCGCTACAGACACACCACCTGGTCGCCTTGGCAACCGGCACCCCACGATTACTCCTTATGAAACGCTAGAAGCGGCCGACGGAGACCTAGTCGTCGCGATAGGAAACGACCAACTCTGGCGTAGTTTCTGCGCCGTGCTAGACATTAATGATTTAGCCGATGATCCACGTTTCCGGACCAACAAGGATCGCGTCTCGTCCCGCGAGCAACTTCGTCCACTTCTTGTTAAACGATTACAGTCCCGTTCAGCTGGCGAATGGCTTAAACAACTCAAAGCCGCCGGCATTCCGTGTGGTGCTGTTAGAGACCTTGGCCAGCTATTCTCAGATCCCCAGATTATCGAACGAGCAATGGTAATCGCCCTTGAGCACCCTATCGCAGGAACAATTCGACAACTCGGTATTCCGGTCAAGCTCAGTGACACACCGGGGGCCTTGCATTCTCCACCGCCCACATTGGGACAACACACCGATGCTGTCCTCAGAAAAATCGGATTTTCCGCCGACGAGATTTTTCGGTTCAAAGAAAATGGAGCGATCTAACTCCCAAAGCTCACAAGAAACCAACGGTTGATTGACAGATAAATAGCGTAGCGTCGTAGCGTGAAACAGGGATCAATTAATCGACCACATCGCGAACTAGTCAAGACCCCACTTGTAGCAAGAAGGATTAAAGTGAAGTCGGTTCTAGCGAATTAACGCGAAAATCATCTCTCAAGAAGAGGCTTAATCTCTCGTAAAAGGAACTCCAATAACACTTCTTCATCCAGCTTTTCGATCGCGCCGCCTTCAGCGATAACTTTCTCGTCGGACAAAAGACGTGATCCCCAGCGTCGACCAAGGCGACCGACAAGTGCCGGTGGTACTCGCGTCATCTCAAGCGCAAACTCAATGAATTCGTCGCTCGACATTTCGGAGCAAATACGCACCGAACCGAGAGGCGTCTCGACACGAAACCGAAGTCCATCTGCCTTCAACGCCGCTACAACCGTTCTACAAAGCGGAGCTGCTAGATTATCTAATAATGCTTTACCCGTAACCTCAATTGTGACCGTTGAACGACGCCGCTCAATCGCAGCCTCTTTTGCCTCTGCAATCGCCTGTCGAACGCGCTGTCGAATGTACGAAACCTTCATTTAGAGCGAGACTCCGTTCCATATTCATAGATCCGAACCAATTCCACCATTTTGTAACCCTTGGTTTGATAGGGAGGAATAATCCGGTCCGTGTGGAGGTATTGGATCATCGCCTCGTCGACATAGTCAGGTTGGCCGATATCCACGTCTGTAGCCAATTCTGCCTCAAGGCCACCGAACGTCATCACCTTTTCTTCAACGGATTTATTTACAGGAAAAATACGCAAAAAGCGACGACGCTCAACGTGAATTCTGACTTCAAAGTGAACGTATATCTCATTACTGATGAAGTTGTACTCAACGTCGGATCGCGATGACGGTGCGTCTTCAACTCGCAGCATACGAATAGTGGACTGCCTAGAAAACCAGTCGACTAACTGCTGCGTAAAGTCTCCTTCTCCTGACCAATTGGAACGTTCAAGCTTCATCGCGGCAAAAATCCTATTATTCTGAACCGTTGACAACTCCCATTGAACCGGTGCTCACAAACTCTCATCGTCTCAAAAACACAGAAGGAGCAAAACTCTCTAACAATGCTAGAGGTGTCGATTATCACCTAAACACGAAACGAACTTCAGTTCTCATCACAAAGATACAAGTCGCCATAGCTGAGTGACCAGAAAACAGACAATTACACCGATCGCTAGCGGAAGGAAAGTGGCCAATAATGTCCAAGCCTTGCTTCTCGTTTCCCTGTATATCGTATAGATAGTCGTAGAACACGGATTATGGAGAAGACTGAAAAGCATCAGATTCACTGCTGTAAGTAAAGTCCACCCACCAGCCCGTAGGAGTTCGCCTGTTTCTCCAACATTGCTGAGCTCGAACATTACGCCGTCACCAGAGCCTGCTCCAGCCATCTCAACAGTTAGCACCGTGAGCATCAAAACGGTCGGAATAACAATTTCGTTAGCCGGGATAGCGACAATATAGGCCAGAAGGATAACTCCATTAAGGCCAATCAGAAATCCCAGCGGCTGAAGTGAGACCACTGCATGTTCCGCAAGACTGGAATCGCCAATGTGAATATTCGACACGAGCCAGATCACAGCTCCCGCTGGCACGGCGAACACTACCGCACGCCATAGCACAACGAGCGTACGGTCAATCACGGACGTGTAAAGAGTCTGCAGTATTCGCGGCGGTCTATACGGTGGCAATTCAAGGCTAAAACTTGTAGCCTCCCCTCGAAGCACGGTTTGAGACAACATCCACGATGCTGCAAACATCACTATGATTCCAAACACGGCAACTGCAACAACGGCAGCGGCAGACACCACCCCTGCTAATTGCTCAGGCGCTAATGCACCAATAAAGATTGTCGCAATGAGAATTTGGGTCGGCCAACGGCCATTACAGAGCGAGAAGTTATTGGTAATAATCGCTATTAGGCGCTCGCGCGGGCTATCTATCACTCGCGTGGCAACAACGCCAGCCGCATTGCAACCAAAACCCATACACATAGTGAGCGCCTGCTTGCCATGAGCGCCAACCGAACGAAACATAGCGTCGAGGTTAAACGCGACACGGGGAAGATAACCAAAATCCTCAAGAAGGGTGAAAACAGGAAAAAATATAGCCATGGGTGGAAGCATGACAGCAACCACCCATGCGGTAGCCAAGTAGATACCATCGAACAGAAACCCTGATAGCCACCACGGTAACCCGACCAATTCCCCGATCTCTATTAACCGCGGATGCACGGTATCGATCAAGAGATTGGCTAAAAGAGCAGAAGGGACATTAGCGCCCTCAATTGTGATCCAGAACACTGCTGCAAGAATCGCCAACATCAACGGAAACCCCAACCAACGGCTGGTGAGAAGTCCGTCCAAGACTCGGTCGAGATCAAAGCCAGCCCTCCTAAGTCCCTTGAGTTGAGTGGCTTCAGAAACTTGCTGGGCTACTGCGTAGATGCGCTCTGCTATCTTGTCGTGAAAGTCAGTAGGTAGCTCCCACCTCTTTCGCCGAGCCGTGCTCAACAAATGCTCTCGTTCAGCAAGCGTCGGCATTAGACGTTCCGAGCCGTCAGGCGTATCTCCTAACCGCCCAAGCTCTCCGGATCGCACAACCTCGATCACAGCGTCGTCCGCATTCAACAGGCGAAGCGCTACCCATCGGGAGGTTGGCACATGCGGAAACACGGACGAAACATGTTGAGCCACAGAGAGAACTGTCTCCTCGATATGGTCTTCAAAATGTTCGACGCGAAATGGTCTAGTAGGCTCCGCTCCCGAAGCAACGTGGAAAGCGGCCGAAACCAGCTCATCAACACCAATGTTTTCCCTCGCGACTCCACTCACAACCGGAACCCCAAGTTGCCGCTCAAGGGCCGCAACATCAATGCCGATGCCGTGACGCTTGGCCTCGTCCATCAAGTTGAGGTACACAACAACACGATCAGAAATATCGAGGATCTGGAGGACAAGATTAAGATTTCTCTCCAAGCGCGTCGCATCAACCACAACCACAGTTACATCGGGCCGACCAAAAAGAATGAAATCTCTCGCCACCTCTTCATCAGCACTTCCCGCCTGAAGGGAATAGGTTCCGGGAAGGTCGACGACTTTCATCCGTTTGGACTCATAAGCGAAGGCTCCCTCCGCCCGAGCAATCGTTTTTCCTGGCCAGTTACCAGTGTGTTGGCGAAGCCCTGTAAGTGAATTAAACACAGTGCTCTTGCCAACGTTAGGGTTTCCGGCAAGAGCAATAAGAAAGTCCCATTTGTTAGGATTCAGACCGAGACGCACAAGACTATCGACACGGTGCTGCGAGCATCCGGCACAGCCGCTGGCAACCACTGCGGTCATCCAATGACCTCACTATTCTGAGATTCTGTTGGTCGCTCTATTCTGATCAACGACGCTTGTTGACTTCGTAGAGCAATAATGGCGCCTCGAATCTTGTATGCCACCGGATCTCCAGAAGCGCTCACAAATTCTGGGATGATCTCGGCTCCTCTAACGATTCCCAGGTCCAGAAGGCGGCGCCGTTGCATCCCCTGACACGCTTGCGATATCCCCACTACGCGTGTTCCTTCACCAAGCTGTGCGTCCAGCAGTGTCCTCCATTTCGGCTCAACCGATTCACCTTTCCCAAGTTTTCGCACACTGACGTTCTGGGCTGACACAGGGTCAACTGTCCATTCACGCCCAGACGCACTTACCCGGATTCCTCGTTCTCCACAAGAAATCACTTCGATTCGACCACCGAGAGTAAATCCATCTTTGAGAAGGCCGTCATAGATTTCCCGAGGTTCGTCTTCTAAATGCACAACTTCCGCAACGCAATCAGATTCGACTTGGTCGAGTCCTATTCCAGTAGAAGGTGGAATTTCTCCAGCAGAATCAGGAATGGGGTCACCGTGCGGATCCCAACTGGGATACCCTAACCGCATTTCAAGCGCATCAGTTTCTTCAGATGACAAGGCGTGCTCCATTTTCTCTGCCTTTTCGTGCCACTCGCTCGCAGGCACTCCGGTTCTGTCTGCGAGGTACTTTTCCCATAACCGGTGGGTCCGGACTATTCGCACGGCCGACTGATTACCGTTTTGTGTGAGGACAGGTCCATCCGAGCCCATCCTAATCAATTCAATCTGAACAAGACGTGAAAGAAGTCGCGCCGCTCGCGCAGCAGAGATTTCCAAGCGACCCGCGATGCTATCAACTGAACAGACCACGCCGTCTTGTCGGGACACAAATACATGCTTCAGCGTGTCTTCCAGCAGAACGCGCTCACGCAATCGCGACGAACGCTGCCAGCGAGCCAGTAATCCAACCTTTGACCACAGTAAGACCAAGAGCAGAACACATAACCCGCAAAAGGTTAAAAGCGCGAAGCCAGGGTCTACCATTCCTTTATCGATCTGGTTAAAAATTCGACCGCTAACGAAAAACTTTTTGAATATTCAAAATATATTTTTATACGTTCCCAATGACAAGTCAAGCCCGTCGACCTAAAATCTCAACGTGCCGTTACGTTCAAGCACCGTTGAAAATTACTTGAAAGCCATCTACAAGGCAGAAATTGCCCAACCCGATAGAAACCACCTTGTCCCGATGGGACATTTGGCGGGTTCGCTTGGCGTAGTTCCAGGCACTGCCACAACCATGGTGAAAGCGTTGGCCGAATCGGGACTGGTAATTTATGAACCTTATTCTGGTGTCAGACTCACAAGTGCAGGACAGAAGCTCGCCGCGTTAGTGCTCCGTCGACATCGACTAATGGAACTTTTTCTAGTCAAAGTTCTGGGAATGAGTTGGGCTGAGGTTCATGAGGAAGCCGAGCACCTAGAACACGCGGCCTCCGATCGGTTGATAGACCGCATCGATAACATGCTGGGTAGACCACGAGTTGACCCACATGGTGACCCGATTCCAGACCCTGATGGAACCGTTTCAACTCCGCATTATCAAACGTTGCTCACCTGCCCTATCGAAACAACACTTGAACTCGCGCGTGTAACCGATCAAGACGCAGACTTCCTTCGCTTCCTAGAGAGAAAAGGCCTCGTGCCTGGACAGCTAATTCGAGTTGAAGCAAGGGACACAGTAGCTGACCACGTCTTGGTACGCGGAAAAAATGAGCGGCAGGTCTCGATTGGAATGCGCGCCGCGGCAAAGTTACTCGTCTCGTCTACCTCAGATTTTCCGTAATAAAGACCTTTACCGAGTTCTTTTGTTATCTCAGACATAAATTTGCATTAGAGGGAACCAAGAAATGCGATTAATGTAGACCGGTCATAGGGCGACAACGAAAGAAATCCATCCCTCGCCGCCGAAGCTTCATTTGTGTGCCGAAGTATCGAATCAGTAACGGTCGAAGCGCTCCCATTGTGCAAAAGTGGACGCCTAAAACGTAGTCCCCAGAGCGGTGGCGTCCGTAGTTCCTCCGGTGCTGCCCCAGCCTGACCGATACCATCGCCTGTGCCAACATCGTGTAACAAAAGATCGGAAAACAGGTTGACCGCTCGCTGATCGAACAGCGGATTGCTATTCCGTGCCGTTGTGAGCGACGGCACGTGGCACATAGAACATCCAATTGACTCGAACACAAGACGTCCAGTTACAACTTCTTTAGTGATCGGACCTCTCGCTGGCGGTGCAAGAAAACGCATAAAAGAATTAAAGTTGTCGATTCCACGTCTACCCGTTGACGGTTCGACAACATCCTCTGGATCAGGCAGTGCGTCACACAAAGCGAGCTGTTGCTCAGAAAGCCTGAATGTCAATTCGTTAGGGAAAAGATCGTTGGTTATCCCCATCTCATTTCTATAAGCGTCGCCACCGAAGTCCATTAATGTGGCACGCTGAGATTTCCAACCGAAACGACCTACGCGAGATTCACCCGTCACTAAGTCCAGCACAATCGGAGCACGTCCGCTAATACCATCACGGTCCAGGTCTTCAGGATCAGCCATCCTCAAAAGAGTGTTGTCAGAGACCATCTCCACGAGACCAGCGCCAAATAGTGGGATAGGAACCCTTCGAGAAATAACATTCGCTTCTGGTGGAATCATCGATTGACAGCCATGAGTCGGAATCGAAAACAACTGAAACAGAGAATCTCGACCTGGCTCGATATCACGATAACTTCCGTCATCCCCGCGAATACCAGCACGCGTAGTCGTCATTGGAGCAATCCCGCCGATGGCTGGCACGTTGTGGCAACCCGCGCAGCTCGTATTGTTATAGGCTGGGCCGAGCCCTTCTTCTGCATTCTCCACCTCAAGAAAATCATCAAGTCCAAGCTTGAACTCTTCAAATTCATATGCAGTTAGACCGCGTAATGGATCGCCAGGCAAGACCTGCCGTTGGGCAGAAGACCTTTCATAGCCGGAGGTGAACAAAAAAATCAGCGTGCAAACTAATACTACCTTCCACCAATTCTCGCTCCCCCGCAACGCATACTTGAATGACCGAATAGAGCTGACATCCATACTCTCGTTGGCAGAACTCCGAGGAGACAATCGAATTTCGTCAGTTCCTGACTTCATCTTTCTCTACCGTGGGTTCAACAATAATCGAACCTCTCATAAAGTTATGCCCTGCTCCACAAAGACGAGTGCAATGAAACTCGAAAACCCCTAAGTCGTTTGCACGAAACACTACAACCACTTCACCATGTCTTCGCTTCGGCACCATTACGTTCACATTTCGCCCGACAATTCGAAAACCGTGCTGCGTATCTTCGCTCCGAACTCTAAGTTCCAAGGTCACACCCTGCTCGACACGAATCTCTGAGGGCGAAAAACTGAATCTTTCAGCAACAATTTGTACGACTTTCCGGTCACTATCCCTACTCGATTCTTGAGTTGTAGCTTTCCTGTCACAGTTGAACTCCTCTCGATAATGAAGCTCTTCCCCGTGACGGCTCAAATGCATCGAGGGTTGGCAGCAAGTGTCAGCCGACAATCCCCAAGCACCTGACTTAGAGATGAAACCGCATATCCCTAAACACACAACACCGAAGACGACACGAAATCTCATCAGAACCACCAACCTAGACCAACATTGAAGGAATTCGGCGCATCAACTACCCTGCTTTGATTTCGAAGCACCGTGTAGTCAACCTTTACCGCAACATCTGGGTCCGGGAAATAGGTAAGTCCGACAATCCAAGCGTCGCGATCGAACGCCCTAGTGGGTTGGAATCCAGAAGGCATTCGGTATTGAGTATCGAAATTTTCGTAGCGCAAAAACAGAGCGACTTCTCGTGGTGAAGGTTTCGGCAGGACGAAATAGGACCCCTCCAGATAGAATCCTCTGATTTCACTTGCGATACGCGGACTAACCCCTCCAGTCCTCTGAACCGCTCTGTTTAACTGGTCCATCCCATTCAGGAAAGCATGCGCATACAGACCCCGAACGGCAAGTTCTCCCGCACGATAACGTCCATCAAATTCGGCTAATGTCACGCTCGTGTCCACACGAGGAAATGCGAAGTCGGTATCACCCGACCAAACACTCGCTCCTAGCACCAGTCCTGGCGTCCCGACGTATTCGAACCGACCTGTCCCAGCGACGTGACGTCCGTTGGATTTAGCTCCCTTCTGGCGACCTTCACGAAGTCCTTCCTCGGCGTTAAATTTGGAGGCGTCAAGTGTTTCCATCGCATACGCACGGTATCGAAATCCGCCACGAAGTTCACCATGAACCCCTACGCCAGCACCGAACCAAGTAGTCGGAATAATCACTGTCTCAACTAACGGTCTCTCGACGCCATGAAAAACCGGCGGTTCGTGACGCTCGTTGATAATCCCCACCGGCGCCAGTACCAATCCAGCTCTGATGTTGAAAGACCGCTTGACTAAAAAGTCAAGATACGCCTGTTCAAGTTCCAATTCTCCGTCCGTCTCAGGCGACACGACCGCGTGCTCAAGTTCAAGCTCTGACACGAAGCGAAGGCGCTCAGAAAAGCTGTGGGTAAAAAGAAGCACGAAGCGATGAAAATCAAGTACGGGATCGGCATGTTGTACATCGTTAAAGTGAAAATCCATGTACCCGGAGATAGGTCCAGTCTGTGATACTGTCACGTCATTCTGAGTCAGTCGCTCGCGCTCCGTCGGCGATTCTTTCACTGGTTCTTGTAAGGAATCAGTGGCCGACCGACTCGCATCAGACAGTCCTTGCTCTGTCAACTCAGTGGACTGAGATTGATTAACATTCCCCCTACGAAGCATACGTACACGGTCCAACAAATCAGTTTTGGCAGGCAGTGATTCTAGAGAAGTGATCAAATCTCCACCAGTTGAACTTTGTCCTGAAATAACCGATTGACCAACCGCAGTCGCCGTCCAGCTGCAAAGAATCAACAGTGATATTTTGGCTACTACAATTCTTGTTTTCGCAATTATCATCTAATGTCTTTTGAGGGTTCAAAATATTATTCCGGATAATTGAGAAGTTTCCAAGCCGCACATAGTTTTATTTATTCAAAAAGGTCCACTCAGAGAGCATTCTTCGTGAAGTAAAAGCGAACAGAATTAAACAAAACGCACAAATTGCGAACAATATTTTCCGCCGTGCTCACTGACACTCCGAGCATTCGGCAGAAAAGGTCTGACGTGGCAGGTACTACTGTTCCATCTTTCGGTAGGTTGCAAAGGACGTCGGAGTCTCCCAAACAGTAACGCGGGAAACCGGGAATTTGCTTCTTATCCCAGCTTCAAATATCAACTTCGCAATACACTCGACCGTCGGATTCTCATCACTTATAAAGACAGGCTCGCCAAGAGATTGCAGCGGACCAATCAGTGGGTCATCTCTATGCAGAATCATTTTGTGATCAAGTTCTCGATCGATCCAGCCCTTTATGTCCCGCTTTATGTCACTAAAGTCGTAAACCATGTGTCGCTCATCAAGTGATTCAGTTCGAATTTCAATTTCGACAACGGCATTGTGACCGTGAGGGTGCTTGCAGACACCATCATAGTTCAGCAACCGGTGACCGTAACAGAAGTCGATTCGTTTCGTAACCGAGTACATTCAACAAAACCTCAATGCTAAAAATGAAAAGAATTACCGGTCCGGAATCTCCGACGAACCACACGTTGGTTTAGGATCGGCTCGATGGTAGTCGACACGTTTAAACAGGGTCAAGGAAACCCTACCGCTATTCTCTGCTCTGGTGGACTCGACAGCGCAGTCCTAATGGCGAATGAACTGCATTCAGATCTTAGTTCATGCCAAGAAGACCCTTTTCTCCAACCGATCTACGTGAACAGTGGTTTCTCATGGGAATCCACTGAACAAGAATGTATCGGACAACTGCTAAACATGGCACCCTTTATCGGAAAGATCAGACCAATCGTAAATCTGAGTTTCCCGGTTGCGGACACCTACCCGAAATCACACTGGGCCTTATCCGGAATGCCGCCTTCCTACAACACAGGGGACGAAGAAGTTTATCTCGTCGGGCGCAATGTAATGCTGCTAGCCAAGGTCTCAGCATACTGTGCCGTCAATAACATCGGACGTATTTTAATCGGCCCACTTGCCGGCAATCCGTTTCCCGACGCAAGCCCAGAATTCCTCACTGCAATGGAAAACACGCTTTCAATGGGATTGGCTCACCGCATCCACATCTCAGCTCCGTTCGGAGAACGAACAAAAGTGGAAGTTATCAAGTTGGGACACTCATTAGGGGTTCCGTTCGAATTCACACTCTCATGCATGAATCCAGCTCATTCTGCAGTACCCGCCGAGCACTGCGGGAAATGTAGCAAGTGTCGTGAGCGTCTGCAGGCATTCGATGCGGCACACTTGACGGATCCAGCCCGATACACATTTAGACCGGACGATGTGTGGGCCGGAACGTAACCTGTGCGTGAGGTGGTTTGTCCGGTTCGCTAACGCCGCCAACACTGCCAAAAGAGCGCTCAAATAGCATTGCTAACTTATAAAGAGGGAGGACTACTTTGGGCCTAGGGAGCCTCTTCCGCACGCCACCCGCCCAAGATTCCAATCATGGCGTCGGTCCCTTCATGGCAGGCATTCTCCATAGATAGGCCTCTCCGTCTTGCGCCACGGGACAATTCCCGTCCACGATCGCGTCCACACCGTCGGATCAGTCACAGTAAACTTTTAACGAATCGTACCGTCATTTATCCTGGTCAAACGTTCTTCAACATGTCTGTGCGAATTTGAGCCGAGATATTCGGCGTCGTCTCGAAAATTTGTCGTTTCAATAACCAACGTGTCGTCTTCCCAATGGCCGCGTGAAATACCGAGCCATTGGTCCACCGACGAGCTGAACTCTGGTCTGTTGTCCAGTGGAATGATTCGTGCCTCGTGAATCTGTTCTTGTAGTATTGCCACATAGCTTGGTGACTGCGCAATTTGCACATTGTTGTTGTATTCACTCGACGTAATGGCCACTGGGCGATAGACGAGACAACGTACCCGTAAAGGCATATCTTCGGGACCCAGCGCAGGAAGGCGACCTCGGTAGATTCCTTGCCGACGTTCAGCCTCCACGGAAGTAGCTCGTCGCTTAGCCTCAGGAAGTCTGGGTGGCTAGCGTCCGTTACTCGGATCTGTGAGGTCCCGCCAATCGATATACCGCGATCCCACCAAGGTTTGAATAACCCCTCTCGCTCTGCTCGAGAGTCCGATAAGTGGTTCAACGCAGCATCTTCCTCAGCTGTCAGTAATTCACGAGCGCCATATTCCTCAGGGCGCTCCAGTGGAGTAATCGTTCCGTGTGTCCACACACCTTATAGATCAGGATCTCCCCAAGGCGTTACAGCTGAGCTTTCCGTCTCTGTTGATACCGAACTCAATTGCCCGATCACAGACACAGGGCAAAGAAAAATCCCGCTTGCGGCGAACATCGCGAGGTCGCTACGTAAAAGCCACATCTGCCACCGAAAACCGCATTGAGCCATCTTGCCCTTCTCTTATAGTCAGAAAAACAACGGCCGCAAACCATGGAGGAAGAGATTCTGAAAACTAAATATGGCCGATACAGTATCTTTTCCAAACGGTGAGTAAAAGGCTTGTCACTGGTCCGACAAGAATTCAACGGAAACAGCCTTCGAAGACCTCAAAACCAAATCAGCATGTATACACCATATATCGTCATTCCTTCCGCTCGAATTGAAGAAGGAAAAGCACATGGCATTCGCCGTATCTAGACCCCAATTTATGTCTCAATCTTGAATTTATTTCCATTTGCCCTTTTTCTGGCCTCTCGAGCCTGAAGTTCCAATGCGGCCATCAGCTCTTCTCTCCTATGCACAAGTCGCTTGAGAGGCCTTCGCCCGTTAGGCGCACCAACCACGTACTCGCAGAACAACGGAAACGCGATCGTCGAGTCACAATATGCCACAACTGTGTCCGACAACATGCCAGGGTTCACTTTTCCCCAACTCACAGCTTCGGAAGGAGTAGCTCCAGAAAGTCCGCCCCAAACAACTTGGTCAGTGGTAATTTGAATATAGAAATCATTGCCACCCTTGGGTATCCCATAAACTTCCCAGAGCGTCGGCTGACCTTGCAAATAAAAATTCTTTGGGGAACCACCGCCAAGAATGACACAACCGTTTTTCTCTCCTGCCAGAACTATGGCGCACACCTCGTTAACGTCTCGATTCGCATCAATCATAAATCCACTGCCATTGATCAATGCGTTATAAGCAATATTCATCCCAATCGAACTATCCCCAGGAGATGATGTGTAAATAGGTACTCCTGCTGATGCAGCTTTAGCTAGGACGGAATGTTCTGAACAGTCAGGGATGCGATCGATCAGATCGCACCCAAGACGGTAATGAAATTCGGCGCTCGACATCCCGCGACTAAAACCCGAACGAACAAGAAATTCTCGGACATAAACATCTGTCTCAAGCAACACCTCCGCCGGAAACAAAACGTCGTAAATCCTGATGATTCCTGCATCATGGAGTTCAACGTCATCAATGAATGGTGAACCGCGACGAAGTGTAAAGTTCAAAGCAAAATGAAGATCGTGATACAAGTTAGCGCCGGTGCTAACGATAAAGTCGACAAGTCCACGACCCATTAGTTCGATGACACAACCACCAAGTCCCGCCGGCGTCAAGGCACCGGCCATCGTCAGACCGATCGTTGTGTCATGAGCACTATCTAACATCCGATTAGTGAAAATACGGCATGCCTCAGACAACCGCCCCGCATTAAATGCCTGAAATCCCTCGTCAACGAGACGACGAATCTCAACACTGCCAGTTGGTCGGTAATAACGGATGGGCGCTCCACCTAGATAATTCGAACTATCAATCGGCAAGTTCTCGGATGGAGGACAGGTCATATATCGGCTACTGTAGCACCAGAATCAATGGTAGGGTTGCTCACCGTGGTCTATCTAACTCGAACCGTCCTGAAACAAGCGATGCAGTCGAAGAAAGAAAGGCGACACCTCCATGAAGTTAAGACGCGTGCGCGGAAAATTACTTCGACTCGCGTTAAATCGTTGGCTTAGCGGTAGCGTAGGATTAGTGTTACTTTGCACTGCAGTCTGGTTGCGCGTCACAGACTACACTTGGGAAAATTGGGTTTCTGACGGATTTACACTCGTGATTGGTGCGACGGGACTCGCGTTGTTGCTTACAGCCTCAAAGGGTCGCCAACCTGACTGGGACCCTCCCTCCAGCTAACCAAAAATCGGATGGGTGTTTACATTCCAATGATGTGATAGCCGCCGTCGACATGAAGCACTTCACCAGTTACTGCCTTCGAAGCAGGCCCGAGTAGAAAGAGAGCAGCAGCGGCAACTTCCTCTGCGTCAACCGTTCGGCCGAGAGGAGAACGTTCACGATAGTATTGGAGGATACGAGAAAAACCCGGAATCCCTGAAGCAGCCAATGTCTTGACAGGGCCAGCAGAGACTGCATTAACTCGAATGTTGGACGGACCTAGGTCGCTAGCAAGATAACGAACCGTTGACTCGAGAGCCGCCTTCGCCACACCCATAACGTTGTAATGAGGAAATACGCGTTCACTCCCAAGATAGGATAGCGTCAGAATACTTCCACCGCCTGTTCGTTCCATGAGAGGCGTCAATGCACGGGCAAGTGCCACCAGAGAATAGCTGCTGATATCTAGAGATTGTGCAAAGTCGTTTCGCGTTGTCTTGAGAAATCGTTCTGAAATTGCTTCACGAGATGCGAAGGCCACAGCATGAACCAAAAAATCAATATGGCCATGCTCAGCCGCGATGTGGTCTGCCAACGCCGATATGTCCTCTTCGTCTGTGACGTCACATTTCACGGTTGCCGTAGTTTGGCTTAAAGTTTCGGCTAGATTACAGGCATTTTTCTCGAAGCGCTCGGTGGCATAGCTAATTGTCAGCTTGGCCCCAGCTTCATCAGCCGCCTTAGCAATCGCCCACGCCAGCGACCTTTTATTAGCAACGCCAACCACCAAACCGCGCAAACCCGTCAAGTGGACCATGTCATTATTGAGAGATTATCGTGATCGACCCCGGCCACGACGTCCGGATGAAGACCTTGATTTTCCGCTGAATCTTCCGTTTGAACGTGTCTGATCACCAGACTTTTTATCAGAACTGGACTTGCCATCCGTAGATTTTCCATTTTGGAAGGTTTTCGCTTGGCCGCCGGGTGGGCCCACGGCGTTCTTCGTGTTGCCGTCTACGTCGCGGCTTCTCCCATTTTCCGTTCCCGAAAAACCACGCATTCTAGACTTTCCATGTGTCTGTCCGCCCCGCTGCCGCTCGTACATGGTGAATACAGGAGGCTGACGCGCTGAACCTGGCGCGCCTTCAGGATACTGCAAGGTCGCACGAATCAACGGGCGCCGCACAGACCCTTCGTTTTCTCGTTTGTTCGCCTCACCCTCACCAACAGCAACACGGTCGCCCGGGTGTGTATGTTCCGAATCACATTTTTGGCACCGTGTGATGCTAATCGCGTGGTTGGTCTCATCAACCGAAACGACCGCATGTGAAGTTGTCACTTGGTCTCGTGGACAATAATCGTCCACAATGTCGCCCACGCGAGCCCGGCGTTGCTGCATCAGATTCTCCCGAACGACCCTGCACACGTAACTAAGTTGACACTTGAGGCGGGAAGAAGAGCTTCCTTGTTGGAGGCCTAACATTAATAGAGTAACAGAGCCCTGAACAGTGAGGCAACTCAGGTTCGTCTATCGAAACGAACCTGACGTACTGTTCCATCCTCCTAACCGCCGTTAATTTACTTTGATTCTCAATACCGATATGTTCTCGATACACAGCCAGAACGTCAAGAGTCCAAATAAGAAGATTTCTCTTGAATTCGTCCCTCGACTTATCTCAGCTATTAGCGGATACCCACGAGTCAACGCTCTGGAGAGCTGCTCGAACAGCTTCTGGTCGGGTTGATTGAGGCGTTTGTTTGGCCTCAACCGACGAACGTCCTGTTATTCGAGATCCTATATCGTCACCGAATCTTTCGTCATAACCGCGCCATTCGCTGGGCGTCAGCGACGAAAAATCACGGCCTTCATCCAGCAGGTCACGCACAATAGCACCGACCAGCTCATGTGCTCGTCGAAATGGAACCCCCCGAGAAACCAAGTAATCAGCGACATCCGTCGCGAGCAACATTCCAGTAGCCGCAGCTTCGGTTGCGGCCCGTCGCAATTTGAGACTATCAATTACAACGGTCGTCGCAAAAGTCGACTCCAGTATCGTTTGCTCAGCATCGAACAAAGCTTCCTTATCCTCCTGCAAGTCCTTATTGTAGCCGCTCGGCAACCCCTTCATGGTGACGAGCCAACCAGTCAAATGGCCGATAACGCGACCGGATTTTCCACGCACCAACTCAAGAGGATCCGGGTTCTTTTTCTGCGGCATAAGACTGCTTCCAGTCGCAACCTTATCGGCAAGTTCCACAAACCCAAATTCTTCACTACCAAAAACTATTACATCCTCCGCCAACCGGCTTAGATGAACCATCGCCAGTGCACAGGCATGAAGAGTGGTAGACACGAAATCTCGATCTGCGGCCGCGTCAATGCTATTCGAAACTACTCGCAAAAATCCGAGACGGCGTGCTAATGCATCGGTGTCAACACAGTAGCTCGTACCCGCGATCGCACCAGAGCCAAGCGGTAATGCGTCGGTTTCTTTAAGTGCTTCTGAAAGCCGGCTATGGTCACGCTTCAGAGCCGACACATGTGCGAGAAAAAAATGGGCCGCAAGAACCGGCTGTGCCCGGCGCAAATGAGTATACGCTGGCATCAACACATCTCCCGCGTCGGATGCTTGCCGTGCCAAAGACTGCACAAGTTTCACTAAAGCTTTCTGAATTTTTGGAATCCGTCGCCGAAGGTAAAGTCGGAGATCAAGCGATACTTGTTCGTTCCGTGACCGACCAGTGTGCAATCGACGAGCGACGTCACCAAGACGCTGGATTAGTTGCCGCTCAATGAACGCGTGAATATCTTCATCGTTTCCCGAAATAAACCCCGGGTCCCGACGTCCATTTTTTCGTATGTCATTGAGCGCAACAACAATCGAACTGCTATCCTTCGAAGAGAGAACACCAGCTGCCTCCAGAGCCTCGGCCCAAGCGATGCTGCCTTCTATGTCGTCCTCGAATAGTTTCCGATCGAAAGGAAACGACGCTTGAAACTGGAAAACATCTTCGTCAGGAGAATCAGCAAAACGACCTGACCAGAGATGATGCTGGTCGCTCATAGAATGCACCGGAAACTTCCACTTAATCCGTTACTCATTAACTGGCTTTTCCGCAGTTACCGATGCGGCCTGCGAGTTAACTTCACCCTGACCAGAGTCACTAGGTTGGACTGCCGCTGCAGTCTCAACAGGTAAGCCCCAAATTTTGATAAACCCCTCGGCGGCAGCGTGATCGAAACGATCACCCTCATCATAAGTGGCGAGAGAGCTATCGTAAAGCGCTAATGGCGACTTCCGACCAACCACGCTGCACAAGCCCTTGAACAATCTCAGACGAACGGTCCCTGTTACACGCCTCTGTACGTTTAGCGTAAAAGCGTCAAGCGCCTCACGCGTCGGTGTAAACCACAGGCCGTTGTAGATCAAATCAGCATAAGTTCGACCCAACTCACCTTTCAGTCGACTCAGATCGCGAGGAAGTGTTAGCGCCTCAAGAGCTCTGTGCGCGACATGCAGTGCGACTGCAGCCGGAGCCTCGTAAATTTCCCGAGACTTGATCCCAACAAGTCGATTCTCAACCATATCGATGCGACCGACTCCATGACCTCCTGCTATCGTTTCAAGAGAGTTAATCAATTCTATAAGCGGCATCGTCACACCGTTTACACTTGTTGGTACACCCCGTTCAAAATCTATTTCCACATAAGCCGTTTCGTTAGAAGCCTCAGAAGTGGATTTCGTTAGCGCATAGATATCGTCCGGCGGTTCCGTCCAAGGGTCTTCCAGTACTCCGCATTCGATGGAGCGACCCCAAAGATTCGAATCGGTGCTATAGGGACTATCCACAGAGTTAGGTATTGGAATTCCATGGTCCTGCGCATACTGGATTTCCTGTGGACGCGTCATGCCCCATTCCCTGGCTGGCGCCACTAACGAAATCGTCGAATTGAGCGCCCGCACTGATACATCCATCCGCACCTGATCGTTTCCCTTACCTGTACAACCATGGGCAATTGCATCAGCATTTTCAAGCTCTGCAATTTCGACTAATTTTTTCGCAATCAAAGGACGGCCTAGTGCCGTAGCCAATGGATATTGGTCTTCGTAAATGGCACCCGCCTGAAGTGACGGCACGACGTAATCGCGCGCAAATTCGTCTCTCGCATCCACGACATGCGCACGTAAAGCACCGACAGCCAGCGCACGCTCCCGAACGTCAGCCAGCTCCTTCCCCTGGCCAAGATCGATCGTAACAGCTATGACTTCTGTTCCATATCTATCTGCAAGCCACTTCACCGCGACAGAAGTGTCAAGTCCGCCGGAATAAGCGAGAACGATCCTCTCCATGATGATCCACCTCCGAACGTACAATTTGTTTGCCTATAACGTGTCATCCTCTGGCCCAACCTTCAAACAACCGCGCCACTTCTCTACCTGCACGGGCATGGCGCGTAATGAGCAAGACCGTGTCATCACCAGCAACGGTCCCGACCACTTCAGGCAGCTCTGCCCCGTCGATTGCCGCTGCGAGCGGTTGTGCCTGACTAGGCTCCGTTCTGAGAACAAGTAACTGCTGAACCTGTTCAACGCGCCGCAGGTAATCAACTATTGCTCGGCGAACAGCTAAATCGGCCCTTTCTCTTCCACCAATTGGCTTGCCCGTACGTTCGTAGGCGCCATCAGCCGACCGCTTAACCAGTTGAAGTCCTTTGATGTCTCTCGAGATCGTCGCCTGTGTCGCATGAAATCCTCGCGCCCGCAAACGACGACCAAGGTCTTCCTGACTACAAATAGGCTCGCGCGAAACAAGCTCAAGAATGGCTGACTGCCTGTAACGTTTCATTTTTATTCACTTATTAGAATAATAATACATTTTGCATATCTTTCTGTAAACCACAATTAATGCTATATTTACAAACAAAACAGATCATATTGCCCTCTCACGTTTGACGGAGAGAAAATGAATATGCATAAATTACCTTAGTTGAGAATATTTATTCATGTCGAAAATTCGTATAGGTATCGCAGGAGCCACCGGTTATAGCGGACGAGAACTGCTGCGTCTAGCGGCGGGACATCCAAATGCCGATCCCGTCATAGCGATGGCTTCGATGGAAGGACCTCATGCTTTGCCGGCTCTGAACGGAATCTGGAACGGGACGGTTGAAGGTTTTTCACTTGAAAGACTAGCCCAAGAGACCGACGTCGTCTTTCTTAGTCTGCCTGAGGCAGCGAGTGCTGAAATCAGCGAGGCTCTAATCGGACTTGGTGCCCGTGTCTTTGACTTGTCTGGGGCATTTCGACTTCGAGACGCGACGGCGAGAAATCGATGGTATCCAAAAACAAAAGACCTGGAAGTTCGCGTAGCTTATGGCTTACCCGAATGGAATAGCGGCTCGTTACAAACTGCACGTTTAGTG
>Ga0310120_10000195_pt1 | contig 50062 bp, 53 predicted proteins | sample CB27_AW_983_MG_FD_203506 | JGI IMG/M metagenome (GOLD analysis project Ga0310120, IMG submission 203506) | Marine microbial communities from Western Arctic Ocean, Canada - CB27_AW_983 | ecosystem: Environmental > Aquatic > Marine > Oceanic | place: Canada: Western Arctic Ocean | collected...
TTCTTCTGTTGGAAGAACTGGGTCATCTGAAGGAAATCCTTGTTTAATTCTAATCAGTCCATCATCATTAATTACTAATCTATCTCTTCGTGGGAGATAGTAATCATAAGAAACAGAAATATTGGAGCCAGGCAGTGGTAAATATGTGCCGACTGCGTAATCGTCTACCGATGCTCTAAAGTCTATTGTATCAGCAAGATTACGGGATTTCGTTTGTGAATCACGATAGCCTGGAACATCATCGTAAATAATACCAGCATCAGTAAATGAGTTAACCGCAAAATAGTTTGCAGTCGTAATATTACCGAAAGTATATGATTTGTATGTTACTGTATAAGTACCTGGCTGACTTGGATTGACTTCATCATTCCAAGTGAATGTAGCATCATTAAAAGTCGAATCGGTATCACCACTGTGGGCATAAAATGAATCTATAACTTCTGTAGTATCAGGCGCAATAATAGAAGTAACTTCTGTTACCGCGTGGGGCAAGGTTAATGTTTCATCTGTAAGAGTAAAATCACCTGTAGTTGTATCGTGAGATAGGGCTCTCCAGTTAGCATTAGACATATACATATCTGCCATAATAATGATATTATGTCCACTTAGATTTGTAGAAACCGCTCCTGAAACTTGGTCTATAATAGTAATGAGAGCAGTTGTATTTCCTGACAAGTCAGCAGTCCAAGTATCGCCAGCGGCGACAGTTCCGTTCTGTGGTATAACTGATTGAGAGAATTCATCCCAAATATATAGGATTCTTTCCCAGTGCATATCGTTGAAAACAGCAGGCACTGAAGCAACACCACCAGATAGTGATGCTGTAGAGTTCTTTTGTGTTGAAAATGTTACCTGACCAAGAGATAGTGATGCGGTGACTGAGTGAATCTCAAACATCCAAGGATAATTAACGCCCTTTTTGACAGCGGAACCAGTAGGACGATAAATTTTTGCGTATGTCGCCACGTCCGCTTCTGAAACAATATATCGTGCAGGTGCAATCGCATCAAGACCAATTTCATTCTCGACATATATTCTGTACATATTGCCGAATTGAGTAACGTGGGTAACACGTTTTCTTTCGCCAATAGTATTTGGAGTTGTATTAGCAGATGTATGATTTTCATCTGTTACAAATATAACATATTCTTTGTTTACGACATTAAAAACGCCGTTGATATCGTATACATTTTCTATTTCAAAGTATGGTCCGAATTCAGGAACGATATGGTCATTTGCTACGTGACGGGTTGACCTTGCCCGGTCTGCTTCAACTGATATGGGAACTAAAAGTTCGTGTTCATATCCGTTGATGTATGCTTTGGAAGGGTCTACTTTAATTTTATAATGGTCAGCGGTAGAACCTTCTTTAAATTCGATTGGGAATGGATTTAGTGTATAGTTGCCAGATTCATCATAAGTTCTCTGAGCCATCTCATTGCTGAGAAGAGAATAATCAGTCGATTCATATTTTGTGGTGACGATTCCATTTTCTACATCCATCAACCATAACCACTTATTAGCCTCACCAGAATCTGCCTCTTTAACAAGAGATAAAGTTATCTGATATCTGTCCCCGCCGGGTGCGTTCTGATTATAGAAACCAGAAGCAGGGTCGAGAAGTCTTGGGTCAGTCACTGACTGAACAATAACTTCTTCAATATCAAATCCAACTTTTGTGGTTGGTGTTGCGTTAACTGGGTCTAAGAAAATAGTTTGTGCTAGAACTGGAACAAAGAAATCATCAAGCCAGTAAACACCATTCTCAACTCTCGCCTCTAATGCTTGTCCTGTACCAACTATGACTCCTGCTTTATAAAGTTGAGTGGGGTCATACCAAGAGTTGTCAATACAACTTCCATCGGGGGCAAAGCCACCATCGCAAACTGTATCGTATGTAAATAAATTTTCGTTTGAAAGAAATTGTCCAGAAAGGATTCTGTAATAATAGACGGGCTGTGTTTCATCATCGTGGAGTTGCGTAACAACAGCAACAGCGTTTGATGTTTCACCATAAACAACACGATTTAACCAAGTAGTATCAGCGGTTGCGAGTTGTATCCACTCTCTTTTGCCGAGACTAACTTCACCTCCAACAACGGGAGTACCATTTAACCAAATATGGTTCGCCGAAGCAGACATCTGCTCCTGAAGAATAGATTGTATCTGTGTTAATTCTCTGGCTTGTACGGCACGACCAGGATTAAATAATATCCTTAAAAATCTATCTTCAACAGTGAAGTCATCATAGTATGGAGATGTGTTAAAATTATATGCCATTCGTATTTATCCTAAAAAAGTTCCTGTTGTCATCCTTGAAACACCCTTCACAAAAGAAAGGAAATTCATTAACTCTAAAACCGACTTAGAATTCAACTACGAGTTTTAAATCTTCAATCTGGTCAGAGGCACGAGTAATCGCACGGCGATTCTCAAGATAAATTAACTGTCCACTATCTGCTTCTAGACTCACATTTGCATCGGCATATACGGCCGCTTGGGCCTTCGTTCCACCTCCAGCAAGTTCAGGGTTACGCAATAGACCAATCTGCCTAAAGTCATCGTTCTCTGGGAAACCATCTGAAGTTTCCAATCTAACGTGAATTAGTCCGTGATGGGTTTTTGCTGTAAAGATTGAATCAACATCGCCAAAATCCATTTGTTCTGAACCCGCTAATACGGCTGTACCTGATATAACAGGCATCCAGTCATTAGTTGTCGAGTTAATGATATCGTTCAATTCCAATTTGTATAGGAATGTCCATACATAGTTGTCAGACGTTGTTATTGGTAGAGCAACAAGTCCCGCAACATCTCCTGTAAAGCCAGTTGGCTCTTCAGAAGCACCAGTAGGTAGCCATAAACCACCGACAGTACCTTCACACGTTGTTCGTGAAACAGCAGTTCCACCGTCAAAAATACCACCAACATAGCATTTGCCACCAGATGGTTCGCCTGTACACGAATATACACGATATTCGGAATTCATTACTGTAGAGTGATACCCTACTTTAGATACGAATGAACGTCCTGGTTCAGCAATTCCCGTTATGCCGCCAGCGGCATCTCCGTCAAATGCGATAGTATCGCCAACTTCCCAGTCAATACGTGGTAGCACCGGGGAAATATCATCGTTCTGTATTCGCTTGGTACCAACAATGTCGGTCCAATACTGACTTTCGTGTTCATCTAGAGGGTCAGGTAGTGTAAAGTTACCTGAACTTTCGTCATTTCCCTGTGCATCATCCGGCCAAGCATCAGAACGTCCAAAGCCAAGATACAGGTAGTTATCGTCAACAGAACCAGTAGTTTTGAACTGGTCGATAAAAACCATCAAGTTCTGAGTTCTGAATTTACTGGTTACAATTGCACCCATTTTGATTACTCCTTAAATTTGTAATTTGATTATCTTTAATCAGAACTATTTATACGTTTTATTGATTAAATTTTACCATTGTTCTATGATGGGTCCTTCGGCCATACATTACTCTCATCAATGATAGTAGTATGCTCGTGGTCTCCTAACCCACCGCCTGCGGTGCTTTGTGTCCATTCACCGCCTTGCTGTACGCTACCTGTATAGGATATCAGGTTATGATTATCATAATCACTGGTCTGTGATACGATATTATAAGTCGAGCCATCCCACTCAAGAACTAATTCGTGAGTATATTGTGCCGCGTGAGTGGTATCTCTTTGTGGTGTAGTTATAAATGTGCCTGTTAATAAAGACACATAATCTGGAACATCTAGCCAATAGTCGTGGTCGTGATAACCACCACTTAATAGAAAAGTATGAACAGTTGTTCCAGTACCAGCAATAATGTCATATTGGCTGATTCCATCTACAACAAATGTCCCATCTTGGCCCATATTTGGATTGAATTTAATCGTATATCCGTGGTAATGACTATCTGAACCATTCGGTGAATCAAAGAATATGAAGCCATAGTTAGCGTCTTGGGCATTAATTAGTTCATTTGCCTGACCAAGAGTGACAGGTTCACACATTCTACCAGCAAATGCACCCGCTGTATCAAGAGTACATCCCGTAAATAATAGATGGTCGTGGCTTCCTTCACCCTCAATAAAGGATGGCTGAATCCAAACTATCGGCGGATTATTCGCTTGAAGAATACTATTAATCCACGTCTTTCTTTCTGACAAATCTTCTATCGTCTCCGCCGTGGTAGACGTAGTAACATCATACGTAATTACTGGGTCACCGACAACAACTTGGTCAGTACCATCCGAATAGAAGGTCGTTGTAGTTGTGGTCGTAGTAACCTGTATAGTCGTTGTCTCAACTGTTGTGACCAAATCACTATACGTTGTTATTATAGTTGTATCGCCTGGGTCAGGTGTATCAGGATATGTGGTCGTAACTGGCGATAATTCTGTAGAAGTAACTTCTGTAGTAATATTCGGTGCAGAATTAAGGACCTCATCACTCGTTTCTATCTTCGTTACGTATATGCTACCACCTTCTTGCTGTGGTGTAACTTCGAGATTTGGATTCCAGTCAATTGTTAAGTTATGCCAGTGGAGCCCTTCTGAAAGATTCTCTACTACAGACACATAATATTTTGATGGGTCTTGCAGAACATCTTCAATACCACCTCTAATCCAAGTTATAGAAGATTCACAATAGAATATATCATTTGGGTCATCCCATTTTATAACATATTCGTGAAAGTGAGCACCCTCAATAGAATCATAGATAATAACTGAGTCTATAACTCCGTCAATTAGTTGCATACCTTGTTCAATTGTTAGTCCATCACAATAAGCAATCTCATTATTCCAAGCAAACGGTCCAACAAGTGTGCCGTTATGAAAGTGAGGATGAGAACCACCAGGATACGGATAACCAGGTGAACCAAAATCAGGCACTATCTCTAGTAACTCGTTAAATCCAGGTCGTGAAGAAAGATTTGAAACATTAGTTGGATGTGCGTGACTACGTGGGTCAGTATCATAGAACTGGGCGCCATCACCTGATTCCCATTTCTCAACATCTAAAGCAACAAATGACAATAAATTATCATCGTATGTAATTTTTATTCCGTGATAATGGTCTCCGTTAGCGATAGATGAATACATCATTACTTCGTCAACCTCACCATTAATTAAGTCTGTCGCTTGATTATCATCTAATGGCATTGCTGTCCTGCCAGTATTTACACCAATTGTATCTAATACTGTGTTATTAAATGCGTGTAAATGGTCTGGTTGAGAACCTGCTAGATTATCCCAATCGTGTGCGTGTGATAGAGTAATATCAGGTGCAGTATAGAGTGGTGTACCATTCCAACCCAGATGTGTTAACACACCATCCATTGTGAGTGTATGTTCGTGAGTACGTAGAACTATGTCTACTGGAGAATATTCACCTGTACTATTTACATCCCATAATTCTTCTACTTCATCAGCAACAAATTGCTGAGAGGAAAGGTTCCACATAATTTTATACTTGTGATAATGTTCGTGTTGGCCACTATCAGTAATGGAAGAATAAACAATAATTTCATTAACAACTCCATTTGCTAAATCTTGTGCTTGAACTCTTGTAAACGGTGTTGCTAGTCTATTTGTGTTTGGACCAAATGTATCTAGTGTTGAACTATCAAAATAATGTAGATGGGTATTTTCGCCATACTCATTCGCACCTAAAATCTGTAGAATAGGTGCAGTTTCAATATAGAATTCTCCTGGACCTTCTTCAGTTTCTGGTGACCAAGGTGTATCAGCACCAGTATCATATGGTTCCCATTGCTCCGTTTCTGAGTTATAGTGCCAACCAGCAGATGAACCGATAACAATCTCTTCGTCTAAAACTGCTGACCACGAAATTATTACTGGATGAATATGTGATTGCGGGTCGTTCCATTCCCATATTGGGTAGAACGAATCCCACTCAGTCATCTCAATATCTGATATTTCAAGTGCATCAAATTGTTCTTGAATTGGGTCGTATGTTACTTGATATCCGTGAACGTGTGCCGTTTCAGAGGCAGGTATTTGTGATTGTGCAGGAGTCTCAGTTTCCGAATCGTATGTCTCTGTCAATTTGTATATAGAGGTATTGTTTGGTCCAGTACCTTGGAAAGTGTTAATACCTACACGAGTAGAGAGATAAATCTCTCCCGCTGTATCTTCACCAATCGTTATTAACGATTTATCGTGGGTTGTAAGTGTTACTATTTGACTGACTGGGTCCCAGAATGAAAGGGCTTTTCTTTTCCACCCTATCGCACTGCTCCAAGTCGGCTCTGAGAATGTATCGTGTCCTTCTGGATTCGTTTGCCCAATTAAGTTGAATACATTAAAAGTAGCATTCCACATAATAGTAAATGTATGTGTATAAAATTCTGCGTGAACACTATCAGACTGAACGACAACTACAGTGGAACCAGGTGTCGCTTGTAAAGAGGCTACTTGTGCAGGTGTTAATTCGCAAGTGTGGCTGTGGTCAGCAATGGTGCCAGAAGCATTCGGTGTTATATCAAAAGTCGCTGTAAGTCCCTCTGGGTCCTCTTCAAGTGCATATAGATGTCCAGAAGTACCAGCCCAACCTGTACTCCAATCACCAAATATATACTTGTCTGTCATACCAGTCAATAGAGAGCCACGATATACGTAGCCGCCTGAGATACTGATGCCAGTTCCGTGACTGTATTCGTGTATAGGATGCTTTAAATCATTTAAATATTCTGTCGTATTAGCATATTGTTGGTCAAGTGCGATTTGGTCGATGATTGCCTGGTCTTCCTCGTAGTAGTGATATGCTTCCATCACTCTCCAACCATAGTTGCCACCGGCTTCTATGATGTTAATTTCTTCAAACTTATTTTGACCAACGTCTGCACACCATAATCTATCTTCAGTATCGAAAGAGAAGCGCCAAGGATTACGTAATCCATATGCCCATATCTCTGGTCTGAAATATACTAGACCAGTATCGCCATATAGTTTCGCATTAGCAAAAGCGAATGGGTTGTCTGCAGGGATTGTGTACGGTATTCCATTCACGGTATCTTCTGTCGGGTCTATTCTGAGAATAGTGCCGAGAAGATTAGATGGGTTCTGAGCATTACCATAAACACCGTGTCCACCGTGTCCACCTGAGGACGATGTATCACCTGCTGAACCACCATCTCCAAGTCCAATGTATAACATTCCGTCTGGACCAAATTTAACTTCACCACCATTATGATTCATATCTGGTTGTGGAATTGTAAGAAGAATCCTTTCAGTCGCAACATCTACACTCGCACCTGCCACATTAGCAGTAAATTCTGAGATGATAGTAGTCGAAAGTGGATAACCGTAGGCACCAGTCGCTGGTCCTTGTTCTGTCATATAAAAGACATATAACTTACCGTTATTTGCGTAATCAGGATGAAAGTCAAGACCCAAAGTGCCACGTTCATCGTAAGCACCGAATGGTCCTAATCCGATAGCGTGTTGAATAGTCGTTAAGTCAAAAAATCCTTCTGTAACACCAGTTGTTGTGTGCAATAGATAGACAAGTCCTGACTGGTCAACAATAGCAATTTTATCTGGGTCCATTGGATATGCTACAATAGTCGCAATATCTGTTACTTGGTCTGTTACAAGAACATCACCAACTAAATCGCCTGTGTCACCTGAACCAGGAACTGACTGAATAAAGTTACTTGAATATAATCTAACCCAGTCTACATCTGGATTTAATGTGTCGCTCCAAGTCTGAGTATGTTGGAATGTGAATGATGGTTCGCTCAAGAACGTAGCAAGAGTTGAGTCATCTACGGAAGTAAATACGTTTTGTGGCCATGAATTTGAGGCCCAATCACCACCGCCCATAATATTTTCGTCAACAATTAATTCTGGTCTGAAGTTGTAACATATCCAAGTTGCAACTGGTGTATAAGTAAATCCGTGAGTTAATGCGTTGCCTTGGAAATCATTGTGTGTTTCCCAATCGACATCATACGTAACCAAATATTCGTGATAGTGGGCAGTTAGAGTGCCACTGTTATCTATTGTGCCACCTTGGAAGACACCATCAATTGTATTTGGACTACCGTTATCAAGTTTACCAACGTTATCGTATAGAGTAACTGAGGCAACTACGCCATCAATTAAGTCTCTCGCCTGTTGTCTTGTAAGGCAATCAGAAGTACGACCTCTTTGTCTGTCTACAATCTGGTCTTCCTCAAACCAGTGTACGTGATTCGTAGCCTCTGGAAGGAATGCTGTCGTATGTTTACTTGCGTTGAACTCTGGAATCTCAAAGGCATTGTGACTTATTAATGCTCTTGCTTGAGTATGTGTAAGACCAGAAGCAGTTTGTTCTGTTCCGTGTACAATCAAATTTGGAATTGCTTCATCATTAAAAGCGTGGTCGTGAAATGCCGCGGTACCGACTGTCATATTTGGCAATTCAAGTCCTTTAGTAACTCTAGTTGCTACTAGAGGAGCGAATCCATTTTTTCGTCCGTGAGAGTGAATCTCGTCAGATGCCTCAAATGCTTGAATTTCAACTGAATCAATAACATCATTAGTGACACCATATACTTTCTGAACAATAGTATCTTCTCTGTTTGACTCGAAATGACCATAAGATTTTTCTGGAGCATATTCGGCCTCAGGCATAAACGCTTCGACCCACTCGACAAGTCTGCGGAGTGCTTTGAATACCCCAAGTTCCCAAATTTCACAGGAAATCATACGACCATCTGTCGCACTATATAAGTCATCTCTAATGACCAATTCAGTTACCGATGGCGGGAACTCTGTAATTGGAAGAACTTTAAGAAGTTTATAGAATTCAAACAATACTTTTTCTGGATAGGCATCAAGTGCTAGTTTAACATCAGAATTCAACCAAGAAATTGTATATAATTTCTCTTTAAGTGAAGTACCAATTCTTTTAGAATCGAGTTCTAAGAGAACAGATAAATGGTCACCAGGTGACGCCCAGCCTACAGGATTAACTAATGTCGCCCTATTATCTAGGGTCTGCATCATTTCTATAACATACTCTTCAAATCCCTTCTCAAGATATACCCCAAAGCCAATGTGAGCGTGGCCGAGAGTACCGTGTTGTTCTGATTCTTGGTCCCAGATATCTATAGCAACATCAAGATAGGAGAAGATATGGATAAGAAATTTAACATAATCAGTCGGCATCTCAACAGTCATATTAACTTTAGACTGGAATGAGAATTCAGCAAATAGTTTTAGACCAACTGGATGCACCAGTTTCTTTAAGACTTCTCGATATGATTGAATAGGAACATCAGATTTGACCACATAAGAGAAATCCTGATAGTAATCGTTGTCTTGTAGTTTTCTGTCAGAAGAAAGGAAGCCAGCAGAATCTAACCAATAACCATTCGTTTTCCAAACAGAAGTATTTACATTTGGTTGTGTTGGATTATTGGCAAGAGCCTCACAAGTCTCTCTAGTATCAGGTGGAGACGAAACGCCCGTTAGAACATCATTTTCTACACTCTGTAAAGGAGTTGTTACTTCAAGAAGAGGATACCACGCCAGGAATGCAGGCTCACCATAGTAAGGTGATTCGTGCAAATGTGCATCTGGGTGCATCGCGGCAAGACAATCAATTTGATTAGTGAAGGTACCTAAGACTGGCCAAGATTCCGATGTAGTACAGAAAGACTCAGTTGGAGTAGGATTCCAATATATGCCTCCAGTATTGTAAATCTTTTCACCAACTAAGAACTCGCCTGCTACTTCTAGCAAATTCATCTTGGTGTAATCTACATCTATTCCATCAATTTGAGCAGTTGCTCCAGAATCTGTACCTGTAATTGAAACTCTTTCTGGTACCCAGTGTACTTCATTCGGGTGACCTGAAATATACAACCATTTATCTAACCAATTATGTCCATTAACGATACATTGGCCATCAGTACGTATACCTTCTGAAATAACAATTGCAACATAGGGTATAGTACCTAATGTTCCTACGTCTTCCCAGATTGGTTCGTCTTTAACAAAGGTCCCGCTAACGTCTGTAAGTAATAGTCTCTGATAATTTCCTGTAGTTACGATTTCATCCATATCTACGAATGCAGTAGCACCCGAGATTTGACCAATTATCTTTTTATTGTATATGGCTCTGACTGTATCAGCATCGTGTACATTTTCAGTTTCGTTATAATATTCGGAACCCGAATCTGTCGTTGCTTTGTCAGTTAGAATTGTAATCCATTGAGGCTCATACCATACAGAACCAGATGCTTTCATCATCCATTGTTTTGGATAAATCGTTTCAACAGTAGTGTCGAAATCTCGTCTGAAGAGGAACTGCAGGGCAGATTCAGTACCTTTCTGCCTATATATTGGTTGAATATTTTTGGTTAGAAAAGCCTTATCAGTAGTAGGTACGGTAGGGTCAATAGAAGTATGAGGAGTACCGTGAAGATATTGTTTCTCAAACTCTGGGATGAACTGGTCGAGAGCGTGGTCAACATCCACGTTCTGAATCAAATCAGTTATCTGTGTATATTCACCTAGTTCCCCATTAACACCAGTTTCTCTCTCCAAGTATTCAAAATACTTGCGGAGAAAGGTGATGAACATAGGATGGTCTTCCCGAACATAATCGGGGACCATACGCTCCACAAAGATTGATAGAAACTTTGCTGGAGATTTAGTGAATTTTTCGTTAGCCATTATTTGTACCTACACCCATCAATTTATACTCTGCATTGTAACACTACTTTGATTTAGTACCAGCAGGTTACTTCTTATTGCAGTAATGTCGTTTGACTGTGGTGTAGCGTACAAACTAATTACTGAGTTTGTGTCAAGAACTGGTCTAAATCCAATTAACTCAATAATTCCATTTTCATAATCAATGGTGCCCTGTTCAGTATTCAAAAACTGTTCGTTGACAATATCATACAAGAGAATGTTCCCTTGACCATCGTCAAGTAATGCGTATTGGGTGCTAGTTTCTGTATTACCAAATACTGAGGAAACAGCAGAACCAGGAGTAATAGCATTATCATATCTGAAAATGTAGTTACCAACGGTATTCGATGCTTGAATATAAAACTTCTTATAGAATTTTACTGAGGTCAAGTTATTACTAATAGAAGGGTCAGCCGCATCAATAGTGTTGCCAAGTTTAGAATATCTCATAATAACTCTAAATTGGCTAACTTCTTCTTCAAAGAACGCCGCAATATCGGCAATAATTTTAGTTTGTACTTCACTAGAAGATAATGACGTTAATACTGGGTCATATTTAACTATAGTCTCAACATCAATATACGTATATTCTGGTGCAGTGATAATAGGATTAATTGCCAGCATATTATATTTTGATAGAATATCGTCAGTTAATTTTTGCTTTGTTAGAGGTGATAACTCAAGACCGTATTTCGGTTTGATACAAATAAATACCGCACCATACTGTGGTGGGTCATTATCTTCTCCGCCCCAAACTGCAATAGACTCAATGTTTGGATATTTTTCTATCAAAATAGTTTTATAATCTTCGGCAGTCACCGCTCTATCTTGTCTCTCATATGCCCTCGGTGCAGTTTCTTTGATGTTTGCTGTACTTTCTGGTTCAGAACCAAGAGAAGAAACATCAACTGTATTCACTGTTACTTGACCTGAGGTATATACACTATCAATAGTTGATTCAAGTGCAAAGACCTGCTCAGTAATTGTTGAAGTATAGTTACCTGTTGCGCCATCAGTAGACAGATATGTTACTTTAATACTCTGTGCATCAAGAGGAATTTTTCCGAAAATTCCGTTGCCAAAGTAAATCTCTGTAACTCCATCAAGTCCTTCTTGTAAGAAATATGTTGGAGTTTCGCCACCTAATTCAGATAAAACTTGATTGTTATCCCAAGGTTTATCATTAACTGTCATAGTGATAGTTGACCTATCACACGTTACATCTTCGATAAAAAATGATTGTGTTTCAGAAGTAGCATCATAAGTCCATTCTAAGCCCCTTAATACGCCTTGACGTAATTTAACTTCTCCTGCAAAAGCACCACCCTCATCTTCAAAAATATTGATTGTTTCTAGATTAGTAAATGGAGTTGGTACACCTGAAATATTCGATACAAATTGTGTGCCTTTTTCCATAACAATATAAGATGGGTCCTGACCAGTCGTGTCAAATTGTAATTTGACAATTGCTTCTGCGGCCGTCGCTGATTTTGGAATATATCCAATCGCTTTTGCGTGAGATACTACAGAATTTCTCAGGGTGGCCGTATCAAGAAACGCTTCGTTGACGGCCATATTTGTATGGAAGCCCATATAATGAGTCGTATATGCCATAACATCTAACATAACACTCATTCCAGAACCCTCAAAGTCGTAGTCTAAAAATTCATCCTGTCCTTTTAAGAATTCTTTGATATTACTCTTAATACCTTCAAATTCTAAATTTGATAAATCTAATGCTTTTGGATTACTTGTATAATTACCGTTTGCCATATCTCTATTACCTCAACCTGTTTAAGAAGAAATCTAACTCTACTGGAGAGCCTTCATTGACTGGAACGTACACGATTGTTACTGCATAACCATTCCTATCTGGGTCAGGCTTACATTGAACTCCTTGTAACTCAACTCTGGGTTCCTGAGAATTGATTGCCTCTTCAATTGCCGCTTCTAATATAACACGAGTTTCTGTAATCATTGGCTCAAATAACGAATGATATACGGTTGAACCGAACTCGCTACTAAAAACACGTTCCCCTCGCCGGGTTTTGATGATATTAATGACCGAGCCGTTAATCGCATCTACATCCGACCTTCCAACAATATCATTGGTCATCGGATGCACAAGAAAATCCATATCTATGTCTCTATATTTTCTGATTCTCTGTGTTTTAATCGGCGCCGGCATCTACTTTTTCCTCTGTTGTCTACTATATTTATACTAATAGGTCGTAATCACATCATTAACCATTTGCAAATACATCACCAGAACCTGTTTGATTTGAAGAGCCACAATCAACCGCATCTCCAATTCTTGACCAAGCCTGACCATTCACAAATACATCTGGAGAACCACTCGCTTGAGAGGCTCCGTGAGGTATACAAACGGCACATCCGTGAGTCTGCCAAGCATCTCCTACTCTGTGTGCCGCTAGACTATTAGCAAACACATTAGGAGAGGCACTAGCATTTTCCCTCGGTGGGTAACACCCGTGTCCTGTACAAATATCAGTTAATCTATGAACTGCTGGCATATCAATTTCCTGTATCGCTCCCTGACTTAAATGAAGTGAAATTTAATGATGGCAACTTTTTCGTATCAAACTGTATTGCTGACGGTACTTTCGACTTTGGATTTACAGCCTTTTTATTTGTGAATTTTCCCCAAGATTCGAGTGCTTTATTGGCCGCGCCACTCCTCTCTGTTCCCTTCGCACAAACCCAAGCCCCATTTGCATTTTCGCACACTGTTCTCGAACTGGCAGTGTCAATATCATAGGAACGGCCGCTGCCTGAAGCCCCACTACTTGATTCTTGAGCGACAGTCCAACTGCCACTATACTGTTCACAAACTGATTTTCCTGGTAAATAAGGGTCAACTTTTGTTGCTCCATATTTAGCCATTACTACTACTTCAGCAGATTGATAGATATTTCCGTCATCTCCCATTACATACTCACCAGAACCTGATGCTTTGGCCGCATCTACTTTTGCTGTCAAGGCTGGAGTATAAAAACTTGGTTCAATTAATTTATATCCATCAGGAAAAGCGAGGCTTGTAAAGTCACAAGAACCCGTTTCTTTTGTAGAAGCAACTGCCGGTTTCGGCTTACAACGACAAGTTTCTACATTTGACCAATCACCAGTTTTCATTGCGAGTTCTATTGCTTCCATTGATTGATGATATTCGGATATGTCACCACCAACATTAGATTGCTGTACAGCAACTGCCGTTAAAGAAGATGCTTGAGCAAGGGCCGCTCCTACCATAGATTTTACTGAGCCTGGTAATTGGGCTGCCAGGGCGAAACTAGCCGATGAAAGAGGTAAAAAAGGCGCAGGGTCTTTAGGGTCGGGAGAAGATTTCGCCGCGGCCGTTGGAACTCCTGGCACGAATGGTGTTGCTTTTGTACCAAAAAATGCACCGGGGTCCGCAATAGCATCTCGAATTTTTGTCACTGGTGCTGGTGCTCCACCAGAAAGTGCAGAAGAAGGACTCGATGCAGGCGGGTCACCTACGATATTACTAAAAACATCTTTCAGTGTGGGTGCAATACTACCCATCGCGGCTTCAACAGAACCTGCGATTTGTATTTCATTCTCTGTCATTTCTCTTTCTTTCCACTCACCACCACTTGCTCCACATTCTGCTTCATTTCTATTAGCACTCATTCCTCTTTCCATATTTCTATTGTCAACACCACCAGAACACCAACCAACTTTATGTACTTTAGCAACAGCCTCTTTATCTCTGGCTACTGCTTCATAATGTTTATCCATTGCATTAGCAATGAAATTTGATTTTGTATCAACAAAACGATTCACTCCTGATGTAACTTCTTTTGTCAAATCTGTTACAGCACCTTCTGGTACTACCCAGCCAACTCCATTAATATATTCCATCTGAGTTTTCGTATATTCTGCGGCGGCTGCTAAGGCTGTGCCGACAGGAATATCACTAGAAACATTAGCAAAACTTTTTAATCCTACTTGGGCAGCCTGAGTCATTTTCGGTACAGAAGGCACACCACTCGCTACCCCACCCAACAAATCTCCAAGTGGAATAATAGGGTCCATAGGAGTTACTGTTTGGCCAGTTGCGGCTTCATACAATTTAACAATATCTGCCATCACTGGTTCAGTGATATGAGATAACATCATATTATTATTTACAAGGGCACAAGGGTCAGATGTTGCCAATTTAGCAAAGGCAGCCCATTGTGCTAATTTAGTAAGGGCAGCCTGCATTGCATCAACATCCTTTTGTATCAGTTTGTTGAGTTCGGCCATCATATTACCACACATATTGTTCATCTGTGCTACTAATTCTTGCATCACCGAAGTATTAGCCAAAATATTAGCCAAGGCATTTGGATTACCTAAATCATTTATAACTGATTGTAGTCGAGATGAGAGTTGTGGTAAATCACCTAAGTTTAGTGCATCATCCATTATACCAGCAGACTCAAATAATGTAGCAAAACCAGCCACACAATCTATCATACTATCTGCTTGATTTAATGCTTGAGATAATTCTCTTCCTGCTTGTTGAATACCTGTATTTTTGATATAGTCTGTTTGTGCGCCTAGTAGGGCATCTTGAGCAAAGTCGCCACAGGATGTGAACGCATCAGATACGTCTTGAACTTCTTGGAGTACTCCCCATATAGCATCAGCATCTTGAGGGAAAGCCTGTTGAAGAGCATATTGGTCAACCTTGCTTACAACATCAAGTGAAGTCGCGGCCGACTTCATAGAATTTACTTGATTAAACGCAGGAGACCGTAGTTCGCCACCAATTTTCCCTAACGCATCACCAACATCTTTGAAATATGATGTTCCTGTAGATGATACAATAGCCTCGCCTGGAGAGAGGAGTGTTGATAATGTTACATCGGCCATTTATTTCTCCCTACATAAAAAGTGGTTGGTTGATTCGATTATAATCGGTAAACATACCAAGGTCTACATTTTGACCGTGCAGAACATCTGCTTGATATAATACCATTCGATTATATACCATTTCCGCTTCAAACTCACAAGTATATGGCTTACCGCCATCAACTTTAGATTTAATATATTCAAACTCTGGTTCATCTACATCTAACACCCATTGTGGTTGCCAATCATCTGGAATAGTCATCTTACCAAAATGACTATACAAATTTGTTCCGCCTGCACATTCATCTGGTGTATTTAAATAAATCACACTTCCAAATTGAAATGAGGACTCGTCATCCTGCCACCAATCTTGATGAGGCAATATGCCTAGTGGATTCGCTTTTAAAGTAGAATCATTTAAAACATTTACTAAGAACACTTGATTGTCCCAATTATTATTAAATTCAATAAGGTCAAATTGACCATCGAAATATCTGGCACATAGATGAAGATATACATCATATAGTTTTTCTTTTACTTCAGTAGTATCAAAGACTCCTCTAGTTCCAGGAAATCCACTGGTCAAATCAGACGAATCATTATACTTTAAAGATAACGCAAGTTCCCGCACTTCATCTGGATTCTTGTAAAAATCATCAATGATGATTGCAGTGCGGCCCTTAATATCCTTGGTTATCTTAGGCGTCATTTTTTCATTTGGTTCAAACATTATGGATTTAAGTGTATAACACTTCCTTTAATTGTGTGGACTCCGTTTGACTGGTCAAGTTTAGTTCCAACAGTAGAAATTTGTGTATTTCCTAATACATCTACTGTCCAATTTCCACCGACTTCTACATCCCAATTCCCTGATATTTCGTATGAGGCATTTCCAGCAACTCTGAAATGAGCATCGCCGTCAACTGTTACGTACATATTACCACCGTGGTCATCAATCGTACTCTTCGTAATATGAACATAATCATTACCCATTGTAATTTTATAGTTGTCTCTTATTATCTTTGTGACTTTTGAGCCCTCTTCTCGAATCTCTTCAAATGTGCCAGATTTATGCCATCTCATCATTCGCTCGTGGTCTACTGTATCATCCCATTCTTCTACGTGACCACTTTCACTGGCTCTTACGTGATTGAACGGATACTCAGCATCAAATGGATTCTTTGGTTCATCCCACATAATTCCACCACCAAGAGCAATAACTACATTTTTATCTTCTTCACGACCACCTTCTGTATCGAGAGGAGTTGGCTTAGACTCAGCCTCTTCCATATCTGGTGGGAATTTAAATGTTTTTCTTGCTCGTCTATGGGTATCTGGTTCAATTAAATGTGTTTCTTTTGGATAAACTTTATTTGGGTCATTGAAACCTGTAGGTTTGGGTTTCTCCATAGGATATCCGCCAATCGTACCCATCACAATAGGTTCTTGACAGTTCTCACCATCTCTAAAGAATCCTATTACCCACGTTCCTTCTACTGGACCAAGAGGCGTCTGTCCGATTCCGTTCATGGCCGCTGACGTAAGCGATTGCATAGGATGTGCCCAAGGCAAATCTTCTGTAGGGATGCCTTCATCCTTACCTTGTACCTTCTTTTCTGTATGTAAACCAGCGATACGTACCTTCATTCGCCCAAGTTTCATAGGGTCACGTCTATCTTCTACGACACCCGTAAACCAAATAAAACCATCAAATCCCATAAATTGCATAATATATCTCCTCTAGGCTCTCGCCGCTATTGTTACATCTGGGTCTGAGAAGAACCCATCTTTCATACACTCTAAGGTGCATACATATTCACTTGTATTAATCTTGTGGTGTATTGCAGTAACTAACCAAAGACCAGTCAGATATTGGTCCTCTGGTATATCGTGAACGTGAATATGAGTTGGAATTCTTACTTGAATAACATCACCAGCAAAAATATTTGTATCACCAGGAATATCAAACTTAATGATATTGGTTCTCAATTCTGCTTTCTTCATATCATACCAAGGATAATGACTGAATTCTCCTTTATCGTGGATATCATACAAGTAATTGGAACTCATAAAGCCACTATGTTGCCAATCATTAACGTCTTTAAAAGGCTTCGCTGGAGGCCCATTAAGACCGATTCCTTCTGCATTAATTTTATGTATTTTCTCATCATATTTTACTGTGTATGGTGTTAGACTCTTTTCCAATATATTATGAGTCAAGATAGACCCTGCATATTGACCATTCAACTGCCCGTTTGAAAGGTTAAAGCGTTGCATTTCAGAGTAGTTCTCCATTATAGCATTATCAACCGTGAATCCACCTGCATCGGACACCAATTTCATAGGCATATTCTTCAACTTCAGAAACCTTTTGGTATCTTGACCCTTTAATTCATCAATAGTTTTGAATTTAAACCCATCATTATTCTCAAAGAACACATAGTCTGATGCTCCTTCGGAGGAGACACTGTTCCTGGCAAGAAAATTTATTACCTGGAAAGGATTCCAATTAGGAACAATTATATTTTTCTCGTGTTTGGTCGGAGTTGCTTTTAAATCAGTCCAGAGGCCGTGGCTCCCAAATTCCAGGATATTTACACCGATATAATCTACTATCTCAGAGGCCGTCATCTTCAAGAATGAGCGACTGATTTTCTTTTTGTTGTTTACAAAAAGATACTTGGATGATATTCCTATATCATATTCAGTAAATTTCGGATTCTTGACTCCATTGCTTATACTGTTAATTTTAAATTCTTTTTCAAGATTCGCTGTTTTCTTCATTCCAGTATTTGGGGTCTCTAAGGTAAAATGTACCTCTTCTTCACCAGAACCGACTATACCGTTTGCTTCGACAAATCCTGTACCATCTTGAATTTTTATATTGCCGAACATACAATTATTATATATGGATTCGTATATAGAGAGTTGGGACACAATGCCACTTATCTCTGCTTTGTCTCCTTTATAATTTTTGAACTCGACACTCCATTCTGTTGTTGTTTTCGGGTCAAGAGTCTCGAATGTAGGCATCGCCATAATATATTACTCCTGATGTTGGACTTTTGTTTGTCTCATCCACTCTGCAAATTCCGCTTCTATCTTTGGAATATGTTTAGGTTTTAACAGCATTACTTGTCTTTTTTCATCGTTCTTATGTAGTTCCCAAACAAGATTAGTAATCGGTACTCTATCATTTTCAGGACTATCTTCTTTGAAGTGTGTAAATTCTGTATCTTCATAGTGATGAATGCCATTTCTATCGTCATATGCCATATCAGTATATGCGTATACTTCGGATTCTCTTTTTACCCAATCATAAAAGGGGTCAATGACCTTATTAATAACACATATAATCCACCACAAATCTTGATTACCATAAACCTCGAGAGCCAATTTTTCTGGCGTCATTGTTTCTGCAATTTTTGCCGAATAATAGAGTGATTCATACTTTCTTACAGACTTTAGAAGGTCTATTCTATGGGTAATGTCAGAGATTGTGACCCCATTATACATTAACTTAGGAAGAACTTGTGTATATTTAGCCATTAGTAACCTCCTTTTTGTTGAACCATATCTGATGTAACAATAGCATTTTCTTTGAGGTTTATTGTTAATTGTGTTTCAATAGGTGCGCCATCTTCATAAGCATTCCACGTACCTGTTGGAGTATAATTTACATCGACAGATAAAATAAAAGAATCTTTGACCATAAAGAGATTCATATTTCTTTTGTTACCATACCAAAACTCTACATTGACGGTCGGCGGAATTGCCAATCGTCCGATGTTTCTTAAAGTATCTTTTGCACCGTGCAAACCAGCAGTAGCGGCATCGCCTTTCGTCGGTAAGTTTTTAGCGTTGTCAGTGGTAGCCTCACCAGCCTCTTTTCCCGAAGAGTAATTCACATCTCCGCCTCCAATCCCTTTTGCCACAGGAGAAGCATATCCCTTGAGAGCAAGAACAATCTGATTAATTCGATGTTGTTCATCTCTATTCTTTGGGGTCATTCTCCAAGAGAAGGAGTGTGACCTAAGTTCTGCTCCATCATAAACTAATCCCATATTCTGATTCATTACAGAACCCAGATTCATTTTTGCACTAGAATTCATCGTGGTCAACGAACTAATTAGTTTTGATACTTCTTGCCCGGCATGCCAGGCAGTAACACCAACCTGATTCGCTATGTCTTTTGACATAGTATCTTTGTTTATTCCAACACCTCTATTCACCATCATATCTTCTACTTCAGTATATTTTTGATTATATGCTGTTTGAAGAGTTAGTGGCATAGGTAACCAAATATTCGCTAATAGCCAACTATCTAGGCCGTGATTCTGCCCAGGGACCAGTTCTTCTCGTTTCACTGGTACCCAAGAATTAACTATTAATCTAGTCCAAAAATTACCAGCGGACACAGCATCATCAGGAAATTTGAAAACTTGTGGTGCCTTTGCGACTGAATCTATGACATCATCGCCATCACTTCCCTTAAATTTTTGAGATATACTAAGGTCACCGACAAAATCGGCAGCCGCGTCATAGCCCTCAGCAACGGCTTTGCCTGCCTTTGAACCCGCCCAGTAGTTCCACGTTGCGTGGTGTAACATTATTGATTTCTCCTCTTAAATAGACTCTTCAACTATTTATATAAATAACTGTGATGGCATATAAAGGTAAATACAAAGTTCGTAATCGTGAAAAATATGTTGGTGCAGTAGACGATGTGGTGTACCGTTCTTCTTGGGAAAGACGTTTTATGGTGTATGCAGACACGAATTCCAAAGTAATTAGATGGAATAGTGAAGAATTGGTGATTCCGTACAAGAGCCCATTTGATGGGAAAGTGCATAGATATTTCCCTGATTTCTGGATTGAAGTACAAGATGAGAAAACAGGCAAGATTAACAATATGATAATAGAGGTAAAACCGAAAGCCCAGTGTATGGAGCCGAAGAAACCAAAGACTGCGAGAAGTAAATATCGCTATATGAGAGATTTAAAGACGTGGAAAATTAATGAAGCAAAATGGGAAGTTGCACGAGCATTTTGTGATGAAAGAAAGTGGCAATTTAAACTACTCACAGAGGACCACCTGGTAAGGTAATATGGCTGTAGGAAAAATACTATTAGAAGTCGCAAAGGGAGCCACAAGGACAGCGAGTGATGGAAATCAATATCGTTGGTTAGGGGCCCAGTGGGGTAAAGTTAATCCCAAGTCTGGTAAGGCTGGACAGATGGCTAGAAGGGGCATTGCCGCCGAATTAACGTCAGCGGCCAGTGGCAAAAAACCTTCAAAAGCACAACAGGCTAAGAAGTCAGTAGCGTGGTTCAAGAAAAAAGTAGGCGAATCTGCAAAAGGCTTCACAAAGAAATCAGTTCTGAAGCCAGGAAAAATGTATACGTTCGGTTATGATGCTAAACTCAAAGCAATCCTCCCTTATTGGGACAAGTTTCCTCTCATTATTGTCTTGGATGTATACAAAGATGGCTTCCTTGGATTAAATTTTCATTATCTATCTCCTATAGACAGACAGAAATTCTTCACAAAAATAATTAAATTCGCCAATCAGAAGGGTGAGCCAGAAGATATGACGGACAAAGCAAAGTTTCTTATCTCTTGGGATGCAGTGCGAAATATCAAGCACGCCGACAAAATGATACATAAATACTTATACGGCCACGTAAGAACTAGCCTATTGGAAGCACCGCCAAATGAGTGGGAGAATGTTATATTTCTACCATATCAGAGGTTTGTTGGTGCTAGTGCTAAATCAGTTTGGGGTAAACCATAATGCAAGTATCAGATTTTAATTCAGTAATGACTGGAGATGATTTCCAGAGAACTAATGTTTATTCTGTAGAAATTGGAATGCCCAATGGCCATTACAATAACGCTGCCTCTGATGGATGGTTCGGTAAATTTTATAATAATTCAGACGAAGGTGTTGTTCAAAAAGGTCTTTCGTATATGGCTAAAAATGTATCAGTTCCTGGTAAGTCAATAGGCACAATTGATGCTAAACGATTTGGTCCTATTTACAAAGTAGCAAATGATTTAATTATAGACACGATAACTATGACCTTTATGTTGAGTGAAGATTGGAGAGAACATCTTTTCTTTGATGGTTGGATATCAGGTATTATGGGCCAAGTTAAAGAAGGAACTGGCACAAGTGTTAGTAATACTGGTGGAAATAGACAATTATATACTTTAACGTATTATGATGATTATGTCAGTACAGTTAATATTATTCCGCTTGATAGACAAGGGGGCAGAGCGTCCACTATTAGTTTATATCAAGCGTGGCCATCTGCAATGGGACCCGTTGAAATGTCTTGGGGTGGTGAAGCAGAAATTGCCACTTTTAATGTTACTTGGTCATTTAAAGATTGGACTCACGAGAGTACGGCCGGTTGGTGGGCTGACTCAGATGAAGAAGTTTCTAGACCTGATATGAAAGACAGTGCAATAGGTGGCAAGCATACGAGAAAAGATTATAAATCAAACCTAGAGGCCAAAGTTTCGGCACAATTAGTAACAGAAGATGGCGGTAAGAGAATTGCAAATCGAATGGATAACAACAGAAGCCGACACCATTTGAGAAAAGATTATAATTCTAAGGTTTCTGCGGTATTTAATGAGCGGAGAAACAATGCTCAAAGAGAACGAGAAGCAGTCGCTAAAATGAATGCAACCCCACCCCTGGATGGCGGTGGACAATGATAACATAATGAGTTATAGGAGATAATATTATGGCATTACCAAAAATAGATACACCGATATATAGTTGTAAATTACCATCGGACAAAAAACAGTCTGTGACCTACAGACCATTTCTTGTGAGAGAAGAGAAAATTCTTCTGACCGCGATGGAAGGGGCTAAGGGATTAAAAGGTCAAGAATTTCAGACCGCAGTGAGAGATGTGATTGTTAGAATCATCGGAAACTGTACAGAAGGAAAGATAGATGGAGATAAGTTGCCAGCATTTGATGTTGACTATCTCTTTCTGAATATTAGAGCGAAAAGTCGTGGTGAAATAATTGAACCATCCTTTACGTGTAATCAAGTGAATGATGCAGGAGAAGCCTGTGGACACGTAGACCAATATAAGATTCAGATTGATGAAATCAAGATTGATTTTCCGAATGAAGATTTATCCAAAGTGATGATAACGGAAGATATTGGACTTCAATTTAAATTTCTTACCACGGCGGAGACGAAGGTCCACGATGATGAAAAGGACCAGATTGAAAAGATGTTCAAGATTATTGTAGACTCTGTTGATTATGTATTTGATGCGGAGAATGTATACAAGGGGTCAGAGACATCAAAGCAGGAAATGATGACCTTTATTGAGAATTTGACTGAAGATGCCTTTGATAAAATCAAAGAATTCTTTGCTAATCAACCGAAATTGAAACACGTAATAGATTATACGTGTAGTAAATGCGGACATAAAGAGCCAGTCACGTTGGAGGGGCTGGAGGATTTTTTCGGCTTTGCATAAGTTATGATACGTTGGCCAATCATTATAAGACCAACTTCCAACTTATGCAACACCACAATTATAGTTTGTATGATTTAGAAAATATGCTCCCCTATGAGAGAGACATATATGTGAAGTTGTTAGGACAATGGTTAGAGGAAGAAAAGATGAGACACGAGCAAGTTAAAAGGAAATAACGATGGTACCTGAAACTTTAATGAAAGTGCTGGCAGGAAAGAAGGTCCTGGAGGGCGGTATTAAAGGCGTGAATAAGGCCTTTGAGGGATTCTCTCTACAGGCTCGTGTTGACAAAATCCGAAAGAAGAAGCAAGCCAAAGAAGATAAGGAACAGCATAAGAAAGACTTAGCCCAAGCCAAAGCCGAAAATAAGCAATTCCTTAGAGAACAAGGGAATATGAGACAGGCTTTAAGTGATATGTCTGTGAATTTTTTCAAGTCCACAGAACAACAGAAAGAGGCCTTGGATGCCCAAGCAGAGTTAACTAAAGAGACTAAGAAGCAGGCAGACGATGCAAAGAAGGGCGGTGGCAAAGAAAAGACTGGCGGTCGTCAAGCAGGAACTCCAAATAAAGAAAAGGCAGAAGAAAAGCCAGTAAGTAATGGCTCCGCCATGGCCCCTGCGGCCATAGTAAAGGAAGAAGGTGTACCTACCGTAGTACAAGTTGAACAGGAGACTCCTGTTCCAGTTCAAAGCGAATCAATGGCTGAATTGCTTGCCATCGAGAAAGATTTATTAGAGATAGACAAGCGAAGAGATGCCAGAGAAATTAAAGCGGCCAGAATGGCTCTGGAAGACCGTAGAGATAGAAAAAAGTTGATGATGGGTGCCGGTAAAGGCGGCCCACCTACGCTGAACAAAAAAGATGATGACGGCGGCGGATTCATAGCAGGTGTTGGTGCTTTCCTTAAAGGGCCAATTGGAAAAATTGCAATGGCCGTTACTGGTCTTAGCACTGCCACACTAGCATTAAAAACTTTATCTAACAAGTTTTTCAAGACAAAATTCACGGTTCCTCCAACAGCCAAAGTTGCAGAAGTAGCCAAACAAGCCAAAGTCGCACCAACCGCTAAAGAAGCCAAGGTCGCTAAACAAGCCAAGGTAGCCAAAGTCGCACCTAAGGCCGAACAGGCGAAAGTTGCCAAGCAAGCCAAGGTCGCTAAACAAGCCAAGGTCGCTAAAGTTGCCAAGTTACCGGAGAACCTTAAGAGCGTCAAGACTGCGGCGGTGGCTAAGGTTGCACCAACGGCCCCTACTGCTAAAGTTGCCAAGTTACCGGAGAACCTTAAGAGCGTCAAGACTGCGGCGGTGGCTAAGGTTGCACCTACCGCACCAACCGCAAAAGTGGCGGCAATTCCAGAAAACCTTAAGAGCGTCAAGACTGCGGCAGTAGCCAAAGTTGCACCTACCGCGCCGACAGCCAAAGTTCCTGTACTTCCAGATAACCTTAAAAACGTCAAGACGGCAGCGGTTGCCAAGGTTGCACCCACTGCCCCTACTGCTAAAATCAATTATAGTCGATTGGGGAACATCTTTAAGAAATTACTACCTCCGCCACTTGCAACTGCTGTAGTCACTAATGCTGGCGTAGGTTCAGGCGATGCGGCCAAAGCCGATGCGAAGGCCAAAGCCGATGCGAAGGCCAAAGTCCAGCAACAGGGCCGGGCAGGGCCGCCTAGAGACGCAAGAGGACGATTTGTATCTACCAAACCGAATGTCGTACCAGATACCAAACCGACTGTCAAAGTAGATGCGAAAGTTAAAGTACCAACAAGCACAGGTGGTCCTCCAGGCCAAAATATCAAAGCGCCTACAGTAACGGCACCACCAGTGGCTTCCACTGCTGTGAAAGAAACTGCAAAGAATGTTAATAAAATGTCAAAACTATTGAAAGGTGCAGGTACTGTATTAGGTAAAATCGCTATTCCATTGACAGTCGCAATGTCAGCCTTTGAAGTGTACTCTACTGAGACAAACGAAAACTTAGATAGAGTTGAAAAGAATATCCAACATACTAAGACGGCTGGTGGACTTGGTGGTGCCGTTACTGGTGCAGCCATCGGAGCGGCTGTCGGCTCAGTTGTTCCAGTTGTTGGAACGATAATTGGTGGACTTGTCGGTGGTGCTTTGGGTTATTTTGCAGGCGGACAGGTTGCTGAAACTATAGCAGAAGAAGCCTCTGCTAAAACCGTTGAAACAAATGTATCAGGTAATTATGGATTAAGTAAAGAAGAAAAAATGTACCTTGCCAAAAAGGCCGAAAAAGGCGGTGCAGTTGATATAGGAACAGGTCACGGTGATATTGATGATTTGGAAAAACTATCAAAATTGGATATCGAAACTTTAGAATCATTACTTGATGTTGAAACGTGGAAAGATAATGACCTAGAACAAATTAAAGCCATCTTAGAGGCGAAAAAAGAAGGCCGTGAAATGATATTTAAGGCGGCTGATAGCAAAAGTAAGTGGACTGGTGGAATGTTTGGAGAGGATGAAGCACTTACATTTGGTGAGGCAGGCTCTGCTGGACCGAATCTTGTGGCTCCACAGGGTGTTGACACATCTAGTGCAGGTGTTGTTACGGGAGACCAACCACTACCAACTATGATGGAAGCATCCGATAGACTAGAGGGAGCATTAGAAAAGGCTTATATGAAGGGAGATACCCTCGGTGCTGGAACACAAGAGTATGCGGATTGGCTGGCTGAGGTTGCCCGATTAGAACAAGATGTAGATGACTTAGATATGATGTCGGCAGACGAGTTTAATAAACTTACTCCAGATTCTAATATAATGGATAGTTTCTATAAAGCAGGAACTACTGAAGGTTCTATATTCGTTCACGATGTACACCTTCTTGACTTTTTGAAGGGCAATTCAGGAAAGATGGCTATCGGTGGAAATGTTACAACACAAGACCTAGCCTGGAAAGTAAATCAAGATAAAATGAATACAGGCCCTGGTATTACCGAGGGCAACACCGCATTGGACTCAGCAAGACTATCAGACGCCGTTATTACAGCAACTATGGCAGCCGAGGCCTCCAAAACTGAAGGTGGCGGTCCCACGACTGCGGTTATTGCACCAGTTGATAATAGTACGGTAGTCACGAATCAGATAAATACTTCATCAACGGCTCACGCACCAATGTCGCCCGCAGGGATGGGTCATATGGGCATAAATACTCCGAGAGGTTAAAATGGAACAAACAATGAAAAAAGAACTAATTGACGAGGCCGTGCGCCTTGTAGAAGAAACACACAACGATGATATCGGTACCGCTGATTTCAGTTTTAACAAACTCATCAAGACATTTGAAGAGTTGCCAACAATATCTCTATTGAGAGAGGTTGCGACAACTGTTCCTATGAAAATGTCAACGGGCTCAATCATCAATATTCGCAGAAATCCTGCCACCAATTCCTTTGAAACAGTAGAGGCTACATTAACAATAAACACCGCGGCCTCTAATCCAATTCAGTCTGGTCTTTCAATGGAAGCAATGCGTGACCTTAATAATCAATACGGATTGGATGGATATAAAATTGCGGCGAATCTATTAAAGGGAATTACTGATGCGGCAGAAAATACTGCTTTCTTCTCATTTATGGATGCCAACGCATTAAACACACCAGCATTAGTATTGTCTGACCCAAATTCAGCAGAACCGTGTTTGTTTGAGATTACTCAACGTGTTCAGGAACTTGTTATCAAGATGAATACTCCTAATTTCAGGACCTTTAATGCTTTTGCTATTCTTCCATACAAGAATGCGGCCAGTATCTCAGCACTTAGCCACTATGTTCGTGGTGAAGAAGATGCGAATAAGGACTTGATTATTAATAAGATAGGCAAGACTTCATATTATGTCAATTCAGATACAACCGCAACAAAGGTATATGTTGGATTAAAAGCCAAGGATAAGAAATCTCTTGGTGCATCTTCAATCATTATGGGAACATTCCCACAAGAACTTTTGCGGTCAACGCACGTAGAATCCTTTCAAGGAAATATCGGTCTCTTAAATCGTTATGCTACTGCTATGAACCCACTACACGATACTGGTTATGAAATGTTGATGGAATTTACTATATCATAAAACTGGCCATGATTTTCGGGCATTTCCGCCCAAAAAAAAAGGGAGCCTTTGCGGGCTCCCTTTCTCTTTGAGATAATCCTGATGGACTATGCTTCGGCCAATTTTGAGAAATAACTCATCGTATCGTCTTCCTCTACATCACCGCTATCTACAACTGGAATATCATCAGCCGTAGATTCTGTCACCATTGTTGCAGGTACAGAAACGGATTCAGCAGTGAATGACGAAGTATCAGAATTACCTCCCCCGATTACTCGAAGGAATTTCTTCTTCAACTCATCATATGATTTGAACTTATCCTCACTGACTTCGGCTGTCAACGAATACAGACCGTTATAAAGGGTCTCCATTTCGCTTTCATCCTTCAGCCATTGAGAAGGTTCCTCAAAACCGGACTTGTCATACTTCACAAAACCGTCGGCTTTTCGTGCCTTAAGTTTGAAGTTAGCGCCGTTAAATAGATTAAACACATTAACGGGTGACTCATCATCAAACTCAGGTGCGCCTGCGGCCTGTATCATATCAAAAATAGACTTCCCATATTTGTAGAGAAAAACTTTCCCTTCATTTTCCGGATGGGCTGAATCATTAACAACATAGACGTTTGAGATATACTGAAGCCTACGCTTCCTATCTCTCGCAATCTGTTTGTTAGAGTCTATACCAGAATTCCACAACTCACTGTTAGCCTCGGACACCGGGTCCTGCTTTTCAATGGTTGTGAGCGAATTCTCGATATACCAACCCCCTTTACCTTTGAAACCGTGAGAGTAGATTTTCACGAATGGAAAATCTTCCTTCTCGGGTGCATCGAGGAAACGAATAATAGCATATCCGTTGCTTGACTTATCCCGTTCCAACTTCCAGTAACGGTCGTCTACGTAACTTGCTTTCGACCCGCCAGCGGCCGATTGCAGTTTGTCCATCATTGATTCTACGTCCTTTTTTGACTTAGAACGCTTTTTAAGAGCGGCAAAACTCATAATACTTCTCCTATTGTTTTGTATTAGATTTAAGGTGTGGCACTATGCCACTTACCTGCTTGTGTAGTTTGTAAATAGCACTACCCACTATGATGTTATCAGCCCTTCGGGGTCTTATCAGTAGCACCATCGACCCGAATTTTCTCAGGTGCTGGTTGTGGTGCTTTCTTAACTTTAACTCCGCCGACTGGCAGTGGTGCATCGTCACCATCCATCACGGCTTTAATCGCTTGAGCAAAACCTGCCCTAGCCATTTCAAGTCGCTGAACTTCTTTGTCAATAGAAACCAGATGCTCAATAGCAATCTTTGCCACGGTCGGCAAAGTATCTACATCATACTCGTTCCCATCAATTCGTACGGTATTCTTCTGTACGATACCTTTCAAATTTGCTACTTTTTCTTCATCAGTCATATTTAATATTCTCCTACTTTTATTTATAAGGGTTATTATACACTATTTAATCAGTCTTGTCAACTACTTTATCTTCTAATTTCTCGATTTCTTTTTTGATTTTGGTCCTCTCACGCTTTAAAGTATGTATCTCCTCACGAATCCACTCAGCATCTCGTTTATCGTCTAATGCGGCCTCCATACGGTTGCCAGTAGTCTGTACTTCCTCAATCAACCCAAGAAGCATACCAAAATTTAAAGTCTTGGTAGTGGTCCGCATCTCCTCTAATATATCGCACAAATATCGGTTTGCCATTAGAATAGTACCTGTTTATTACCAAAGTTCAATTCTTAATAGTTATTATACAGCATCCTTATTCATTTGTCAAGAGTTTTTTTACATTTTTTGCATATTTTTTCACTTCCAATTGGGCAGTTCCTTCTATCCGTAGGTCAAATAGCCTCTTATAGGCATTAATAGAGGCCGTTTCCACGAACTCCGTATACATCGACTGAGGCAATAAGGACCTGGCCTGTTCCGGGCATATGTTCTCCACGTCAATCATTTCGTTATATTTAGCCTGCACTCCATAGGTAGCATCGGCTATCCATCCTGCCATATCATCAGTATATTCGTGAATTTCCTCAGAGGAACCCTGCTTCACATTATCAGCCCGGAGCCTCCATTCGTGTGGAATAAAGAATTCTGGTGGACTTGATACATACCTTCTCGATACTTCGTTTCTCGTGAAACCAATTTGATGCTTATACCACTGTCGAGACACGAAAATCGGCATCCTGATTCTGAATTGTGCTACTTGAAGTTTGTCAGTATCCCATCCTAGACCTTGATATAAGTGTTTCTTATACCACCACGTATTATCTATATCACTCAGCATATGTGTCCAATCTTCGACTAGATGACCATCGATTTGGAGCGGACCTATTTTGAATGCGGCGAGGGTAACGCCATTATTATACCTCATACTTTCTGTTATTACACCGTGCTTCAGAAACGCATATAAGGAACCACGCTCATAAAAGCGAACTGCTTCCCGGCCTGTGGTTTGATTTATTGAAATAACTGACCGAACAAACTGGTCATTAGCAGTCTGGGTAATCCATACGATATACCTTTCTGTACTCATCTCTCGCTCAAGTAAATATTGACAGTGAGAGAATGGAGTCCAGTGATTGTGTTTCGCCAGGAAATTGATTAATCCTGTATCTTTTTTTGTATCGAATTCGGTGTGGACTTTGTCCATCGATACTCTGGCCGCATTAACTACTTGTAAGTCTGTAGGAGTAATAGGCAACATTTCAACGGACGAAATCCCATCTCCCAATGGGTCTAACTTTTGTCCGAGCGTATCATTTCTCATCATCTAATTTTTCACCCTTATCAGTTCGTTTTCCTAGCCATTCCCATAAAGACCAGCCCCACCGGTCATCAATTCTATGGAAGTCTGCCTCATTAACTACACGATAACATACATCACCAAGTTTAATTTTAACTTCATCTGCCTGTGGCATTGACGTACATCCATAATCTGTTTCTCTAATAACAAAAGCAAATCCTTGTGTAGACACGTGGCCTGGTATCTCATTAATCTCAATTTCCGCCATCGCCAGTGTACCTGAAAGTATAATAGATTCGAGTAACAATGGGCACTTTAGCCTTCCTGTAATAGTTGTTTGACGCCTTCTGTGGCATTTAACATATCAACTAACATTTGATAATCTTCTCTGGCCTTACCTGGAAGAGGATATGATAAGGTGGTCTCTACTGAAACGTCATTGAGTAAATATCTCAATTTCAGGTCCTCCCCTCCGTCATATGTAACCTCTTTCAACTTAACTTTGGTCAAATTGATTTCTGTATCGTGATTGTCATTCATTTGTGGCATTACAAAATACTCCCTTCATTATATCGCTATAATGCTTTGTGTTTAAATTTAGAAATTCAGCGTATCTGTCATATCTATATTGCTCTGTTGGAAAGATGAGGGAGTCAGTAATATTCTTACCGATACGCTTACTGAAATTTAGAATTTTATCCATAATGATATAACTCTCCACTTCAATCAACCTCTGTTGGACGAATCTGAATATAATAGGATGTTCTCCATCTTCGACATCAAACAATCTATCAAATTCTAATCCTCGGCCTGTAAGGAACTCCTTCACTTCTTTCAAATCTTCCTCAAATATGTATGATAGAGATTGTACCCGTTTCTTCCACTTGAAATAAACGTCTTCCGATTCTCTCGAATGTAAATTCCCTATCCATACTTCATCACTCCCGTGATAAGCAAAGTTGGCTACAAAATATTGTAGCAAATCCTTGCTTTGTTTGTCTCCTAAAGCCTCAAAAAAGTATCTATCATTACGACTGTCATAACTTTGAGAACCGTTTAATCTGGTCTTTCCGTTATATTTGACAAAGTTGTAATCATTATGTATACTAAAATGTTGCTTTAAGGAAACATATAATTTATATGCTTCAAATCCTGTCACAATGGTAATACGCTACCTTCTTCATCATCTTTTTTAATCACATTATTTGCCACTGCTTCTTTAGTTATCTTTACTAAAAAGGCGGGCGATATTAATTTAGCAACTTGTTTTGGTTCCATCTGGTGTTCTACCATATATTCAACCATTGCATCCATATACGAAACTCCTGCATCAATTCTTTCTTCGATTAAAACTTGAAATGATTGTTGCTTATTCACCTTCCTCATAGTTTATAGTTTCCCTTTCCTGGAAACACGTTTCTTATACCACCAATCGGGTCATCTACATCATCTTTCCTTCTAGGTATAAGATGTACGTGAGCGTGTTCTATTGTCTGTCCAGCATCACAGCCAGAATTGAATCCGACATTGAATCCGGTGATTGTGTCATCAACTTCCTTCAAAAGAAATTTCTGTCTTTGTAGAATTCTGAATAACGACAATGTTTCATCTCCATATAAATCGAATATGTCGGTTACGTGCCTATTTGGAATTAACAAGGTATGATACTTGCTCACAGGATAATTATCTCTTATAGCAAAGAACGAATCATTATTCTCTACTATTTTGCGAAAACCAGTCATTCTGACTGGCTTATTTAAAATCTCACAAAACAGACATTCAGGCTTCATAATGTCTCATATTATAACATAAGCCTCCCTACCTGTCAAGTAGTTCTTTACAAATGACCTCGCGGTCCTCAAATGAAATGGTCTCCCACCCTTTGATTTCTGCTAGTGTACGTTTACAGGTAACACAATAGTCCGACTCTAAACTCATTTTACAATGTATGTCGTTCCTACCAACACAAGGTGATTGTGCTACGCATTGGCTATAAAATTTTTCTTTTTGATTTTGGGTACTCATATTAGGTCTCTAGCCTCTTTAATGCTTTTTTAACTATTAGGTGAACAACTTCGCTATTCCATCCAAAAGTATCAACATAGTCACAGAAGATAGGACTTTCATCTTGACGGATTTTATTGTATTCTCGCAATCTGCCGTAGGCTTCCATATAAGTATAATGCTTCAGAAGGTCAAGAGCAACATCGTTTGCATAGGCATCGATTTCATCTGGGTCGCTCAAATAGACAATTTTCTTTTGTTCGTCCGTCATTCCGTCATAATAGAAGGGCATAGGCTTTTCGCCATCCATATTAATTCTTTTTTCTGCTTGGTTCCTATGAATCATTTCGTGTTCGAGGGTTTGAGTAATCTGGTGTTTTAAGAACATCCAGTCTTTAGTATTTATAGTGATTGGGCTGTTCTCGTTGTTGAAAACCAACTCTAATTCTATATTGAAATCGTCATCTTCATCATCAAATCCCATCTCGGTTTCATCGAAAAAGCCATTGGCCGTGATAGTATTTTCTGGGATGCCATCAAAGGACGTAGAAGAAACTTCGACTCCCAAGGGAGCAAATTTCCTGGCGAAAGTGTCCTGAATCTCTTCAGCAGATAGGGTAATACCCACTATTTGCTCTTCGAGGTCGGTCATCATTTTTGTTATTTTTCTCTCATTCATACTACTATTATACATAATAATAGGAGGTTTGTCAAGTCTTTTTCGTCTTTTTTTCATAAAAATCTCACTGGAATCAACCTTTTTTATTAACCAGAACCACCTGTGAAGTCTTGCCAATTAGCATCCTTCATCACTGACACAGTAGGTGTGTAGGTGAATTCCAACCCGGCCATACGGCCAATATAGGGTTTCCTTACGTCTGTTCTGTGGAGTTCCAGGGCGACAGTTGTGCCCTCTATTACCACTCTCATATGTTTATCATTTTTATGGGCGACATCCGCGTTGGCATCTACTTCAGTTTCGAGACAGTGAATAACTACGCTTTCCATATACATTGCTTTTCCTTTCTATTTACCTAGAAATTTATTAAAAAACGACTCTGGGAGAGATGGAACGGCCTCCCACCAAACGAATAAGGTTAATGGTACTAACCAAACTAATGCTAGATACCATATAGCATCACCTTGTAATACTATGTACACTGCGAAAATGCTCAGACCTAGGGCAAAAAGGAACTTCATTTACGAAGGCCTTTCTTGTGCTTCCATTGATACATTCCTCAACTGCTCACCATATCCCTCCATATAATCAGCATAGAGTTTGGGATATTTGTAATTCTTTGGTCGTTCCTGAGGTTTCTCACCAAATTCTGATGCTACCCAGCCAGCGATATAAAATCTGTTTTTACGTCTTAGATACTGGTCTCGGTTTGATGCTGTTATTACCATATATTTCTCCTGTTAATTAGTATATTATACACTAAGTTGGGCCATTTGTCAACACTTTCCTTCACGTTCTTCTATAAGTTTTCCCATCTCCTGTATCACACAACTCGATGTCTTGCGAAACCAGAATGGAAATACAGCGTGAATAAGTGCCACAAAGAACAATAATAGAAAGGTAAATGCGTATCTCACTGCCATGGCCATATGCTCAAAGTATGTTTCATCCACCTCTTGTGGATGTTTCGTAAAGGGGTTCTTCATTCGCCCATCCATCCTTCATCCGAGGCGTCTTTAAGGTGGCCAGGGGTGTTTATGCCTTCCACATCAATCTTGCTAATCTGTTCGTTTTCTGATTCCTCAAACAATATCATAGTAATCAGACTATAGATTGCCATATCCATTAAAGTGTCTTTAATGTTTTCTTCCTTAAATTTGAATTCGCCCTTCTTTATAAAATTGGCAAGACGGGCATATTTATCACCCATACGAATAACTGAGCCTTGCCAGGCAGCAACCCCGGCTAATTCAGATAATCTAAAATTGGCAAATATATCTTCCTCTGCTCCATAGTCGTGTCGCTTCTTATCGTGCAACTCTTTGATACTGTCCAAAATCTCATAAAATCTCTCACTTTGTTTATTCACTGTGGCTCATCTCCTAGGTGTTGTATCAATTTTTTTTGAAGGTCCGCGGTTGTAGGTTCCTCCGTGAAGTCCTTCTTTAACACGAAATCTGAGGCAAGTTGCCTAACATCTCGTTTTGATAGTCCGTACTTCTCACTCAAACGGGTTACAATAGACTTGACCTCGTCACAGTTCTTATCTATGATTCCCATAAAATATGAAATCTCTCGTAGTCCTTCGTGGATTTTCATAATTTCATCGGCATTGGTCAGGTAATAACTGGGCTTATCCAAGGTATTGTCCTCCGACATCATCATACCAGGAAGTCCTCATCGTCTGCTTTCTCGGTGTATTTACACGTACCGTTAACTCAACACGTTTTGGTTCCTCGTATTGTTTTTCTACAACTAAGTAGTGATTACATATATCACAAAAGATTGAACTGGGGTCCCATTTCATTTCCATTGCGATTTTATTGGGGATGTTAACTGCTTGGTGATAATTTCCGGCAGCGGTAGAATGTACGATGGGAAACTCAATTCTTTCGTGACATTGAGGACAATAAACCATTACGAAATCTATTTCATCGAACTGGTCAGCCGCGTCGGCTGGGTCAATAAAGTGACCATCTAACATAATATATCTCCTTGTTAAGAGTTAATTAATGGTAAAACTTCTCCAACTCCTTTGTACCCAAAATATACTGCCAAAGTAATAAAGAAATACTTGCTGTATTGAAATACTTTAGCGGTAGGTATTCGTTGAATACCCTTTCTCATTATACCATAAACTCCCAATAATCCGACAAAGCCCACAATACCACCAACAAAGATAGATGTCTGGTCTGTGGCAGTGCTTGAGAATAGGGCCGCATAAAACAGAACTATCTCAAATCCCTCTCGGAGTATGGCTAATGTCACGGCTAGGGTTAATGCCAAGGACGACCATATCGTCAATTCGATGTCGAGTACCGCCGGCCTTAGTTTAGTTACAATATCTTCTTCAAAATGATTGTATGCTCCGTGGCACCATATTGCTAGATAGGCTAATACGCCTGAGGCCAGGAGGAGCGTAACTCCTTCAAACCATTCTTCGTGTGCGTGGGTTAGACCTGCAATGAATTTGAATCCCATTGCAACTCCTATTGACAATAGGACACCACTTACGATGCCATACCATATCCATTTTTCTTTACCTTGTGAATCAAATCTCCCCAAATAGGTAAAGATTAACATAACGATTAACATCGCCTCGAAGCCTTCTCTCAAGATAATAAAGAGAGACCCCATAAATGGTGTAATACTCATACTCATATCCTTTTACAATATTTAGTTAAATTGCTCCTATGATTTTCCACACAAACCAGCATAAAATCAAAATGCTTATGATTATTTTAAGGTTATAAAAAGTCATTGAACGATTTTATTAATGCGTGAATTGGCACCAAGATTCCCCAAGAGGTGTCATTATCGCCACCTCGGACTCTCTTGGCTCTATGCTTCAGGACTATCTGTTTCAAATCCTCCACTGTTTTGGTGATATTGAAACAGAATTTGTCTTGATGATAGAAGTTTACTGACCAGTACTTGGCTTGTGTCGTACAAATACCACTAGGTTTGTCTCTGCTTTCAGTCTCAACAAAGTGGTTGCCCGTCCTAACCCAGATGTCTCTTTCTGACTTGACCTCGGTCTTGTCTCCTGCTACTATCTCAGCAACAGTATTTTCGCCTACTTGACCCCATTTGAGGTCGTATCTAAAGTCGGCGTTATGGTCCATATTTCACCAGTTTGGCCTTCTCTTCTTCCAGGTAGGCCTCGTTTATCTTATCATTCGCATCCATAAAGAACACGAAAAAGAACATAGAGGCGAGACCCAGGGCCGCGACTCCGACAACCAAATATGCTATAAATTCCATAATTATATCTCCTTAATTGTTACAATATAGGTACTATTATACTCTATGGCCGCCCTCCTGTCAAGTCTTTTTTTACATATAAATAGATATATTAGGGGGAATATACTAAAATGTTTGGAATACCATTAGAAGTCATATCAATGCTGGCATCCACTATGCTTGGTGGATATATGAAGATGAAGGCCGACGCCCGTGAGGACGAACACGCCCGAAATATGATGACCCTCAAATTGTTGAATTTTGAGGAAAAAGCAACAAAAGGAGCCAGAGCATTACAGACCAAGTCTGCGAAGTGGGCTAGGAAATTCATCGTGGTAACACTTATGGCCTTGGCCGCATTTATATTAATTGCGCCAGTTCTGTGGGTAACCCCAACCAATGTACTCTCTGAAGTAACACACGGATTTAAAGTATGGCTATTTGACTTCACCTGGACCTCAATGGAATGGAAAGAATTGACTGGTATAGTAACTCCAGAATGGCTCCCATATGCAATTATGAACGTCATAGGATTCTATTTTGGTACCGCAGCCGTCAACAGATGGCGTAATTGATGGAGACAGAAATAATGTCGGTTGGTGATGTAGCATTTGAATTTACTGGTTTATTGATGCCGTTTATAAGTGCATTATTGATACTCGTAATCACGCTATGGTTTAAAGATTTCGCAACGAAGATTGCGAGAGGCCTGACATTTAAAATGAATAAGGCCTTTAACGAGGGCGACAAAGTTATACTTGATGGTGAAGAGTCGATTATTGTAAAGATTGGATTGACTGAAACCGTATTTGGTGTATATAATGGAAATGGATATACTTGGCGGTATGTGCCCAATGAAAGAATACCATATTTAAAATTAGAGAAAGTGATTAATCCAGAGTTACATTTAGATGAAATACCTAAGAAAGGAAAGTGAATAATCAAATAATAGCAATGGTCATTGGCATACTCATAATGTTGGGTGGCTGGAATTTGACACAAACATTTAGTCTGTCAACTAATCAGGCGGTCCAGTTAGATAAGGTAGCAAAATTAGAAAGACACGTTGAAATTCTCCAAGTTAAATTGGATGACGTAAAGGATAAAGAAGAAGAGATTATGGAACAACATCAAAAATTATTTGAGGCACTGGCAAAGGATGAAAGCCCCTCAAGGAGTTACAATTATTAGATGAGTAAAGACGCCAGACAAAAACTACGCCGTAGAAAACGAAAAGCCTTGAGGATGAGTAGATTAGGATTTACCTCCAGGCTAAGAAAGGATACAGATTATGAGAAAGAAAGTGACGAAGAAGAAGCCCGAAGCCGAGTCCAGCTGGTTCAATAGACCCGTATTTTATGCGATGGGCGTTGTGGCCCTGTCCTCTATGATAACGGCTTGTACTCTGCTCACGATGGTTTTGCCCGAGAAGGATAGCATTTCACAATCCTCCCTTAGAGTTCCACTAGTAGTGGAGCCCGGCCCAGAATTCCCAATAGTAATAACTGAAGATGACTCGAAGGAGCCTGGTGTGGCCATGATTTCGGCCTCTGACTTAGAAGCCCTTTGGGATGCAATGAGAAGCCATTCTAAATTCTCCCACCCACCACTCAGTGACAAAGAGATACTATTCAAGTGTCATAAACTTGCTGGTACTTTATATTCTTGTAAGATAGTACAAGGTCAAGACCCGATACTCAGTTCCGACCCGCCTACAGTTGATGACAATAAGGAACCACAAGTAGAAAAAGAATCAAAAAATTGGGACCCATTCAAATAACCTCAAATGAAAAAGAGGCCCCCGAAGGGGCCTCCTTTAGTAGTTAATAAAAACTTATTTCTTACTTTTTTCAGCAAGAAATTCCTGAGAGGAACTACCAATTTTTATAACTTTTGGCTTATCCTCTTCCGGAATAACGACATCCATTCTAATGGTTAATACACCATCAGCCAAATTTCCATCAACAATTTTGATGTTATCACCTATTGTGAATTGACTTTGAAATGAACGATTCGCAATCCCTCTGTGGACGAAGTTGCCTTCTGCTTCTGAACTTTTTTGTCCAACAACTCTCAAGACATTCTTCTCAAGTTCCACTTTCAATTCGCTCTCTTTCCAACCGGCAAGAGCAAACTCCAACACGTACTTATCACCATCTTTGATGATATTGTGTGGGGGATACTTAGCAGGCGGATTCTGGTCGAATTCCTGTAGTGCGTTAAAGATGTTGTCGAGTCCGAAGGACTGTGTTGACCAAGGGTCGAAAAAAGCCCTTGCTGGTGTTAATTGCCTATTCATAATTTTCTCCTTATATTTAAGCAAGATTTAATTGCGTGGCCTTACTATTAAGAACCACTCTTATTGACAATAGACCCGAAGGCTCTACTGACAATTAGTTGGTAGCACCGTAAACTACCAGTGGGGGTAAAGTTTTTAAACTCTCTAGGTGTCCCCTTGTCTCAGAATGATGGGCTACTAAGCGTCTTATCGCCATCCCGGCATTGCTCGGCCACTGACTCATTCTTGAACCATATACACGGTTTTTTAAGCCCGTATTATGAGCCGATTAGCATCTCTATTCGGCTCACGAAAAAACTGCTAGGGTTTTTTGGTGATAAGGTAACCCTAGCGAAATCCTCATCTCACAGCCTAAGCCGCGAGAGCGTAATTATAATCGTTGCCAATTATATTTATGACACATATTTTAACGACTTCTGTATCTTTCGGTCGAGCGATTATTATCTTTGCCTATCCAATCGATTCTAGTCGCCCCCATCATAAAGAAACTTGATATAGTAGCGTGTAGTGCGGTTCCTAATTTGTAGAAGCAGACTACCAAGACTGCTTTGAGACTTTCCTCCGCACTAGAGGCTGTTGCTCCTCAAACATACTATATCAAATTTCCTTATGGTGGAGGCGGAGAGATTCGCACTCTCGTCTTGAATAACTCCAATAACAACTTTACGCTGTTTTGTCATCTACGGGGTACAAACGTATGCCCCAAAAATGATTCCCATAATTGTCATAATAAACATCCATTTATAACAACAAGAATTCCACTCCATTGTTTTATCCTCTAAAAAGGATTAATAATCCGGATTCATACTAACCAGTACTTCATACTATTTGTCTCCGTTTACAAAATTCATAATTATATTTGCTTCTCGAATCGCATCTTCTGGCTCAGGCCAAACTGGAGGTTCCAGTATCTTTCCGTCTGTTTCTCTTGCTACATCGACCCGTTCTTTTTGTGCCCAGTAAGCCTCTTTAAGTCGCTCAAGGGCGGCGTTGTACATATCAAATCTTAGTTCATATGGTGTTGCCATAATACTTCTCCTGTGTGTGTTTTGTGTGTGTAGGTCGAAATTGAACTCTACAAGAAGTATTTATAACGTCCTAATTCGCAAATCTTCCGTGAATCTGTGATAATGCCTTGGTCATTTCCCTAGTAATCGAAGGCGGAATGTCTCTGTCCTCGAATATCTCAATTAATGACTTATAATACCAGAACTGGGTATCTTTCTGACTATTAAACATAGACCAGATATCATCACCATATTTCTCATAATCTGTAAGAGTATCTCGTAAATTGTGTAATTTATCAGCGGCGCCAACTAAAACAGCATCATATGGTGCATCGGCTATTCGTGCAAGATAATCCTTTTTCCTCTGTTTCCAAGGGCGTTTATCGTGGTCTGGCTCGGTCACATAATCTACAATGACCGCGACATAATTACCAAAGAGACCTGCAATCTCATCAAGAGTCCTATCGGTATCTTCTACAACATCGTGAAGGAGTCCACCTATGACTGCTTCAACTGTTGCATCGTGACTTTTAAGAATGTCTGCGACCGCTAGAGGATGAGTAATATATGCCTTTCCTCCTGGACCTTTACGCATCTGGCCATCGTGAGCCTCTTCGGCAAACTGTTCTGCTTGTCTAATTATGTCAAAATATTCGGCTTTCATAATATATCAACTCACTTTCACCCGTTTCCGTTTTGTGCTATGTGTCTCTCGGCCGTTCCATTTAATCAAATTCTTCATTCTCGAAACCAAGTTCTTCTTCTTTTTAGGACTTAGTTCTCCTTTATCTAATTCGTGAAGTTTCTGCTTCGTGTTCTTCAATATCACTCGTTTCTTCAAAGCGTAGGCAGTTTTCTGATTCACTCTCTCCTCCAGTATTAAGGGAAAATACAACTTCACATATAAGTTAAAATTCTCTATCGGTAGGTGTCTATTTTATCTGTGAACTTGTTCCAGGCCCTAACGAGTAATGTTTTCTCGTGTACAAACCAGCCTAGAGCAAAGCCTACAATAAAAACAAATATACAAGTAAGCATTTTTTCTCCTTTCTTTTAGTGTCGTTGTATTGAAACCGTCACTACGATTTTCTGGTGATTAAATGGCGGCTTCCAATTCTGACGAATTGTGAAGGTTTCACCCGCATATGATAATGTCACACGATAATGTGAGATTTGGTGAGAGGGTGCTGAATCAGTATGATAATGATTTGTGCATACCCTACGCTGACCACCGTTATGATTGTGACCACCTTCCGTATTCCCGGCGATTACTCCACCGAGTATTGCACCGACGGCTGTTGCCCCGGCATCGTGATTACCAATTTGATTTCCTATAACACCACCGATGATAGCACCGATAATTTCATTACTGGCGTTGTGGTCACCGCGGTGATACGTGCTACCAGTATTCTCATAATGACAATCTTGGTGAGTCGTTCTCGTTTGCACTTGGCGGTATACTTCTTCCACGTTAACTACTTTAGCGTAGCCAACAAACGAGGTCCCACCCGCTGATGCGGACGTGGGATATGTAGCACAACCGGCAGTGAATAGGCATATTGCCAATAATGTAGTAATTTTCATCGATAGTCTCCTTTCAGTCAAATCTAAGTCTTTTCATTTATATGTATATTATACTCTAATTAAGGGCCGCTGTCAACCCTTTTTTCACTTTGCCTAGGGTATCTTTATTGGCCTGGTAGCGGATTCCGATACCGCCTTTTGCTACCCAATCGGCTATATTCTCTGGTTTATCGTCAATAAGAACATTCGGGATTCCGTTCTTTATTGCATATTTGCCTTTATTACTGGTTAAGACGAGGTTCTCGCTCTTAGGTGGAACGAAGCCTTTGTCGTTCAACCAGACTTTCTTCCAATAGGAAGAATTCTTGTGGTCACCCCTCAGAGGTGAAGAGCATATTCCCCAATCGTCACCAGCATATTCTTTCACCAATTCGACCAACGCTTTAGACGTTGGGTATAAATCCAGCGTGTTAAAAAAGTCGGTCTTGGCTAATTCGTTAATCTTGGTCTCTACATCTTCAATTTCTTTCCAGTGCTTCTTTCCGTTGGCCGCGGCAAATGCTGTAAAGAAGTCTGCAATCACCCCGTCCATATCTATGTAAACTGTCATATCATTTTTTAATTCTTTCTCTATCATAACTCTATTATACTGTATTAGAGGGCAGATGTCAAGTCTTTTTATACACAATTCCTGCTTTTTTTGACGTTTTTTGACGTTTTGGTAAATTTGTTGTAAAAATACAACAGAATGTCAATCCCTCCAGCCCTCACCTTTCCATAGGTGGTGGAATCGGTGTTTTAAAATTGTAATCCATAGTCTCAGAAAGGAATCTTCAGCATAGGTTCCTGCCTGACAGTGCAAAATATATTTAGTCATTATGGGGTGCCGCCTCGGAGTGATGATAGTAATCTATTGCTGGCCAATGTATGGCATAAAATACTCCAGACGCAATAACGGCGCCCAAAACGACTCCTTGCGTAAATCGTTTAATGGTTTTCCAGTTCTTGATTCTCGTATCAGTACCCATCTTCTGCCACATTTTATATCCTTGATGAAACTTCCAGAAAGAATATCCTGTCAAAATCATGGCCAGTCCAATCAGGTATGGGGTGTACGGACTATCAATAGCCAGTACCCCCATCCCTATCAGAAAGGCAATTAGTCCGTTAATCCAACATATGGGACACATATCGTTCTCCTTTTAAAAAAAATATACCGTTAAATAAAATCCAAGTAAGGAGGCGACAAGTGTCAATTGAGCAATCAACTCCCACGGTAGTAGACTATACCTTAACTTCATACTTCACCAAATTCCTTTCAAACTCGTGTAGTCGCATCCAAATAGAACGTAGTTCTGTGATGGTGGTCCAGTTATGTAAGAACAAAGCGAATCCGCCGTGTACTTTACTGAACGCATTGCTGACTTGTACTAATATGCCTAACATTATTGCACCAGTAAATAGACTCGGTCCCATAATTAGATATGGAACAATAATCATAAACTGGTCGTAGGTAATCATCCAAGTATCAAAATACCCGTAGTGTAGGTACAATCGCTGATAGTTGAATCTTATACCTGTGAATAGACTCCATATAGTTTCTTCTTGTGCATACTTAACCTTGTCATCTTCACCAAGCACTAAGTCTTTTCTAAAGGCCGCTTCTACTTTCTGATTGTTGTATTCTAGTCCTGGAAGTTTCCAACCAACGAACCAAGAGATAATTACACCACCAAGAGATACTGCAAGAGTTACCCATACTAGGGACCCCGGAATATCACTAAAGAAAGGAATTGTAACGTGAACGCTCAGTGCCCACAGAACTGGAATAAATGCTACCAGTGTCATCACTGCCCTTACAACTTGTAAGCCCAATGACTCTACTATTCTAGCAAATCTATTACAGTCTTCCTGTATACGCTGAGAGGCGCCTTCTATTTCTTCTTTGACTGTTTTCCATCTTGGTATGTAATCAAACGTAATAGCCTCACGCCATCGTAGTCCATACAGACGAGTAAACCAACCAGTCAGAACTGCCAATATTACATAAGGAAATGCCAGTACAGCAAACGAAGGTTCTCCCTCAAAGCCATTAGCCCAATAAGAAAGACTAATTAACTTATCGTAGAATAATGTAATACCTACTGCTGAATTATCTACATAATCTCCTGATGTTTGGAGTAAGTTATAAAATCCTCCATACCATTTGTTTATGGCTACAGTTATTTGTACTTGTACCCACAATGAAGTGGCAAGTAAGAGGCCACCTCCCCAGGCCCACATTGCCCATTTTTTACTTCTATAAAATGCTCTAATCATAATGTACGCTTCCTCAAGCGTTATCTCTAGTTATAAATCATCTAACGCAAAGTCCTCATCTTTACTGTTATCAATCGCCGCAATGTAATTAACAGACTCAATCTCTTGAGGTGCTGATTTCACATTGCTCGAATCGAGGTAGTTATCTACCCACGGTACTGGGTTAAATAACTGGTCATTCAGTCCAATCTTTTTAGGTTCTAGGCCGATGTTCTTCATTCGTACCCAGAAAATATAATCCATATAATCTTTCAAAATTTGAGCATTCATACCAATTAATGGAGACCCCTTAGAGAATAGATATTCAATCCAATCCATCTCCTCTTCGTATGCTACTTTAAACATATCATACGTTTCGTCTTCCTGCTCCTTGATAACCTCTTTAAATCCTTCACTTGCATCGGTCCTAAGGAGCATCAGGACTCTCTGAAATACATCTAGGTGCACCATTTCATCTCGTGCAATCAACTTGAATATGTTACTCGACCCAGTCATCAACTTCACTGGTTGTTCTGAGAAGGACCAGTTAGTCACAAATGTTGCAAAGAATCTGATTCCTTCAAACATATTAAATGCCAGAGCCGCTTTATATATGGCGGTCTTAATAAGTTTCTCGTCAACGTCTTTATAAATTTTCTTTCCGCCGTTTTTAATGGAAGTCTGATTTGCCTCCATCTTTTCAAAGACACTATTAGACCAATCAAAGGCACTGAGAAGGCTGGTAGCCCGTTTTTGGATATACTCATCTTCTATGATTGACTCGACAAACTCATCAATATCATTATAGATAGCACGAACCATTTCTGTATATGATTCAGAGTGGAGTAATTCGTTGTTCTGGTGATTTGTTATATAGAGTTCCCATTCAGGATTGTTGGACAGTCCGCCGTTATTAAATAACTGAAGTGGTGCCCTGCCTGCCATTGAGTCCAATGTAATTGCAAATTTTAGACCTGCTTCATAGATATGGCGACCTGCTTCATCAAGGCTATCGAAATCTATTTTGTCTTTGGACAAGTCAATTTCATTCTTACTCCAATTTCCAATCGCTCTTAATTCTTCTGCGAAATCAAGAATCCATTTATATTTGGGGTCGTGATAGGTTTGGATATTTCTATTACCCGAATTAGGACCTAGAAATAGACGAGTTTTCTTGCTGTTTACTGCTTCACCTAATGAAAATATATTACTCATTTATTTCTCCGTTATATGGTACAAGCACCGCTTTCACAGGCATCTTCATCTTCAAGAGGAACATCATCATTACTCATAGACTCTTGATAGTTTAGGTTAACCTCACTGGTATTTTCTTTATCCTTAGAACGAATATAATATAGGCTCTTCAGTCCATATTTATAAGCGGTCAGGATATCTCGTTTTACTCTATTGGCATCCAATATCTTTCCTTCTATCTTTGTTAAATCATACCACTGATTGACACTCATCCCTTGGTCAATAAACTTCTGGAGAATTGCCATCAATTTAATATACTCTGAACTGTCATTATTGGGGAACTCCCACGCCTTCATATAGTAACTCTCTTTCTCGTAATCTGGTACAAGACTTCTAACTGTATATGCGGCAGATTCAAATGTATCGGTGACCGATTGAATAGGGTCGATGCCTTGTGTCGAATTGGACACAAGAGAGGATGATGCTGTGGGTGGAATGGCTGATAACGTGGTGTTACGCATTCCGTGTTTCTTAATCTTCTTCCTCAGGTGTTCCCAATCACATAACAGATTATTTTCAACAATCTTGTCCACATTCTTATTGTATGTATCGATTGGTAATTTAACTTCTGAATATCTACTCTTTTTAAATGCTGTACAAGGACCACGTTCTTTGGCTAATGCCACACTTGCTTTAATCAGTCCATATTGGAACCGTTCGGCCCATCTATGTGCTAACTCTTTACTTTTTACTGTACCAAGTCTCGCTTCGTGTTTAGCGAGGAAATGAGCAAAGTCGGAGATACCAATTCCTAAAAATCGATATGCTCTTGCCGGATATTCGGCCGCGTCCAATGGATATACTTGTATGTCGATTAGATTGTCCAAGAATCGAACCAACAGATATGTTAGTGCATCAAGTCTAGTAATGTTCTGGAGTTTGCCGAAATTGACACAACTCAGAATGCAAAGGGATATCATACCGTTGTCGGTATCATAATCCTCTATATTCTCATACTTAGTCGTTTTCAATCCCTCGAAAGTCATTGCTTTCGTGGGCAAGAAAATTTCAGAGCAGAGATTTGTCTGTGTAACTGGCTCCTTGAACATACCCTGCTTATTGATATTATCAACGAAATGAATATAGATACGACCAGTTCCAACACGTTCTTTGACCAGTTTATTAAAGATATCTACAGCGGGCACACTCTTCTTTCTGATGCCACGCTTGGTTTCGTATCTTAAATAAGCCGCTTCAAATTTCTTGGTATCTCCATAATGCTCAAATAATTCAGGAACATCCTCTGCACTGAATAAAGTATAGTCCTCTTTCTTCATCAATCTATCAATGAAGTGATTGGTGATACCAATTGAATAGTCTATGAATCTTGCTCTTGTCGTATTGGAGCCTTGATTGTTCTTATACTCAAGAACATCCATAATCTCCCAATTAAAAATCGGATAGTTAACTACAGTAGCACCAGTCCTCAAAGCATTTTGAGTAAACTGTTTTGATACTGATTCGATTGCTTTGAGTAATGGAAGGGCTCCGGTGTGCTTGACTGTGCCTTGTTTAACAGGCGCCAAAACACCTCTAATAGGTCCCATATCGATGCCAATGCCTGCTCTCTGACTTGTCATCATTGATGTTGCATATTCAGTCGCAAGGATTGATTCGGCAGTATCGCCCATCTTAATCTTGCAACACGAACTAAACATTTTCAGTTGAGTACGAACACCAGAGATTACTGGAGTTGGTAGACTTATTTCGTCATTCTTTAGGGCAGTATAAAAATCGATAATCAAATTCGTTCTTGAGCCATTGCCATTGGTGTTTTCATCAGCAAAAATGACCATAGGAATAATCATAAAAGTTTCCTGTGGCATCTCAAGAAGAACGTCTTTGTTCTTTACATCTCTGATTAGATATTTGGATTCTAATTGAATGACGGAAGCATATCCGCGATTCATATCATTATCATAATCCAAAAATGTGCCTAACTCTTTTATCTCATCTTCTGTATATTTTTTTAGAATGTCTGGTGAGTATAGTTTTCTGTCTACGTGTCCCTTTATATATTCAAGGAATGGCGTAGGCTTAATTTCCTTGTATACCTGCTTCCGCATATCAATCATAAGCAGACGACCTGCAAAGAGGTCATAATCAGGCGTATCAGGGCCTATCTTTTCAGCGGCAGACTTTATTAGTGTTTGTTGGATATCTCGGGAAGATATCTTATTAACAATCTTGATGTGGGCATTGATGGCAGTTTCGGATACGGATACGTTCAACCCATTTGAACACCATTCCAGCATTTTGTGTATCTTATCGTAATCTAGAGGCTGAAGGGTGCCGTCCCTTTTTCTAACTAGATTTTCCTTCGTTTCAACCATTTCGACTCCATAAATCAATAAAAGATGCTAGACTACAGCATCCGGCGTTATCTCATTCTCCCATTATATCTTTAACAAGTGGGAATTATTCTACTTATACTAGGCAAGTAACTTTCTATTTATATTTTTTTCGTTATCTACGGCTGGCAGGAATGTATACTTCTTCATTTAACATCCTATTACCCTTTTTATCCGTATCTGTCAACACAAGTCCATAGTCATTAACTCCACGAGGAATGTTTTCAAATTCTGGCTTGTATTTTAGTTTGTTTTTCTTGAATGGCCCATAGTCGCAGAAATGATGCCATCTCCCATACTTCCATACTATACGACAAACGTCTGGGTGCATATCCACGAGCATCTGGCTCTTCTTAATAGTGCCCTCTGGATTGTAGCCAGTCTCTTCAAACTCTTCATTGTCGGTGGCCTCTACGTGATAGAATTCTTCTGTATTACCACCCTTTACAGTTTGTGTCGCACATTTGCCTTGAAGGAAATGATTGAACTGTATAGTGCAATCTCCGTCTTTTAAAATTCTCAATGAGAGGTCAGTATCTTCATTGTATCGACCTCGCCAACGATGTACGGTATCGTTCTTGATTAAGTTGCAAGAGTATATTCGAGTGTTAGTCACATATGGTGGATACTTCTGATTCGGTGCTATGAAGAACCTGTACTGGAGTCCGCCCATTTTGACGTTCTCATATCTATCACAAAAATCTTCGCACGACCTAAACAATGCTCCGTTCTCTACACGATACCTAAAGTTTTTTTCAAGTCGATAGAAGTCGGCAATATTATCATCCATTACCCAATGCCATTCTGTACCTAGAACTTCTTTAGCGTGGTCCCAACACCAATTTCTTGCTCTCCCTGGACCATCACTGTGATTTGAAAAAGGAAGAATCAATAGTATAGCATAGTTTAGGTTAAATTTCTCCAATGCCAATTCATATGATTTTTCATCTTGTGGTTCAATAGCAATATAGTGATGTACTTTCATCCGAGTCAAAGACCTAGATGTTATCATCGAATCCGCTCGACCCTTACTAATAGTGTAAAGGGGATATTGAGGATAATGTGGGTCCTCGTGAGGAGTTCTTTGAAGTTTTGGGCTCATAGGCATTTCAAAAATCTCCTAATTCTATATTGGGTTATCCATATAGTATTAAAAATCTTTGCTTTAATTATATACCATTCAATCACATCGTCTCCTATTTCCGTAGTGTTCGAGGGTCAGCGTTACCAACCCAGTGAGCAGGAAACTCCTCGACACCAGATTCTGTCCAACCATCCAATCCCCAACTCGGACTGTAGGTGACCGCGAACGCAATTAATAAACCTATCGTACAAATCCAACCAATATATGCTCTAATCACATTATACTCCAGTCAGTAATTAGCGGCCTACCATTCACCGCAAATTGGGTTAATGTTGGTCGTTCTAATACTTCAAAAGGTACATTATACATCATTTCGCTCCACTTGTCAACCCATTTTTCTTTGCTGTGTTTCTTCTTTGTTGATTCGCTTAACGCCAATCGGTTCTCATACGCATCAAACTTAAATCTCATCGTATGGATAGCCTCTGTTAATTCTTCTGGTTTCACGTTCCTGTCAAGTATTTTGAAATGGCCGTGGTCGGCGGGAATCGTTTCCGAAGAATGTTTACCACTCTTATCACTCAGCAGAATAACTGGCACTCCGTGAAGAAGTGCTTCCAATACAGTGATTCCCCACGATTCAACTGGACAAGTGGAAACATAACAGGCTGCCATAGACATTGTTTCTAGTGTGTCTCGATGAGTTAGCCCTCTGTAAGTATACCGTGGATTTTTCCAATGAAGATTATCATCCCAATACTTTTTCTGATTTTCGCTGTGTTGGTAATTATCTGCATTGGTAAGAACACAGGAAGATAAATCGGTGGATGCTAATTTCTTATGAAGTAGAAATGGATTCTTCGTCAAGTCGGTTCTGCCAATAGTTACTGTATCATACCTAAGTTGTTTTGATACTAATTCATTACCATTAGCAAAGGAAGAGTTTATCGTTCCTTTGACTCCCCTCAATGGCCATCCAGTAATACGTTTAACATTTTTATCGTGAAATTCTGCCTGGTGCTTTGAGACAAAATACAAATGTCCTCCAGCATCAATGAACTCCTGTATGCCTTTCCACCAAGTGACGTATCGTATATCTCGTACCAGTGGTTCGTGCATAACCATAATCGTTGGTATACCTTCCTCTATCAGAGGAATAGTAAAATACCAATCAATATCGTTAATGATTATAAGGTCTGGGTGGTGCTTTCGGACAGCATCAAGGAAAACCTTCTTTGTCTTTTTCGCTTGTCTATCTTCTGTTGTGATTTCTACTGGAATTGAATCGGCGGGAAATGCCTCATACAAATTTCTGACAAACTTCTCAATGCCACCACCCACAGTTTTACTGTGAATATTGTGACCGCTTCTCGACAGATAAGGAAGAAGAATTTTCTTACTCATTCTCATCCATCCAACGGAGAAGAGAGTTTGCTGTTACATCAAGGTGTGGATGCCAAGCGGACTTGGTCTTTTCGGTCAGTCTTTGACCTATCTTTTTCTGGAAATCGTCATAGTCTTCCTTTGTTCTGAAAGACATAATGACTTTCTTGTACGGTTCGTTATGCTCTTGGGTGTATGAAGGCATCTGTTTCCAGTGACTTCTCCACGAATCGAGGTCTACTTCATCATTCGTGCCTTTTGTCTCACCCATAAATTCTCCGAGTGTTGTGGGCAACGATGAATCATCTACCTCTCCTAAATAGTTGTCGTACTCGGACGACTCTTCCACCTCAACTTTACGTTTATCAACCATAATATACCTATTTTTATGTTAAATTTTATCTATTATACACCATCCTGGATAGAATGTCAAGTCTTTTTACACATCCATAACTCCGTATTCTCCCTTTGTCCATATCTTCTCTTCTTGGGCCCTTCTCTTAATGAGGGCTTTGTTAAATTTTCCACCCGCACAAACAAATCCGCGGTGATGGTCAAACGCTTCGATTAAGAATAGATTGATATGACCATTATTTAAATGTTTCAACGCCACCGAATTACCAAAAATTGTCGGCCCAATATTATAGACCAACGACACCAAAGCATTTCTTTGGTGTTTGGTAAGCGGATATGTAACCAAATTGTTGATGAAATTATTCGCTTCCATCAACTTCCACTTCATTATTCGTTCTGCTTCTACTCTAGTATTAGCAGTAAATAGATAGGCACGAGTGCCATATCCTTTGGCTTTGTGACCCATATCATTGTATACTTCTACTTCCACTTCGCCTCTCATAAGAGATGGGTTTTCTACCATCTGTACAAAAACTATTAATTTCTCATCTGGCTGCCAGGGCAAAGTTGCTTCAACTTTGCTACTAATACCAGCCGATGCCGCCCAAATCAAACATAACGTCATAACAAAAAATGAGAAAATCTTAAT
>Ga0310120_10000196_pt1 | contig 50048 bp, 43 predicted proteins | sample CB27_AW_983_MG_FD_203506 | JGI IMG/M metagenome (GOLD analysis project Ga0310120, IMG submission 203506) | Marine microbial communities from Western Arctic Ocean, Canada - CB27_AW_983 | ecosystem: Environmental > Aquatic > Marine > Oceanic | place: Canada: Western Arctic Ocean | collected...
CATTACCCTCGTATTCAACCGTCACCTGAGATTTTCCGTCTGGGCGCAGATAGTCGAGCTCGCCGGTCCGCCGCGCCTCGGACAGACCACGCACGAGGCGATGAGAGATCATGATCGGCAGGGGCATCAGTTCCTTCGTCTCGGAGCAGGCATACCCAAACATCAGACCCTGGTCGCCCGCGCCACCAGGGTCAACCCCCATGGCAATGTCCGGCGACTGTCCGTGCAAAGCGGACAACACAGCGCACGTGTCGGCATCAAAGCCAAACTTGCCGCGAGTGTACCCAACTTCACGCACCGCCTCGCGTGCGACATCGCTAAAATCACAAGCGTGACTCGAGGTAATTTCACCGGCCAACACGATCAACCCTGTCGTGAGCAACGTTTCACAGGCGACACGTCCCATCGGATCGCGGCTCAACACGGCATCGAGAACCGCGTCCGACACCTGGTCGGCAATTTTGTCCGGATGGCCTTCAGTAACGGACTCGGACGTAAATAGATAACGACCTGTACGACGCATGCGAAGAAAGCTCCTTTTAGGTTAAGCGTTTGGGTAGAGCCGTCGACCTAAAGTCTGTGATGCTCGATATCAGAATGGCCCTGGATCGCAACATTAAAAACCGAACCAGGCCCAGATTCCGGGTAACGGTAGCAGAGGTACAACGAACCGGTCAATTAATCTGGAACCTTAGCGAACTATCCATGTGACCCATTCGTCGCGTTTTACGAGATACTATCTAGGAACGCGGATGAAACTTATCGTAAGCCGCTTTTAAACGCGCCTCGAGAATATGTGTATAGATCTGGGTCGTCGAGAGGTCCGCGTGACCTAATAGGGTCTGGATCGAGCGGAGATCGGCACCCCGCTCGAGGAGGTGAGTGGCAAACGAGTGGCGTACGACATGTGGACTTAATTGGTATGGTAGGCCCGCCTGCTTGCCATACTTCTTCAAGATCTTCCAGAAACCTACCCGGCTAAGTGGTCCTCCGCGTGCGTTGACGAACAGCCATGGCGAGTTAGACTTAGCGAGGATTGGACGTGAAGTACGCTGATACTGACGAATCCATTTCACCGCAGAGCGGCCAATCGGAACCAGACGCTCCTTTGATCCCTTCCCCATACACGTGAGATACCCACCTTTCAAATTAAGATCCAGCGGCTTAACGGAAACCAGTTCAGACACCCGCATGCCGGTGGCATAGAGTAACTCGAGCAGTGCCCGGTCTCTTAGTCCGATAGCTGTCGAAGGATCAGGCTCATCGAGTAATTGCTCCACCTGATCACACGAGAGAAACTTTGGAAGACTCGGCCATGCGCGCGGAGCCCTGATCTCGTGGGCTGGGTTCTCCCGAAGATGACCGTCACCAACCAGGAATCGGAAGAAGCCGCGCAGACACGCCACCGCCCGAGCAACCGAGCGCGGAGATAGACCGGTTGCCATCAGTTGTCGAACGAATACTTCGAGATCCGACCGTGTCAGCGTCACGATCCGTCGCCGAGCGGCGAAACGCAACAATCCTTTCAGATCCCGGTGGTAGCTCTCGACCGTGTTCGCCGATAGCCGGCGAACGCCGCGAAGCTCGTCGAGATACGCGTCCACCAACGCTTTGTTCGGACCAGCCATAGACTCTACGGTACACGAGGACTCACTGCGGGTACCGGCATTGCATCCTAAGATCTTGGAGCTGTATACTCATTTTTGAGTCAATTATCACAATTTTCGTCGGCTAACGCGCCACCTGCCACCGGGACGGAGGAGTATGGTTCGACCGAGACCTCTCAGTGCAGTTTTTGGCTGGCTTTGCCTCTTCCTGTCGCCTGCCTGCGTGAGCCACCAGACCCCCGAGACTGTTCCTGCTCTACCCTCAATAACTCCAGGGGATTTGGACACTCAAATCGCGCAATACGTTGGCGTCCAGACGGCATTGGCAGCCGATGACTTTGACGACGCGAAAAGCGCATTTCAACAGCTGCTACCGATTGCAGACGCCAGGACATCACCATTGATTCGGGCCGCGGCCAGTGCCGGGGACATCGCCACGATGCGCGCTCGCTTCAAACCGCTCTCAGAGTACCTGGCTGCCCAGGACCTCCCATCGGGCTACGCCCGTGCATATTGTCCGATGTATGACGGTGGCTCGACCTGGGTTCAAACTGATGGTCCGGTCCGTAATCCGTACTACGGCTCGGTGATGCTCACTTGTGGTGTTGTCGATGCTGCGCCCGGGGCGCACATGGACCACTCACCACGACATGGGGGAACCGTCTTCATGGCACCAGACAGTTTCCACCATGTTGAAGGTACGTATCCAGAGGCGGGAATCTTCCGGCTCTACGCCACCGACAACTACCGCAACCCGGTCACGTTGAGCGAGTGGGGGGGGCGGTTGGTTCTAGAAGAGGAGTACAACGCCGACACCGACGAGTTCACAGAACTTACGGCTTTTAACCTTATTCCTAGCGTGGCAGGAGAGTATCTTGAGGCGGTGGTGGGAGACCTGGCACCGCCGGCGGAGTTTATTGCCAAAGTAATTTTTGGCGTCGATGGCGAGCAATTTCCGGAAGAGCGCTTCGACTTTATCTTTTCGGATTACTCCAGCAATACAGCGCCGCCGGCGCTGAGCCTGACAGCTGAAATAACCGAGGCGGCGGTCCCGCTCGCCACCCGTATTCAGCCGGAGATTCCAGAGCTTACTATCGAGCTGGTATCTGAGATCGGCGTCCGCGCTCAGCAGCTACAGGAGCTCGTCACCGCCGGACGTTTTACCGAGATCTTCGTTCCGGCCCTTCAGGGGAAAGCCCTGGCGCTAGAACTGGACAGACGGTCAGATCTCGAAAACCTGCCAGCGAGACGACAAAACGAATTACGGATAGCCGTCCGTCATCTTGTCCGCGCGGCATACCTCCTAGACTGGTATGGCGACCTTGGCAACAAGCAACAGGTCGGTGGTGCCTACGATATTTTTTTTGCTTCGGTCAACGAGATCGTTCGAGCGTATGAGGGTGCGCCCTGACGGTATCGGGGAGCGGACGAAACTTCTGGGGTAGTCGACATGCAACGGAGATGGTGGGTGGGCGTTCTAGTTGTGGGTGTTCTCGGCGTGATGGAGTCAAGCCCTCACGGTCACACACCAATCGCATCACGATGGAATTTTAACGAGCACCTCTACCCGGTGTTCAGAGACCGATGTAGTAGTTGTCACGTAGAGGGTGGCATTGCGCCGATGTCACTGCTTGATTACCGATCGGCATTTCCATGGGCACAATCGATCCGAGAAGAAGTTTTGGGTCTGCGCATGCCGCCATGGCAGGCCGAGGATGGATTCGGCGACTTTCAAAACGGTCACGCTCTGACGGCAACCGAGATAGATATGATTCTCGAATGGTCAGCTGGTGGGTACCCGCAAGGTCCTCTGGCCAAGACCCCGATCTCAGTCACCTCGGTCGAGGATTGGACTCTTGGAGAACCCGATCTAGTAATTGAGGTTCCGGAGGCCTTTCTGCTCGATGCGGATACGAGTGAGACAGTCCACTATTTCGTAATGCCGTTTGGTCTCAGCGAGGAACGCGTGCTCATTGGCGCGGAGTTCAAGCCGGATGCACGTGCCGTCGTGCGCGGTGCCGCTATTTTTATCGACTCAACCGGCACGGCCCGCGCCCTCGACAACGCGGACACTGGCGTAGGCTTTAGCCAGACCGATGAGCACAGATTTCCCGCTGTCCCACCAGTGGCGATCTGGACACCTGGACAGTCGTCGATCCTGAACGAGGTTGGTGGATATCTCGTGCCGACTGAAGCCGATATTGTGGTGCGGATACACTACAAAAAGACGTGGATCACGGAAGGGGCTGACTTCTCCGATCAGAGTCAAGTTGGTCTGCATTTCGCTGACGGCGACGCGGCGACCATCGAGTCGATACTCGTGTCATCACCGGGCGTGAACACCGGAGACCCCGTCATGTTCAGTCACAATTTCGACACCGATATGACGGTTTTGGCTCTGTTCCCAGAAGTCGACATCGAGTCCTCACAGCTCCAGGTTGAAGGAGTGACACCCGGTGGCGACCGGATACCTATGCTCTGGCTGCGCGAGCCGGACGCGGGATGGCCGACCCGCTACTGGTTCAACACGCCCATTGCGTTGCCTGCGGGAAGTCAGATCGAAGTGAGAGCTGTGCTCGACCCAGCCGCGCAGCGTCTGGAAAAGTCCACATTACTCGGTGATGACACCGCGCCGATCCGTGTCTCCGTTGAGTACGTTAGAGGGCTGCTGACGGCCGATTGATTTCGCACCGGCCAAGCCAGGCGTCGAGGTTGGTAGTTAGTCGAGTAGGCCGTCTGTCTTCATCAACTCAGCGTTGAGAATTGCGGCACCCGCGGCCCCTCGAACCGTGTTGTGCCCGAGCACAACCAACTTGTAGTCCAGTAAGTTGCAGGGCCTTAGGCGGCCCACGGTTACCGCCATTCCCCCTTCCCGATTAACATCGAGTCGAGGTTGCGGTCGGTCGCGAGCGGTCATATAGACGATCGGCTGGGACGGCGCGGTCGGCATTTGCTCGATTTGCGGACGCCCAACAAACTCGCGAAACGCCGTCAAGATCTCATCGGGTTTCGGCGCTGTGTCAAATCCAACCGACAGCATCTCCGTATGTCCCTCAATTACCGGAACTCGGGTCGTATGGGCGCTGACCACGACGGGATGGAGTTCCACGTGTCCATCGTTGAGCCGCCCCAGGATTTTCTTGGTCTCGGTCTCGAGTTTTTCTTCTTCACCCTCTATATAAGGGATTACGTTGCCGACGATATCCATGGACGCGACACCTGGATAACCGGCACCTGAAACAGCCTGGAGTGTGGTCACGTTGACCGTCTTTAGACCGAACTGGCACAGGGGGGCCAAGGCCATCGTTAACATGATGGTAGAGCAGTTGGGATTTGTCACGATTCGTCCCGGCCATTCTCGCTCCGACGCCTGGGTAGTAAGTAATGCCAGGTGATCTGCGTTGATCTCCGGCACGAGAAGCGGGACGTCAGGTTCCATCCGGTGGTTACGTGCGTTACTCACGACAATGTGACCCGCTTCGGCAAACACCCCCTCGGCTTCGCCGGCCACGGTCGAATCGAGCCCAGAAAAAACCAGTCGCGGAGCCCGACCCGGTGCAACTAAATCGACGACCATATCCGACACCTCATCCGGACAGGGTTCCGGCAACCGCCACGCCGTGGCCTCGCCATAGCGCCGCCCCTCCGAGCGATGGCTCGCCGCCACCCACGTCAATCTAAACCATGGATGTGTGGCTAGCTGGGCGACGAACTCCTGCCCCACCGCTCCCGTGGCTCCGAGCACTCCGACCTCAATCCGCTTCCGCGCCATGTCCAATTCTACGATTACCTTTTGCCTTGGCAGTCTTCTCAGATGGAGGAAAAAACTCGTTGTGCACCGCTCGTACTGCATGGTCGAGATGCTCGGCACCGATCACGCAGGCGATCTTCATCTCGGAGGAACTAATACAGTCGATGTTGATACCCTCCCGCGCCAGTACGGAGAACATCCTGGCTGCGAGACCAGGAGTCGATACCAGCCGAGACCCCACGATCGAAATCTTAGCGACATCGTGTTCCACAACCGCGTCTCCGCAGATTTTCTCGCGCTTCCACCGCTCCGTCAGCCGCGCCGTGGGTTCGCTGTCTGCGTTGTCCAGCACAAATGTAATCCGCCCACGGCCGTCAGAGCTTGCGCTCTGGATAATCAACCGCACGCTGAGGTTCTCGGCCGCAAGGTCCCCGAATACCCTTGCCGCAAGACCCGGAGAATCGGGGACGTCGAGCAAGGTCACCTTCGCGATTTCCTTCTCGCTGCTAACGCCTACGACCGCGGCCTGCTCCATTACCATTTCCTCGCCTTTCCGGATCCATGTCCCATCCGTCGCCTTGAAGCTCGACCGCACGTGGATAGGCACTTGGTATGCCATGCACACTTCTGCTGCACGCGGGTGCAACACCTTAGCGCCACTCGACGCCATTTCAATTGCCTCTTCGTAGCTGATCTCAGGCCACATGTGTGCAGAAGGCACGATGCTCGGGTCGGCCGAGAAAACACCGTCAACGTCGGTGTAGATTTCACACACTTGGGCACCGAGCGCGACGGCCAGGGCCGCCCCGGTGATGTCGCTCCCTCCCCGCCCGAGCGTCGTGATTTCGTGATCATGGCTGATACCCTGAAAGCCTGTCACAATAACCACTCGGCCGGCCTTCAATTCCTGCATGATTCTTCGAGTGTCGATCGATTCAATTCTCGCGATATTGAAGGCGCTATCGGTTCGAATCCCGCACTGCGAGGCTGTTAGTGACACGGCTGGAATTCCCAGATCCTGCAGGGCAAGGCCGAGCAACGACACCGAGATCTGCTCTCCAGTGGCTAAGAGAAGATCCATCTCTCGCCCTGCTGGATCATGCGTTACAGCGTGGGCGAGTGCGACCAGCTGGTCAGTGGTCTTTCCCATCGCGGAAAGGACGACGACCACACGAGGAGAATCCTTCAGACATCGCCCCACGCGCTCAGCGATCGCACAAATCCGGTCGGTAGTACCGACCGACGTCCCACCGTATTTTTGAACAACAATCGGGACTGACGCCGAATCTGATTGGCCTACGATCATAACCTGGTGGCCGCCACCTGAGTCGCTGCTTTATCATCCGCCGTTGCAAGTTGAGTCGACAGCTGGTGAAGAAAGAGGCCAACGTCGGTTACAATTCCGACTGTCTGCGAGGATCCGCGATCACCGAGCTTGGTAACTACGGCCGGATTAATGTCGACACACACGACTCGGACATGCGATGGAAGCATGTTACCAACGCCGATACTATGCAGCATCGTCGAAAGCATTACGACCATGCTGACATCCTGAAGTGCTTCGGCATACCGATCCTGCGCATTAACCAGATCCATTACCGTGTCGGGAAGGGGTCCGTCGTCTCGAATACTACCGGCCAGAACATAATCCACGTTTCGTACGATCACGTCATGCATGATGCCGGAGCGGAGTACGCCTTGCGCTACCGCCTCGCGCAGCCCACCAGCTCTTCGAATGACGTTAATTGCCCGCATGTGATTCCGGTGACCTTCCTTCACCGCGACACCTGCGTCGAGATCAACTCCGAGCGACGTTCCATACAAAGCACGCTCTACGTCATGAACAGCCAGCGCGTTGCCTGACAACAACAAATCCACGTAGCCTCGATCTACGAGATCGCAGAAGTAATCGACGCCACCGCTATGCACCACCACCGGACCGGCCACAAACGCTATCCGGCCGCCTTCGGACTTAACGTGCTGCATCATCGTCACTACCTTGGCAACGCTTACCTCGACCCGCCGCTCGGTCGAGACATCACTGGTCATGAAGGCAAAGCCGAACCGGTCGCGCTCTCTGAATTCAGGCGATACACGAATGCCATCCACACCGCACACCACTTGCTCACCTTTCCGGACGTCGCGTAGCTTTCGGCAGGATGCACGGCCGCCGTCGACGACGATCACGCCGTCCATTCGCGGAGCCGAGACCGCCACCCACTGTCCACAATGCCGAACATGGGTGTGGTGGTTCGTTGTCGAGTAAAAATCGGAGGCCACGACACCATCTACCTCGGCCGGTCTCAGCTCAGCGTCATGCTCCGGGGCCGGATGAGCGCCGAGGGGCATGAGGTCCTCGAGCAGCTGATGAAGTCCGGCCTGGTCGGACACCGTGACTTTCATCTTCAGGTGAGAGAATGCCTCATTTGTCCGCCCCAACTCAAATTGAAGAACGTCAAACTCTCCACCCCGCTCGATCACTTTGTCAAAAATGGCATTGAGTAGTTGAGAATCGACAAGATGGCCGGTGGCTTCAATGATCTCTGTGTATTCCGTCGCGCGAGTCATCTCACTCATCCGCCTGATGCTGCTCGTGGCAACGAGCAAAGAACTCTTTAAACTCCTTAAGCGATCGTCCCAGCTCCGTCGGTTTACGAAGTGAGTCGGCCATGACAGTCGACGTCTTGTAACCGTTCCCCGTAATGCAGACAACCACCGACTCATTCTTCTGAATCACTCCGCGTTCAACGAGGGAGATTGTGGCCGCAAGCGTCGCACCTCCAGCCGGCTCGGTGAAAATTCCTTCAGTACAAGCGAGTAAATGAATCGCATCAATCATCTGAGCGTCCGTCGCGGTTGCGCCTGATCCTCCGGTCTCACGCACGGTCTTCACCACCTGGAAGCCATCCGCCGGGTTGCCGATGGCGATCGACGATGCGATCGTATTGGGTTTCACGGGATCCGGATGCGCAAGACCCTCGTCGAGTGCATGGATCACCGGCGCGCATCCCTCAGCCTGCGCCGCATGGATTTTTGGCAGATCACCGCTAACCAAACCCGCTTCCCGAAACTCTCGAAATCCTCTACCGATACGTGGAAGCAAGGTGCCACCAGCTACCGGTGATACCACGTGCTGCGGAAACCGCCACCCATACTGCTCGACAATTTCGAATCCAAGCGTCTTCGCTCCCTCCGCATAGTAACTGCGCAAATTGATATTAGCGAAACCCCAGCCATATCGGTCTCCAACCTGCGTACAGAGTCGATTGATGTCGTCATAGGTGCCGTCGACTGCCACCACGTGTGGCCCTGGTACGGCTGACCCAAGAATCTTTGCCGGTTCCAGGGTTCGTGGAATAAACACGTAACACTGGAGGCCCAGGCGCGCCGCATGTGCCGCCACACTATTACCTAGATTGCCCGTCGACGCGCAGCCGAAAATCTTTATGCCCAACTCGACAGCGCGGGTCGCAGCGACCGACACTACCCGGTCTTTGTAGGACAGCGTCGGATGGTTAATGGAGTCATCTTTAAGGTAAAGCTCCGACAACCCAAGCTCTCGAGCCAGACGATCGGCTCGAACAAGCGGCGTGAATCCAGAAAAGAAACCAGTCCTCGGCTCCCCCTCAATAGGAAGAAACTCGCGATACCGCCACAGGTTCGGCGGTCGCCTTTCGATCAACTCTCGGCTCACACTTGCCCGAATTTTCGCGACATCATAGGTCGCCTCCAGCGGGCCCAAACACTGATCACAAACGTAAAGAGCCTCGGCGGGAAAAGTGGTTCCGCACATCGAACACTGTAAACCGGTGAAATAACTCATTGACGGCGTTCTCCCAACACCAGAACGGGCATCCAGAGAGGTGGACGCACGTTAAAATCGAGCGCTGAAGATTCCTGCAAGATTCGCTCGACCGTGGACGACTCACACGCTTCGAGAGTCACGACGAACGGAAGTTCCGTTTTTGACCACCCTGGCTCCTGTAGCACCGCATCGATGTTGACTCCGTGAGCGGAAAAGACATCGGCAAGAGCCGCAATGATTCCCGGACGGTCAGTGACCACAAACCGGAGGTAATGTGGCGCCACGAAGTCGCGTATAACAGCGGCTCTCCTAATACCGCGGTAGCTCTGTATGTCACCCGCGCCACGCGCAATCGCCTCAAGATCTGACACCACGGCCACGCCCGTCGGGTCACCGCCCGCACCGGATCCTGAAAATACAGATTCTCCGCCAAATGTACCCTCTACGACCACAACGTTTCGACCTCCCACAACACGCGCCAGTGCAGACGACCGCGGAACCAAAGTCGGGTGCACCGAGGCACGCACTCCGTCACCCACGCTACTATCCGCATCCGCGCGCGCCACCTGCCGGATCGTGTATCCGAGTCGCTCGGCATACAGAAAGTCAACCGATTCGATCGTTCTTATCGTTTGCAGTGGAATATCACCCACATTAATCTGTCGGCCTAATGCCACCGCCGATAGGATTGCAATTTTCGCCTGTGCGTCGAGGCCGTCGACATCGGCCGTTGGATCAGCTTCGGCATATCCCAACACCTTTGCTTCGCGAAGTGCTTCGCTAAACGTCACCTTGTCAGCTTCCATCCGTGTCAGAATGTAGTTGCACGTACCATTTAGAATCCCAAGGACGCGAGTTAGGGAGTCGCCGGCCAGGCCTTCTCGTACGCCGTGAATAATCGGAATTCCTCCGGCCACCGCCGCCTCAAAATAAAGATGCACCTTTTGTTCAACCGAAACGCTTATCAACTCGGGCCCATGGTGCGCAATGGCCTGTTTATTTGCGGTGACCACTGATTTACCTGCCCGTAAAGAGCGCCGAATCCAGTCTGTAGCGGGATCGATGCCCCCGATCAACTCCACCACAACATCAGTATCGGAGGACAGGACAGCGTCGATGTCGTCGGTCCAGACGACATCGGAGGGCACCCAGTCTGCCTCCGTCCGTTTGCTATCGATCCGCCTATTGCAGATATGGGTGAGACGTAGCGAAGAACGGTCGCTCGCGCATACGATTTTGGCAACCGACCGCCCGACCGTCCCGAACCCCACTATTGCAACTCCAAGCGAGCTGTGCTGCTCCGTCACGGACCTTCAACCTCCTCAGTTGTTTTCGACGCTAATGAAAAAAGCCATCACCCGGATTCGGATGATGGCCTTGCTAACCCCTATGGCACAATCGGCTACATCATCCGCCACATGTCTCCGGCCCGGTTGAATTGGTCGGATCGGTCATTTCCCAAGTGGGGGTCACGAACATGACACGTATGAGTGCGATATACCAATTAGACATGGTGGTCATTTGACCGAAAGCCAGTTTTAACTTATACAGCGGGCCCCGCGATGAAGTCAAACGTCCGGCCTGACCCGACAACAGTATCTCGTTGAACAATACCGCCGCATTATGTCGAAGTCGCCGAAATGGAACGGCCTTCAGCCCGATGACACGTACGCTGCAGTCTTGTCTCTACTCAAAAAGGCCTATCAATCGGCTCGAGCCATTGCAGGCGAGGATGTCGAACCAACATTCAAAGGACTACCGCGCAGTCGTTGACAGAAATGCATCCACTCGATTTAGTCGTACTCTGCGTGTATTTGGTAGCGATGGTCGCCTTCGGTGCCTGTTTCTCCAGTCAGCAGCGGAATGTTCGAGACTATTTTCTATCCGGTAAACAGGTTCCATGGTGGGCGCTTCTGGGATCAATTGTTGCAACCGAAACTAGTACAGTCACCCTAATCAGCGTCCCGGGCTATGCCTTCGGGGGTAATCTTACATTTCTTCAGTTAGCGCTCGGTTATATCCTCGGCCGGATCGTGGTTGCCAGCGTACTCATTCCTCGCCTTTTCCGTGGCAATCTCATGACTGCGTATCAGCCACTCGCAGCTCGGTTCGGTCCTGAGCTGGGACGACTCAGCGCGTCGATCTTTTTGTTGACTCGCTCAGTGTCAGATGGATTTCGTCTTTTCGCAACTGGACTTGTGCTGGCGGCGTTTCTCTCCACTCTTCCGGCGAATGGAATCGTCTCTCACGGTGCTTTCCTTGGAATCAATGGCGCCACCGGTTTGCTGGCTCTTTCGATCGGTCTGGTCGGCGCGACCACGCTTGCGTACACTCTGCTCGGTGGTATGGCGGCCGTGATTTGGTCCGATGTTATTCAACTAATTGTTTACATGTTAGGTGCGTTAATCGCTGGTTTCATTTTACTCATGGAAATTCCAGGCGGATGGAGTGAGTTAATAGCTCTAAGTCAGCCTGCTGGCAAGCTCACCATCTTCGACTTTGCCTTCGACCCAACCCAGAGCTACACGTTCTGGTCTGGACTGGTTGGTGGGATGTTTCTGACGGCCGGAACACACGGTACCGATCAGATGTTCGTCCAGCGATACCTCTGCGCTCGCACCTCACACGACGCACGCCGAGCACTGGTTTGGAGCGGTGTGGTGATCTTCTTTCAGTTTGCTCTATTTCTTGCGATTGGACTAATGCTTTGGGTGTATTACACGACCTACGCCCCGGACGACCTCGCAACTATCACAGTGGACGGTGTCGTTCAGACCGACCGTATCTTTCCGTTGTTTATGATGGCTCATCTACCGGTCGGCATTCGCGGACTAGTTGTCGCCTCAATCGTTGCGGCCGCGATGTCAACACTATCCTCTTCTCTTAATTCCTCTGCCGCCTCAACCGTGGGTGACTTTTATATACCAATAACCAGTGCAACCCGATCCGACCGGCACTATCTCTGTGCTGCTCGCTGGGCCACGGTCGTATGGGCTGTTGTTCAGATAGCGGTGGCGATTATCGCTGTAGCATTTTCGAAACGTGTTGTTGACGAAGTATTGGGAATTCAGTCTTTCACCGGAGGTCTTCTCCTTGGCGTGTTTTTGCTGGCTCTCTCTTCAGTTCCCCGAAGTGCCGCACCTGTAATCGGCATGATGGTTGGTACTGCAGTGCTGGTCGCGCTCAAACTTCTGACCGCGGTATCGTGGCAGTGGTATGTGCTTGTTGGAGCGCTCACGACTTTCGGGATTGGTTGGGTGCTCGGCCAAGTCGTACCCAATATTCCATCAAAGACGGATCCAACGACGCAATGATCGATTTCAAGCTAGCCCGGCAGGTGATTTCGAGGGCAGTACCCACTGCATTTCCTGCAGCGGTGGTCAATGTCGGACACCACGATGAGGTTCTCTGGCAAGAGCCATTCGGTGTACTGAGCCACAAACCTGAGGCGCCGGCGACACGACTTGAAACCATTTTTGATCTCGCCTCGTTGACGAAAGTACTCGCCACGGCGACCGTCGCGATGACCGCAGTCGACAACCGGCGGCTCGCGCTTGAGGATCCCGTGAGTCACTGGATCCCAGGATGGCGTAGTCAAGACCGAAAGGTCGTTAACGTTGGCGACCTCTTAGCGCACGCTTCCGGCTTAACAGGACACCTGCCCTTTTATCGTGACCATCGGGGACGGGCTGAGTTTGAAGATGCTATCTGCACATTGCCGCTCGAATATGTCCCGCGGTCACGGTCAATTTATAGTGACCTCGGGTTCATTCTTCTTGGTTTCCTTCTCGAAGACGCCGGCGGAACCTCTCTGCAGGCGCAGTTCGATCAACTTGTGAAAGATCACCGATGGGGTGAGCTCTGTTTTAGGCCAAATGTTACGTTCCGTGACCGTATTGCACCGACGGAGGTTGACTCCTGGCGCGGTCGTCTCCTGATTGGAGAGGTCGATGATGAGAACACTTGGGCACTGAGCGGCGTCGCCGGTCATGCTGGCCTATTCGGAACGGCGCTTGCGGTCGGGAGATTCGCGCAAACAGTTCTACAGCAGGCCAGAGGCGGCACGCCGCTCTCGCAGTCAGAAACTTTTCACCGGTTTATCACCCGTACCACCGTGCCTAAGAGCTCCCGCGCACTCGGCTGGGACACCATGTTGCCGACCTCGTCATGCGGGACCCGAATGTCAACCACTGCAATCGGACACACCGGCTTTACAGGAACCTCACTGTGGATCGATATCGAGGCCGACCTGTATGTGGTGCTGTTGACGAATCGAGTCTGCCCTTCCCGTACGAACGACGCTATTCTTGATGTCCGGCCGGCATTTCACGATGCCGTTATCGCCGCGCTCATCTGATGCGTCTTACGCTTCTCGATTGGTTCGTGCTCATAGCGATGCTCGCGATCCCGATGGTTGTCTCGCTCTGGCATTACCGGCGCGCCGGCTCAGACCTCGGGCAATTCTTTCTTTCTGGACGCGACCTCCCATGGTGGCTAGCCGGCACGTCAATGGTAGCGACGACGTTCGCGGCCGATACCCCACTGGTCGTGACGGGTCTTGTCGCGACAAACGGCATATCCGGGAACTGGCTCTGGTGGAACGCGGGGTTGGGCAGCATGTTGACCGTCTTTTTCTTCGCGAGGCTCTGGCGTCGCGCCGGCATCGTAACCGACATCGAGTTTACAGAGCTGCGATACACCGGTCGCCTGGCAGCACTCCTTCGTATTTTTCGTGCGTTTTATCTGGGCCTACCACTCAACTGCCTGATCATTGGGTGGGTCAACCTGGCCATGTCAAAGGTTTTATCAATCACGCTTGGATGGGATCAGTTCACAGCAGTCTTCCTGGGTCTGGCGGCCACGGGTCTCTACGCCTCTCTGGCCGGCCTACGAGGAGTGGTGATAACGGATTTCATACAGTTTGGCTTCGCGATGGCTGGCTCCGTCGCCCTCGCTTGGTTTGCACTGACTCATGCTGACGTCGGGGGCCTCGACGGACTGATAGCCCGGTTACCCTCATCAACTTTTGAGCTTCTCCCCCGAATTGCAGTCGGCGGCTCGGCGAGCGAGACACTTGCATTACCGGTCGCTGCATTCATGGCCTACCTGGGAGTCCAATGGTGGGCCAGTTGGTATCCCGGCCAGGAACCCGGCGGCGGGGGTTATGTCGCCCAGCGGATAATGTCGACACGAGACGAGCGTCACTCCTTGTTTGCAATGCTGTGGTTTACCGTAGTCCACTACTGCATCCGACCATGGCCGTGGGTGCTTGTGGCGCTCGCGTCTCTCGTGCTCTACCCTGGCCTGGTTGATCCAGAGTCTGGATACGCTCTGGTCATGCGTGATCACCTTCCGATCGGATGGCGCGGGTTGTTGGTCGGTGCCTTCTTTGCTGCCTACATGTCGACGGTCTCCACCCAGTTAAACTGGGGCGCCTCGTATCTTGTGAATGACATTTATTCGCGGTTTCTCCATCGTGCGGCATCCAGCCTAGAGCTCGTACGTGCGTCTCGGATCGCTACGCTGGCGATCATGGCTCTCAGTGCCGTCGTAACGTTCTACTTGGAGAACGTCCGCCAAGCGTGGGAGTTCGCCTTAGAATCGGGGGCAGGGGTCGGGCTCGTTCTGATTCTTCGATGGTACTGGTGGAGGATCAATGCTGCGTCAGAGCTCTCGGCGCTCCTCGCGGCGGCAATCGGATTTGTCGGGCTTCGCGTGTTTACGGATATCCCGTTTCCCGATTCACTACTCTATCTCGTGCCATGGACAACGGCCTGTTGGCTCACCGTTACCTGGTTGACCCCTGCCGAACCTATGTCGCATCTCGCTGCCTTCTACACCAAGGTCAGACCGGCTGGCCCAGGATGGGCTCCGGTCGTTGCGGTCGTAAATGGAGGCTCTCCCAGACCTGAGTCACTGACTCTGATGTGGCTGGACTGGGTGGCTGGATGCATCGTGGTATACGGCATGCTCTTCGGCGTAGCCGGTCTCTTGTTCGGTTCGCCGGCTCGGGCGAGCGGAGCGCTCTTCGGAGCATTTCTCGCCGGCATCTGGCTGTATCGAGACCTGACAACGAAGAATTAAAACCAGCAGTCAGAGCCCCTGAATCGTTCCGGCTGTCACCCTCAGGGTTGTAGCGGTTACCTATCGATCAATCCCGACGTCCCGACGTCTCTCGACCCTCTAGCTCGATCGGCTTCTCTGATTCCATCAACGCCTCGACCCGGACGAAATAGTGAGGCTTCTGCCTCCGATCCGGTTCTACCCGATCCGCGCCGAGATGGTTGAATTCCGGTGTCCAAGACACCGGTGTCAGGTTCAGTCGCACTCGGTGCGTAGACAAAGAACCACTCGTCGTATTGCTCTTGATTGTTATAGCTCCGCAAAGATGCCTCCTCGCTCAGACTGACCACTCCGACCACGCCACCTGAGCGGTCCTCTCCGAATTGGCTCCGTTCGGTGCTTTGCGCTCCGCCACCGGTATCGCCTAGTGACTCACCGGGCCGGTCGCCCGTTGCCGGCACATTTCGTATGTCTGCTATTTGAGAGAAATAAACGACGCGAAAGTCTCCGCCATCGGTCATCGGATCGGCATAGAGCTTTCGAAGGAATCTTCGCTCGACGAGGGTCTCAAAATCTGACGGATTGGCTCCGACGTAGCGCCGCTGGTATAGCTCTACCGCTCGTGCGTACTGCTCGCCTCGAAAGATTAACTCAGCTTCACGTTCACGTTTCACTGTTTGATTCCACACCGGTAGGAGGATTGACGACAGGACTCCCATCATTCCAAGCAGAACAAGAAGTCCTGCCATGGCGTACCCTCTCGCGTCACGCAATCGTCCCCGTACCAAAAGTCGACACATGTCTATAGAATGAATCTCAATCTTCCGAATGTCGGGAGCGCTGGCCGTGTTCGCCGCATATGCGATTTTCTTTTTCATGGTCCGCTCTTGCGCTCATTCTGGCCTACCTGTTCGGTGTGCAGGGCTGCGAGAACCTCCCACTCTTGGCGCCGACTGAATCGACGATCATTGTCGTGGTCAGCGATCCCGTGATCCCTGTCGATGGAGAAGCGGTCATCACGGCGGTAGTGACGGAATCGGTCGGTACGCCGGTACAAAATGACACCCTAGTGACCTTCTCGACCACGCTCGGAACCGTGAATCCGCAGGAGAGCCAAACCCAGGACGGTCGGGCCACGACCCGACTATTGGATGGGAAGACGGTCGGCACCGCTACGGTTACCGCGTTCTCCGGTCAATCGATATCCAGAGCTGTATCGGTCCGAATCGGACCGATACCCCCTCCCTCGCCGTAGACCGAGCACACAGCTGCCCGCTACCAGTCTACGTACACCGTTCCGTCGAGCGCCGTTCCCTCGTAGGTCGTCTTGACATCGAAGACACCCTGCGCCAGCGGATCGTTCGGATCCAGTTCGGCCAGAATTGGCTCCCACGTGTCCTCTGAGTTTGTGAATGGATCAAGCGGCATCGCCCGTAAATACCCATCGGTCACCAGCGTCCCTAGAGCGGAAGGATATTGTTGCTTATCGGCGTAATACTGATCGATCGCGTCACGCATCTGAAACAGGTCTACCTTAAGCACCGCCTCGCGCGAACGAGTAATTGCGTTACGATAGCCGGCCACGGCGATAGTCGACAGAATAACAATCAGCGACATGACGACCGTCAGTTCGACGAGCGTAAACCCACCGTGACGGCGTGCCCAGCAGTGCGCTGCTACCACTCCCGATACCTCGTCCCATCTAGCGCCGTTCCGCGTGCTCGAGAATAGACGTCGTACACATTTCCTCCGCCCCACGCGGTCGCCGTCGGGGAGTCTTGATAGGATCTTAGCCCCCAATCAGTGCTCTTCGTGACCGGGTCGATCGGCATGCGACGCAAGAATTTGATCTTCCGCCCGGTAGCGTCGTTTCTAGCTTCGACCCCCTCGACGAGAATATCCAAATCAGGTGGGTACCCTTCACTTTCTGAGTCCACGTTTGTCCCGCCGATCACTCCTAAGTCGTCAGCGTCCTTGTAAGCATCGATCGCCGTTCGTATTTCGCGGAGCGCCCGACGCAGTTCAGATTCCCGTTGGCGTTGAACTGTGAGCTGGCTCAGGGGAACAATTACAGAAGCAAGAATCAAAAGAATTACGGTGACGACCAGTAGTTCAACGAACGAATAACCGCGCTCGCTCGACGAGTGGAAAGACCGGGGCCGAAAATGTAATGTCATCCCATCATGCGGCTAGTCAGTCAGCGTACGCTCACGGTCGTCGGTTTAAAGCTCAACATCAACGGAGCTCCCGTCGATGTCAACCCAAGCCCGCTCGTCGACAGGATGGATACGCCTTGCGCGACCGGTTTAAACATCACACGAGCAACCAGTCCTGATCCCGCCGCCCCCGTTCGATCACCCATTCTTGTCAGCGCTAAATCTATTCGTCCTGTTTCAGGATTTACGTCCTGGGCGAAAGTGACGTCCACACTTCCCTGTTTCATAAAGCTTCCTTCCTCGATTGTACTTACGCGAAGCACCTCGGGATCGAACGTCAAACTGAGGCTTAACGTGGACAGTTGAGACGCTCCGCTAATTGAGATCGGAACCGTGTAGTTCCCGCTTCCGAGTGTTACCTGAGTTCCGGCCACGGGCACAATCTCGACCTGTGGCCGAAGCGTCGCAGGGTCAGCTCCAAATACAAGTCCAGGCGTCGGTGTCGCGGTGACGTCATCACCTCCAGAATCAATCGGGTCAGGAGCCGCACCATCCGCTGGTGAGATGAGCGGTGGCGGTCCAGTGACACCCATGTTTTGTTGTGTTCCGATAAAAATCGGACTGACATCCCGTTGTGTCACCTCATGGGTTCGAACAATTCTCGGTGTTAGCAGCATAATTATGTCGGTCGAGCTGATCGACTGGTCGTTCGACGAGAAAAGCTGCCGGATGAGCGGCAAATTCAGTATGCCAGGAAATCCGCGTAACGAGCGGCGATCCTCTTCCCGCAGCAACCCGGCCAAGAGATTCGATTCGCCGTCTCTCAGCCGGAGCCGAGTGATCACGCGACGTGTCCCAAATGTTGGCAGCGCCTGTCCGGCCACATCGATATTCGCGCCCAGCGTGCTGTTCTCGACCTCCAGGTCCAGGATGATCTCATTATCGTAGGTCACTCGAGGTGTCATGAGCAGATTCACACCGACGGATCGATACTCAAATGACGTCAGCGGGTTAACTGCCACACCACCGGTTGCGATCGCGGTGAACGACGTCGACGGCACCGGGATGTCGTCACCAAGGTTCAGCGTGAGTTGAGTCCCTTCCTGTCCTCGTAACTGCGGCTTTGCGACCAATCTTGTTTCTGAATCCGATTCCAGAAAATTGATAATCGCGGCTGGTACTGCGAGGTAGAAATCGGACGGGCTGATTCCATTCGAGAGCAGGTTTGCATTAAATGGCGACGACGCCACCGCATTCGGTGCGGTTCCGGTTGACCGCACGGACGCGGGCGAAAACAGCCCACCAATCGAGTACTGCGTTAGATCGAGTCCAAACTCCCGTGCGCGTTCGCGGTTCACCTCCAAAATCTGAACGTCAACCACCACTTCTGCTCGTGGTTTGTCGTTCGCCGCAATCACCTGCTCGATGATGGCCGCGACCGGAGTCGTAGCTCGAACTGTGATGGTGTTGGACGTGGTATTTGGAACGATCTGTGGTTGGATTGCCAGCGTTGGGGCCCGGACAACCTGGGTCAGAAGCGTTGCCAGTTCAGCGACGTCGGCGTGCGACACGTAGAACGTGCGAATCACCTGTTCTTCATATTGCGCCCTCTTTTGGGGTGTGTCGGGCACAATGATCACACTTCGTTTGTTAAGCACCTTGTAAAAGTGCTGATTAGCCCTCAAAATCTGGTCTAACGCTTCTTCGATCGTTACCTCTTCCAATTGAACCGTGTACGCACGGTCTTGAAACTGCTGGTCATAGGTCACATTGATTCCTGTAGCGCTACCGATGAAATCTAAGATATCCCGAAGGCTCGCGTTGTTGAATTGAAAACCCAGGAGATCACCGGACGCCGGATCCAAGAGTGGAGGTTCTGAGTCTACCCGCGCCTGTTCGCGCAGAAGCTCCATCGCCGAAGGCGGTCGCAACGATTCGACGAGGCTTCGAATTCGTCGTTCAAGAGACGCCACGATGGCGATGAGCTGGCCATTCGTGGGATCGAACCGGCTTGCGCGGCGATATTCAGCCAACGCCTCTGGGAGCTCATCACGGCTGTCGTGCTCACGAGCCCGCGCGAAATGTACCGCCGCCGCGCGTTGCATCGCCCGTTCGAGAGCGATTCGATACCGGGGGTCACCGGGTTTATCCTGGAGAGCCTGCCTGTAGAACTCGACGGCCGCTTCCCAATTTTCGAGGTCTGCTGCGGCGTTACCCTCCCGAAATGCTCCCGCTGAAGCGCAGCCAGAGAGTAACGTCACCGCCAATAGCAAACCAGTCAGGCGAGCGAGCGATCCGCACCGAAGATGTCGCCCCAGGTTTCTCACTACATGTCTCCTACCCGCACACCTGATGTCTAGGAATCGCCGAGTCTCAATACCTGCCGACGACCGTCGTCCACAGATTCGACTTCCACCCACGTCGGACCCAAACTCACAATCCGGTAGCGGCCTTCAAGAATCTCTCCCTCACGCCCGTGAAATACGACGTCACCATCAGTCAATACAGCGATGCGTTCGCCGGTTCCTAGCCCGTCGACGAGACCGATCATGCGCAGCCTATCACCGGATACGACCTCGGCGACGGAAGAGGCCGTTACCACTGGTTCACCAGTCCCTGACGGTAGCGCTTGATCCAGAACGGACGGTGCGGACAAACTCGATCCACCCAATCGAAACGGGTTCCGAGGCCGCAGCGACATCTGCGGGCGGACCTGATCGATCGCCTCAAGCTGCACGGCCAGTTCAGCCTGCTCCACTGTATCCTGTGACGACCCACTGCTTATGTCAGTTTGCTCCATTGGAGCACCCAGAGTCGAGTCGACCTGCACGTCCTGACACGCTCCGCACACAAGAAACATCGCACAGGAGGTCACGACCCGTGTCCATGGCATTTTCATCGTTAGTTCCGGTCAGGCTCCGAGCGCAGCCCGATAGTAAGTCGACACACTGAGGGTTAGCCCCAAGGCTGCTTCCTCCTCACTTTGAATGAGCACGATTTCGTGAATGACGATGAACTCCGAGGCTTCTTCAACCGCCGCGATGAACGCACGAATGTCTGCCCACTCGCCGGTCAAAAGCATTGTCAGGCGTAAACGAATCAAGTTGCTGCCTTCCTCGTGATCAGACGAACCGTTGCGTCGCTCTATCCGAAGGTCGTGTGCGCTCGCAAATGCGGCGAGTCTTGCGTACGTGATTTCACGAGCACTTGCCAGGTCTCGCGGGAGAATCTCAGTATAGAAGCGCTCAAGTTGTTCACTGGTAACACTCATTTCGTCCGTCGTCCCTCGCGCAGCCCGGTAACTCCGCTGAGCCGTCGCGAGAGTCTGTGCCGAGGCTGCTTCGCGCTGACGTGCCTGAGCCGCACCAATCGTCAGGGGATATACTGCGAGCACGTGCAAACCCACAACCGCAGCGACCGACACTGCGACCGCTAAGAACGCAAGCCGCTTCTCAGCGACGATCCTGCGAAGCTGAATCACTGCGTCACCCCCTCGAGCGCTTCACCGTCGAACGCCTCACTGGGTATCGGTACATACTGTCCATAGAGAACCGCTCGGTAGAGGCCGTCGTCCGTTACTTCCTCCTCGCGGGATAAAACGTCAGTAAACGCGCCGGTCCCCTCCAGTCGCTCGATAAATTGGCCAATCGCATCGACGCTCTGACTGACAATACCCACCTGCGCACCGACAGTGCCGTCGATTACATCAGGACGCACGGATGTCAGCATGACATCGTTCGGAAGTGTGGCCTCGATTTGATTAAGGAAGCCAGTCCACGAAAACATCCGCTGGTCGATCAGGAGATTCACTTCAAGAGAGGCAGCGACAAGCCGGTAGAGCTCCGTTGTTCCCGCCCCGCGCTTGAGTATCGCCGTCTGGTTAAGGATCTCCTGCGTCCGCTCCTCATTCGATTTGGACGCCTCTATCAGAGCTGCCCGCTCCTGGAGCAAATCAGACAACGCTATCCAGCCAGTCATCAAAAAAAATGCTGCGACTAGGGCGATGCTCCATAAGACCACGTGGATCGCTCTCTCGTTGTAGAACGGTCTCGTCGCAAGATTTGTCCGCAACATCTCAGAATCAGATTCGCCGTCTATTCACGCCGCCTACAGCCGTTGGCGCATCACGAGTCCGATCGGTGCAGCCAACGAATCAAGTTTGATCGGATTGACGTTCAATGACGACGTCACCTGTGGCGAAGCCAATTGCTCGACCTTGATACCAAGACGCTCTCCCAATGTTTGACGTGCGGCATCGGACGCCATCGGCGTATCGGCGCTTACCACCAGAACTGTTCGCCCCATGCCTTGTCCCTCAAGCCGGTCTTCGTAGTACATCGCGCTCTGATGCACAAGATCGCTCACATCGCTTTCGCTCAGCGTTGGACAGTTCCGAAAAAAAATAAGGTCGGGTCCCCTCATGATGGCTAATGTGCTGTCATAACGCGAGATATGTAGGAGAAGCCAATCGGAGTCCGTGTCTGGTGCCATGACCAAGGCGACGTTAACTAGGTTGAAAGTGGCCAAATCGACCAGACCGGCGTAGGCGCCCGCGGCCGAACAGACTTCCTCATACTCCTCCACGATGTCACGGCGAGCCACCGCCACGACGAACTCTCTTCCTCCGTTTCCCCCGAGAGTACCCGGGGTATAAGCAAGCTGCGCGTCTTCTACACGAAACGGAAGCGATTTACGAATTTGCCACCCGACGAGACGGGCAAGGTCATCCGGTCGAGACGGCAGCTCGTCGAAGCTAACGAATGACACTTTTGCGATACGGTCTGGCACCACGAGACCGATTCGTGTCGTCCGGCGTGGTAGCTGCCTGAGCACCTCACGAACGGCCTCGACGACAACGTCCCGTTCGATCATGTTAGCCGCCACCGCGGTAGGTTCAAGGGCACCGCCTGGGAGGTCAATCCGGACGTGGCTGATCAGTTTTGGTGTCGAGTTGACCCAAGTAAGAGCAGCGCCTGTCACACCGTCTGCAGCAATCTCGACTCCAACCGATGGCCCCCCGGTCGATATCGCAGTCCGGAGAAAACGGCCCAACTTACTCAACAAAAGTCACCTTGTTGATCTCTCGGAGCGTCGTCACGCCTGCGAGGACACAGTCAACGGCCGTCTCTCGCAAGAAACGCATCCCCTCCTCTCGCGCCGCCTTCTTGATCTCCGAAGTAGCCTTTCGGTCCAAAATCATCTCTCGGATGGTGTCGCTAAGATCAAGGAGCTCACAAACGGCCGTACGTCCCTTGTAGCCCGTCCCGCCACATTCGATGCAGCCACCGCCCTCGAAGAACGTATACCGGTCAGTCCACTCAGGATCGAGACCGGCTTCGATGAGCTCACTGCGCTCAATCTGGACGCTATGCTTGCACTCCAAGCAGATCGTCCGGACTAATCGCTGAGCTAAGACACAGTTGAGCGCCGACACGAACTGGTATTCCTCGACACCCATATTCAGGAAGCGACCCAACACATCAACAACATTGTTGGCATGCACCGTCGTAAACACCAGGTGTCCCGTGAGCGCCGACTGGATCGCAATTTGTGCCGTCTCGGGGTCACGAATCTCACCCACCATGATCTTGTCGGGGTCGTGACGTAGAATCGAACGGAGACCACGAGCGAAGCTCAGACCCTTCTGCTCGTTGATCGGAATTTGTGTAATGCCTTGTAGTTGATACTCTACTGGGTCTTCAATCGTTATAATCTTGTCTTCAGACGACTGGATCTCTGACAACGCGGCGTAAAGCGTCGTGGTCTTTCCACTTCCCGTCGGTCCCGTCACGAGTACCATCCCATACGGCTCGGCGATGTATTTTCTGAACCGCTTGAGTTCATCGTCTGGAAAGCCCAAAATATCCAGACGTAACTCACGAAATTGCTCGCTGATTAATTCCTTATCAAGGATCCGAATGACGGCATCTTCTCCGTGAATGCTCGGCATAATCGACACGCGACAATCAACCGCCTTCCCGGGCAGCCGCACTTTAAACCGGCCGTCTTGAGGAACGCGCTTCTCGGCGATGTCGAGTTCTGCCATCACTTTGATCCGGGACAGGATCGGACTATGGAACTGCTTGTCGATCGGTCGCATGGCCGATTGCAGGACCCCGTCGACGCGATACTTGACGTAGACTGCGTCATCCTGTGTTTCCACATGAATATCGCTGGCCCGTCGCTGGATCGCGGTGTAAATCATCGAGTCGATTAAACGGATTATCGGACTGATGTCACTCGTTAGTCGCTCTACACTCAGGCTGTCTTCGCTCGATTCGTCATCGTGTAGAAGCTGGATCTCGAAACCCTCGGTCGCCTCATCCAGGACTCGCTGGGAACCTTCGCTCTTCTTTAAAATAGACTCGATCAAAGACGGGGTCCCAACGGTCACCTTTATCGCTGAGCCCAACAACAGGGGTAACTCGTCTAGTTTGGGCACGTCGGTCGGATCGGCAACCACGACCACTAGCGTTCCGCCCTCGCGCCGATGCGGGACGAATCCGTATCGCAACATCACGTCGGTCGGAATCGAGCGAAACAACTCCTGATCGATGTAAAACCGATCCATGTCGACATATTCAAGTCGATATCGCTCGGCGAGTCGTCGTGCGTGGGCTACCTCGTCATCGCTGTTACGTCTTTGTTCAGAAAGGTCTGGATCGGTCGGCGCTGGTGTCGAGCTTGTGAGCTTGACGACGTCCGGCCTGGTTGGCACGGACGTCTCGGTACTCCTTGAATCCGGCATCAGACGATCGACCCGAGCTGAATAAGCGGCATGTACAATGCAAGAAGCAGGCCCGCGATGATAATCCCCATAATTACCAAGAGCAGCGGTTCCACTAAAGTCATAAAACGGGACAGCGCGGTTTCGATTTCTTCATCGAAGAAATCCGCAACACTGGTCAGCATCTGCTCCAGCGCTCCGGTTGACTCGCCGACCTCGACCATCTTGACCGCGACCGGTGGAAAGATGCCGTGTTTCGACAATGTTGTCGACAGAGACTGTCCTTCCCTCACCTCCCGAGACACGGTAACGAGCTGCTGAGAGAAATACCGGTTACCAATTGACTCACCGGCAACATCAAGCGCGGTGACGAGCGGAATCCCACCCCTTAGTAACGTGGACAGTGTTCGCGCCAGCTGAGAGGTTGCAAATTTCCGAGCAATGCTTCCGACACCCGGTATCTCCAATAGAACGTGGTCAAGTATGGCTGGACTGCCTGACTTTCGCAGCCACGCCCACCCGAGTGCCGCGCCTGAAACCATGACGACCACAATGGTTAGAAGATTTTGATGCAGTGCTTCGGATGTTGCCACGATGGCACGGGTACTCAACGGAAGCTCGGCACCAAGACCGTCATAGAAGTTCCCAAATTCTGGGACGACGCGGAGCACAATGATTCCGACTACGACGGTCGACAACGCCAACAGAATCGCCGGGTAGATCAGAGCCGAGACCGTCTTACGACGGACGGTGCCGATGACACGCGAATAGGCAATATACCGCTGGAGGACCTCGTTCAGGCTTCCGCTCTTTTCTCCAGCCAGCAGCGACGCTGTATACACCCCAGGGAATAGATCTCCGTGCGCTGCGAAGGCATCAGACAGAGCCACCCCGCTTCGCACCCGGTCGTGTACATCATCGAGGACCAGCTTCAGTACCGAGTTTTCGACCCGCTGGCGGAGAATGTCGAGTGATTGGACCACCGGTATGCCAGCATTTAGCAGGGTCGCTAATTCCTGGTTAAAAACGATGAAATCACGGGCTTTAACCCGCCGCCCCTGTGAAAGCGACCGCGCGAGTGAGCTAAACGTCCCTTTTCGCTGGAGAGATAGGACACACAGGCCCTTCTCGTTCAGCTGTTGTCGGAGCTTCGCCTCGTCCTCGGCGATGTAGATCCCCTGAACAATCTCACCGCCAGACGAGCCGAGTCGACAGTGAAACTCCATACTCGCTCCCCCGTCGCGGTCCCAGTCTATTTGTCCGACAATAGATTATCGGCGCCGACCCTGTAACAATACGGATCCGAACGCCTTAAACAACACGTTTCCTTGCGGTTACGAGTGAGTATGTCGATGGCGATCTTGATACGCCTGGTTAAGTTCGAACCTAATTAGTCACTCTGATTGGCTTCGACTAGGTCCAAGACCTTGGCGACATAGCGACGGGTTTCTGGAAACGGGGGCACCCCTGCAAACTTCCGAACCGATCCTTCACCAGCATTGTATGCAGCCAGCGCTCCGGCGATACCGAATTTTTCAATTAGGCGACGCAGGTGACGGGTTCCGGCTTCGATATTCTGAACCGGATCAAATGGATCGCCAATGGCATACTCGTCAGCTACGGCCGGTGTCAGCTGCATCAGCCCCATCGCTCCGCGGTGCGATAGCGCTCTCGAACGGTAGCTGGACTCCGCTTCGATCAGTGCGTGGATAAGGTATCGATCTACGCCATGACGCTTCGACGCCCCCTGAATCAGGGCACCATACGGTCGCTCCAGCATCCGCAGACCTGAGTTTTGTGTGGGTGAAACCGCCACGACGAGTTCCTGATCGCTGCGTGGTGTCTCATCCAGTTCGATCCGATCGATTAACAAGGGATCGCAGCGCACCGACCCACCTCCGTGAAGCTCAAGCACGATGGTTTGTCCGTCGACATGATGCCTAGCAATTGTCATCACACGACCAGACGCAAAGTGTACAAGTTCGAAGCCGGTTGGTGCTGCAGCAGGAGCGCTGAAACAAGCCACGGCCAAGAAGCCCGCCAAGGTGGTGGTTCGAAGTGTAGCCATTCTATCGAACGTAGCACAGGTCGAACGACCTTCACAAACTGACCTAGGGTGACAGGGGTTCCAGAAACGCGTAAAAGACTCGTGCGCCAAGACTTCTCAGATCTGCACTCAAACCGCCTGAAACCGATTCCGGCACAAATGTCTGATCGACATACAGATCGATTGTGACAGAATCGGCGTCGCCTAACTGCGCGACACCTAGCGGAATCTCGTGGAATTGATTCTCCAGACTGTCGAGCCTAATCTCATAAATCACTTGCTCACCGATCCGAATCTCGACTTCCTGGGGGGTCTCAAAATAATCGAAACGGCCAGAGAGCTCAAGATAAAACACGGCGTCTGACCTAGGGTTTCGAAATGAGAAACTAGCCTTCTCGGTTGTCCAACGCCACATCACCTTGGTCTCTGGGTCGGTCTCGTTGCCGTGCCAGCCATCCTGATAGTAGACAAAACTACTCTCCGCTTGGGGTGCGATAGCGACCGACGTGGCTCGATAGGCTTTCTCGCCGATCGAATCACCTGTCAACGCCCACCGCTCTCCCGTGGCCGGCGAGTACAACCCGACCGTCACTATCGAGTCACCAACATAGGGATACATCGGGATCCGTTCCCGTCGTGTGTACGAGATTGTCTGGCCAGGCTGCCACTGACTGGTCGGCACGGACGGCTCATGGTCGGCAGCCCACATCATGTCTCCGTTCACATCAAGAAAGTGCACCATCACCCACAGGTCTTCCTCAAGCGGTTTCAGATCCGGTGACACGACGAACTGAATTGCCATCTTGACCGGTCCACCGAGCGGTACGACTTTCCGGTCCAGCTGAAGGGTCACAACGGCCACGGGATCGTCGGACAACCCCGAACTACAGGCTATCATCGCGATACCGACGGCAGCCGGCGCGAGCCGGGACAGCCAGCGGCGCGGTAAACAGGCCAATGTGTAGAATCCTCCTTCGCTCGGAACTACGTTGGGATAAGTGTCGCCATGGTAACGTGTTGTCGCACTTACGGCAATATGGTACGCTTCCGGCGCATTTGACTGCAGACGCGGTTGCGCCCTTCCGCCGCGGAGGACCATCGAATGACGCTTGAAGCACTTGGTATGGTAGAGACGAAAGGCTTGGTCGGTTCGATTGAAGCGGCCGACGCGATGGTGAAGGCCGCCAATGTCGTCCTCGTTGGCAAGGAGTACATCGGTGCGGGTTACGTCACGGTTATGGTGCGCGGAGATGTGGGTGCGGTCAAAGCCTCGACCGACGCCGGTGCCGCAGCGGCCAGGCGTGTCGGCGAACTCGTCTCCGTCCACGTTATTCCGAGACCTCATAGTGAGGTCGAAAAAATTCTCCCGAAGGCTAAAGACGCGTCGAAGTAGCACCGAGAGGGCATGAGCCAACCCTCCTCTCTCTCCTCTTCGCTGGATCGCGATCTCATCTCGATCAGTGAGGCTCGTGCGCAGGCGCGCCGGGCGAAGGCGGTCCAGCCTCAGCTCGAACAACTTACACAGAAGCAGATCGATACGATCGTTGACGCGATGGCCACTGCCGTCACGGGCGAAGCTGAGTCGCTCGCGGCGCTCGCCGTTCACGAGACCGGATTCGGTGTGGTTGCCGACAAGGTCCAGAAGAACCTATTTTCGGCCCGAACCGTGCACGAGTTTATCCGTCCGATGAAGACGGTTGGAGTTATTCGCTCCCTCAGTGACCGACGAGTACTGGAAATTGCTCAACCGTTTGGTGTCGTTGCGGCCGTCGTCCCGTCCACTAATCCAACGTCGACAACGATCTACAAAATTTTAATCGCGATCAAGGCGCGGTGTGCTTTGGTGATCAGCCCACACCCTGCCGCCGTCAGGTGTATCACGCAAACCGCTGAGTTGATGAATCGCGCGGGTCTCGGTGCCGGGCTCCCTGATGGTGCAATCAGCTGGATGCAGACCGTGACCCTCGAAGGCACCCAAGAGCTGATGCGGCATCGCGACGTCGCGGTGATTCTGGCCACTGGTGGCATGGGTTTAGTGCGGGCCGCCTACTCTGCCGGGAAACCAGCTTACGGCGTCGGTCCGGGAAACGCACCGGCCTACATCGAACGTTCCGCCGACTTACCCAAGGCGGTGCAGGATATCGTAGCCGGTAAGACATTCGACAACGGGTTGCTCTGCTCTTCGGAGAACTCGGTGGTGGTAGACCGTGTGGTCGCCGACGATGCAAAACGTGAGTTCAAAAACAACGGAAGCTCTTTTCTCTCTGCCGCCGAATGTGAGGCTTTGGCTAAGGTCCTCGTTACATCGGAACGGCTACCCAACCCGACCCTGGTCGGGAGGCCCGCCACGGAGATAGCGGCTGCGGCAGGAATTACGGTGCCGACCGACACTCGTGTGTTAATCGCTCCACTCGACGGGGTTGGTCGTGATTACCCGCTATCGATCGAGAAACTGTGCCCCGTCCTCTCGTTTTATGTCGTCGACGACTGGAACGAGGGGTGCGAACGATGTATAGAAATTCTCCGGCATGGCGGCATGGGACATACCATGTCAATTCACTCCCGTGACGAAGGAATCATCTTAGAGTTTGGCCTTAGGAAGCCGGCGTCTCGAATTGTCGTCAACACCCCAACGACTTTGGGGTCAATTGGAATGACCACCGGTCTCGACCCATCCATGACGCTTGGCTGTGGAGGCTACGGTGGAAATATTACGTCGGACAATATCTCGCCGATGCATTTACTCAACATAAAACGTCTTGCTTACGAAACCCGCTCCGTAGCCGACCTTCGAACCTCGACAATGACACCAGCGGAGACACCCCGGGCCGAGAAGCCTGCCATTGACCCAGTGACGCTGGCGCAGCGAATCGATCTTTTCTTATCGACGAGAGGTGTGACCAAGACACAGGAAGCCGCCCCTCCACCAATCTCCCAGGCGAAACCATCAGAGCCGCAGGCGACACCGGTTGAATTTGTGTGTGAGGACGATGTACGCGAGGCGATCGAAGGCGCTCAGTCGATCGTCATCAACGATAAGACGATCGTTACACCGTCCGCACGCGACCTTGCTGAGCTCCATCACGTGTTCACCTACACTGGTCTCTCCACGAGGCACTGAGCTTGACTCCTCGGGCCGGTTGAGACGTTCCTTCCCGACACCCAAAACACTCCGCATCTGGGATGCTTGATATCTGCGTAAACTGCAGAACAATAATCGAGGTGGTCGCGCGGTCGCTAAATGTCGCAGAGTATAAAGCGAAGAGTTTTCAACTCTATATACTCTTCGTGACCGTCGAAATCCGTTCTCTTTCCATGTAAACAACGGTGTGTTAGACTCCGTTGTCAGCTTGCTGCGACACTCCCCTACATGTTTCGAACCCGGTACTCTTTCCTCATCGCGAATCGCACAACCGGCGCAACGAGCCGATTCACGGTTGGTCTCGGACCAGCCTGTGTTCTGTTTTTGGCGCTTTTCGTACTGCCGGTGACTCTCTTGGTTTACGCGGAACGGATCCAGTCACTCGCTGTCACGCGTCTCGAACTCCAGAACGCTCGTCTCGAGCTTGAAAATGTTGACTATCGAGCGGCCGCAAACGAAGTGGCTAGCCATCTGTCTGGACTCGATGACGAGATGCTTGAGTTGACCGGGCGAGTCAATATGGATCCGTCCATGCTACGGTCGATGTCGAAATTACCAGACAGCCTACGACTCGACGTGCCGCGAACTGTTAGCGAGGTGGAAGGGCAACTGGATGCGTTCGGCCGGTTGCGACTCCTTTTCGATTCGTTTACCGCGCGATTGGCGCGTGTTCGGCGAGCTGTGGCCTATCGGGAAGCGCTGGCTTCGGCGACACCGATCATCTGGCCATCCGATGGGTGGATATCTGCGACGTATGGCTATCGGACAGACCCATTTACCGGGAAGCGTAACTTCCATCCCGCGGTTGACATTTCCACTCAAAAAGGACAGCCCGTGTACGCAACGGCAACCGGCCGGATTATTTCTGCTCAACGGAATGGAGCGTACGGCAATCTCGTCGAGATCGACCATGGATTCGGACTGACAACACGATACGGCCACCTGTCAAAGTTTGGTGCGTCGGTGGGCGATACGATCCAGCGTGGCGACGTGATCGGCTACGTGGGTGCAACTGGTCGCGCTACCGGGTACCACGTGCACTACGAGGTTTGGTCGAACGGTCGTACGATCAATCCGAAGCAGCTGTTACTAGAGCGCCCTGCGACCGCTGCCAACTAGCGTCCTGAGTCCGCACAGCGCCATGCTGCACCGATTGCCGTGACGCTTCGCCACGTCGGTTGGTGGATCCGATCGAGTGTCAAAGCTTTTGTCCCCGCGTACTCCGGAAGGAACGGGTTGCGTATCGCAGAGACGGGACACTAGAATCATCGAATAGCTGCACTCATCAGACCCAACCTTATGAGTCACAGCACAAGCACTCGGTGCCGGCGACCTTGCGGTTGCATAATCTACCCGGATCTCGCGGTCATTATTTCCTGTCCACTCTGATGCTCGATACCATCCTGAAGAAGATCTTCGGCACCCAGAACGAGCGCGAGCTCAAACAGCTATGGCCCTTGGTCGCTGAGATTAACTCGCGCGAGAGCCGTATCCAGGCGCTTTCCGACGCTGAGCTTCAACGCCAGACAGGTGACTTTAAAGCACGGGTCGAGCAGGGAGAGTCACTCAACGATCTACTGCCCGATGCCTTTGCCGTCGTCCGTCAGGCAGGATGGCGCACGCTACGCATGCGCCACTTTGACGTTCAGTTGATCGGAGGGATGGTGCTTCATGCTGGCCAGATTGCTGAGATGAAAACCGGAGAGGGCAAGACGTTGGTCGCCACGCTTGCAGCCTACCTTAACGGACTTTCTGGCAAGGGTGTTCACGCAGTGACGGTCAACGATTACCTCGCCCGGCGCGACTCGGAATGGATGGGGCGAATTTACCGTTTCTTAGGCATGACAGTCGGCGTGATCCAGCACGACCTGCGGGATGCCGAGCGGACGGCAGCCTATGCGTGCGATATTACATACGGAACCAACAACGAGTTTGGCTTCGACTACCTGCGCGATAACATGAAGTTTGATATTTCGCAGTTCGTCCAGAGGCCGCACAACTTCGCAGTCGTAGACGAAGTAGACAGTATCTTGATTGACGAGGCAAGAACGCCGCTTATAATCTCTGGGCCCGCCGAGCAGTCCACCGAACTCTATAACGAGGTCAACCGGATCATTCCGAAACTCCAGGCCGGTGCCGTAACTCAAGGCAATGTTCCTGCCGAGGAGCGCGAGGCTCTCGAATCGACCGGTGACTTTCTCAAAGACGAAAAGCACAAAACCGTCGCGCTTACCGAGAGCGGTATTGCTAAGGTCGAGCAGCTGCTCAAAGCGCGCCTTCAACCCGGCGGCCTCTATGACCCCACGAACATGCCGCTTCTTCACCACGTCAACCAGGCCCTGCGTGCGCACAGCCTCTTTCGGCTCGATGTTGACTACATGGTTAAGGATAACCAAGTGGTCATCGTCGATGAATTCACCGGTCGATTGATGCCGGGGCGACGCTGGGGCGACGGCCTGCACCAGGCGGTGGAAGCCAAGGAGAAGGTCAAGATCGAGCGAGAGAATCAAACGCTCGCCACCATCACGTTTCAGAACTACTTCCGCAAGTACGACAAGCTCTCTGGCATGACTGGCACCGCCGAGACGGAAGCCCAGGAATTCGCCAAGATTTACGACCTAGACGTTATCGCGGTTCCGACCAATCGCGAACTATTACGTGTCGAAGGACCCGACGCTATCTACCGCACCAGCGATGAAAAATACCTAGCGATCGCAGAAGATATAGAGGAAAAGCAGAAACTTGGCCGGCCGGTTCTGTGCGGTACAGTCTCGATCGAGAAATCGGAGCGCCTCGCAAAGCTGCTGAAGCGCCGCGGCGTACGACACGTCGTCCTCAACGCCAAGTATCACGAGCAGGAGGCGGAAATCGTTGCTCAGGCGGGTCGAAAGGGCAACATCACAATAGCGACAAACATGGCCGGGCGAGGCACCGATATTCTCCTTGGGGGTAACGCCGAGTATATGGCCCGGAAACAAGCGCTTAAAGAAGAGGCGGCGGAGGAGATTGCAAAAACAGAGTTTCGCGTAGTCGACGACGAGACGTACGTCTATTTTTCTCACGGCGATCGCTACTACCGAATACCCCGAGAGGCCTGGCAGCGTGTCCTTTCGTTTTTTACGCAGAAGACCGACTCCGAGCACGCCGAGGTAGTCTCCGCGGGAGGACTCCACATCATTGGCACCGAGCGCCACGAAGCACGCCGTATCGACAATCAACTGCGCGGGCGAGCGGGTCGACAGGGCGACCCCGGTTCATCACAATTCTATCTCTCGCTTGAGGACGACCTGATGCGAATCTTCGGATCCGAGCGCATCTCAGGCCTAATGGAACGTCTTGGGATGGAAGAAGGTGTACCGATCGAGCACAAGATGGTCACCCGTGCGATCGAGCGAGCCCAGAAGCAAGTCGAGGCGCAGCACTTTTCGGTCAGAAAGCACTTGCTCGAGTACGACGACGTAATGAACAAGCAGCGCGAGAGCGTCTACGGCTTGCGCCGGGAACTGCTAGAGGGTCGAATCCAAATCGAGGACGAGACCGAAGAATCAGGTAGCAAAACCATCGATCTCCGAGCCTACCTGATGACGCTGGCGGAGGAACAAGTCGACACCCTTGTTGAGTCCTATTGTGGCGAGGAGGTCGAGCCAGAGGACTGGGATCTCGGCGCACTCAAGCTATCCTCTGGAAAAACATTTGGGTTGGGCACCGACCAACTTTCATCGATCGACCTCGATAAGAAGACCATCGATGAAATGCACGAAAACATCTGGAATACAGCCCGTACGACATACGCTGAGAAGGAGACCGCGATCGACGAGGAGGTCCTTCGGCGTGTCGAACGCGACGTCATGCTTCAGGTCGTTGATGTGCAGTGGAAAGACCATCTATACAGCCTGGACCACCTGAAAGAGGGCATCAACCTTCGAGGCTACGGCCAGCGAGATCCCCTCGTTGAATACAAGCGCGAAAGCTTTGGAATGTTTCAGGCTATGAAGGAGCGGATCGACGAGGAGACAGTCAAGTATCTCTGGCGACTGCGTCCGGTGGTCAGAGAGGGTGACAACGCCTCTTTCCAGCCACAGATTCGCCGTACTACACCGCTTTCATACAACGAGCCTCAGCCAGCCGCGGGGAGACTGGCTGGAGTCGGCAGCGCGCCTCACCCTGCGCGGGTCGGCGGCGACGACGCCTCGGTGCGGACTGTCCGACGGGATGCCGCCAAGGTTGGACGCAACGACCCGTGCCCGTGTGGAAGCGGTAAGAAATACAAGAAATGTCATGGGGCTTGATCATGCAAACCAAAACTGAGGGGACGGCAACATCATCCGCATTATCCATCAAAACCGCCTTGACATTCGACGACGTCTTGCTTGTACCACGCCATTCACGGATCTTGCCAAGCCGCGTTGACGTCTCGACCCAAGTCACGCGTAACATCTCTCTGACCGTACCGCTGATGAGCGCCGCCATGGATACCGTCACAGAGTCTCGAATGGCGATCGCCATGGCTCAACTCGGTGGTATGGGCGTCATCCACAAAAACCTCAAGATCGCCGACCAGGCAGCTGAAGTCGACCGGGTTAAACGGTCAGAGAGTGGCATGATTGTCAATCCGATCACCTTGTCACCTCAGAGCAGCATCTTTCAAGCACTCGATCTGATGCGGAAGTATCGAATCTCTGGTGTGCCTATTACCAACGACGGCCGTAACGAAGGACGCCTTGTCGGCATCCTGACCAACCGTGACCTGCGCTTCCAGGGTGATGTGCACCGTCCCATATCAGAGGTAATGACTCGCGAGAATTTAATTACAGTGCCGGTCGGAACGACGCTCGATGAAGCCAAGGCGATTCTCCACCGACATCGCGTTGAAAAACTGCTGGTCGTGGATGGAGACTTCAATCTCCGCGGACTAATCACCGTGAAGGACATACAGAAAGCAATTAAGTACCCAAACGCCTGTAAAGACCGCTTAGGGCGTCTAAGGGTCGGAGCGGCAGTCGGGATCGTCAGCGACACAATGGAGCGGGCCGAGGCACTCGTGGCCGCCCACGTGGACGTGCTCGTACTCGACAGCGCGCACGGTCATTCCCAGAACGTTCTCGACACTGCCAAGCGTCTTCGCCGCGCGTTTCCGTCGGTAGATCTAATTGCTGGGAACGTAGCCACTGCAGAAGGAATGGAGGCCTTGATCGAAACCGGAGTGGACGCCGTGAAGGTTGGAATCGGCTCAGGGTCGATCTGTACCACTCGTGTGGTGGCCGGCATCGGTGTGCCGATGATGACCGCTATCGCTGATTGTGCGGAGGCTGCGGCCCACCACGACATCCCGATTATCGCCGACGGTGGCGTAAGATTCTCGGGAGACATCACCAAGGCAATCGCCGTAGGCGCCAGTGCCGTGATGATAGGGAGTCTGTTTGCAGGGACTGACGAGGGACCCGGCGAGCTCATCCTGTATCAAGGCCGTAGCTTCAAGGAATACCGGGGGATGGGCTCGATTGGCGCGATGCGCCGCGGAAGTCGTGACCGATACTTTCAGGAGGAATTCGACCTCGACGGTCAAGTTTCGAATGACGACACGAGCCAAAAACTTGTACCGGAGGGGATAGAGGGTCGAGTGCCGTACAAGGGGTCCGTCGGTGCGATGATCCATCAGCTGATCGGAGGCTTCCGGGCTGGAATGGGTTACTGTGGTGCTGAAACGATCCCCTTGCTTCGGCAGAACGCGCGACTCATCCGAATCACGCCAGCGGGCATCCGTGAAAGCCATGTGCATGACGTGATCATTTCAAAGGAAGCTCCAAACTACCATAGCGAATAACAAAACAGCAGAAACGACCGTGTTAGCGAGTGACAACCGGGTCAAGAGCCTCGATGTCAGAGCCACTCGTGTTGATTCTAATCTCCCGTTTGTCAGCCCCCTGGTCATCAATATGGACGGCGACCGACCTCACCGGCACCAGCGGTAGTCTGTCAGCCCACTCAATCGCAACGAGTGCTAACGGTGTCGCGAGTTCGTCCAGGCCCAGCTCGTCAACCTCGAAAGATGTCACCCGGTAGAGATCGACGTGGTGCACGGTCAGGCGTCCTGCGTACGGCTGCAGGAGCGTAAACGTCGGACTCGAGACGTCGTCTGGGTTTCCTCCAGCACCTTCAACCAAGCCTCGAACAAACGCCGTCTTCCCGGCGCCAAGCTCGCCGAACAGAAGAATCGTCGTCCCACCCTCCAGCTCAGCTACCAGCTGACGGGCGATCCGGATCGTTTCCTCCTCGCTATGACTTAGGTAGAAAGTATCCACGTCCTCTATGGGCCATCATCACATCTAGAACTCTGATTCCGGCTCGCTGAAAGTCACACCGACCTCTTCGCAGTCGGCTCCACGAGCAGCACACGGAACTCTAACACCGTACAACAGAGCTGCTGATTTGTCGGCAGGCGAAAACGCCACAAGACGAACCCCGCAGTTCAATTCATTGCCTCAATCACCGCAAGAACCATGCACGCGTTACGGCGCGTAGCCTGCGCGCGAAAGTCCTCCCGACAGGAGGCTTTCAGTCGCTGACTGATGGTTCGGTCACCTCGCGCGACGCCTGACCCAAGTGGGCAACCAGATCAGATGCCACCAGAGCTATTTCTCCGCGCTCATCGGCTGCCAAGTCACCGGCTAGGCCGTGAAGAAAGACAGCGACTTGACAGGCGTGTTCTGGCCGCCTCAACTGTGCGAGCCATGCAGCCGTCATGCCGGTCAGCACGTCACCCACACCGCCGGTCGACATCCCAGGATTTCCGGTAAGATTGATCCACATAGCCCCTTCTGGATCAGCAATGACGGTTCCAGAGCCTTTAAGCATTACAAAAATCTGGTGCTCCGTGGCAAAGCGACGCGCAGTATTCAATCGGTCAGCCTGAACCTCAGCCGAAGTGACTTGACAGAGTCTCGCCATCTCACCAGGATGCGGAGTGATGATGATCGAAATGCCGTCACGACCCGCGAGACGGCTCGGATCCATCTCAAAGACGTTGAGTGCATCGGCATCGAGAACCAGCGAGACACTGGATCGCTCGACGAGTCCATGAACTAGAGCCGACACCGCATCCGACGCCCCAAGTCCTGGTCCCACCGCAATCGCGTCGCAGTCAAACTCGAGAATCATCTCGAGGGCCTCGGCAGCCACTGTGCCTTCTTCGTTCTCTGGTAACGGCAGTGTCATATACTCCGGCACCGCTGTCGATACCGACGTGACGCAGCCACACGGAGTCGCCACGGTCACTAATCCTGCGCCCGACCGCAACGCGCCCAGACCAGCCAACACCGCAGCCCCGGACTTACCCACACTGCCAGCCACCACAAGGACGTGACCGAACTGGCCTTTGTGCGTGTCGTCAGGTCTAGGAGGTATGAGAGATTCGACCTCCTCAGGTATGAGGAGCTCCAGTTGTTTCCCTGGCACGGCATCGATCACTCCAGCCGGAATGCCGATATCGGCTATCACTACGTCACCCGCCAAGGACTTAGCCGGAGCTAATAACAGTGCCAGTTTTGGGGCGGCAAGCGCCACAGTAACATCGGCCTTGATTGCCTCGCCGATCGGATTGGTTAGGTCGGCCGACAGCCCACTGGGCAGGTCGATGGCGACCACGGGCACGTCCTGCGCATTAACGTCTCCGACCACCAAGCTTGAGAGACCGTCAAGCGGTCGGTTCAGCCCGGTCCCGAAGATGGCATCGACCAGCACTTCGCATTCGTCAATCCCAGACCGCGCGCCATACCAGCTGTCACGATCCGGAACCTCGATGATTGACAACCCGAGGTTCTCAGCGGCATGTAGGTTCTTGCCGGTGTCTCCCACGACGTCTTCGGCTCTGCTCAGTAGAAATACGCGGACGGTCAATCCCTGCTGCGACAGCAGTCTGGCTACTACAAGACCGTCACCGCCGTTGTTGCCACGTCCACAAATAATCCCGACGCACCGGCGCTCCAAGTTGTCGATCGTCGCGTTCATTGCCGAGACGATCTGGCGCCCGGCATTCTCCATCAGCGCCATTGACGGGATCCCGACCTCCTCGATCGTCCGTCGATCAGCCTCCCGCATCTGTTCCGACGTAAGCACCCTCATCACCGGTTACCCATCATCGGTCGGATTATATGTCCGTCTAGGCGATAATAGAGGACGTGGAAGAATCACCGTTCAACTCAACGGTTTACGTGAATGGGACGATTAGCGATGGCGCAGTCGCAGTGGTTCCGGTGTTCGATCATGGATTCCTGTACGGCGAAGGGGTCTACGAAACCCTCCGAACCTACCGTCAGTCTCCTTTTCTCCTGGACCGGCATCTGACTCGTCTCAGAACTTCTGCATCACTCATAAACCTGACAATCCCGCAAGACGACTCCGAATTAGCCGCTGCGATCACCACGACAATGCGTCACGCAGCGCTCAAGGGTGAACAGTATGTTCGACTTATCGTCACCCGCGGCGTTGGCGACCTTAGCTACGATCCGGCCGGCTGTCCCACACCGACGGTAATAATCATCGTCAAGACCCATCGCGAAACTTCTCCAGAAAACATGGAGAACGGGATCCGGATCATCATTTCATCAATCTTGCGGAATCATCCCGAGGCTGTTAACCCTCGAATCAAGTCCAATAATCTCTTGAACAGCGCCCTCGCCATGCAGGAAGCGATTCAAGCGGGCGCCCAGGAGGCTCTTATGCGCAATTACCGAGGCGAGCTCTCAGAATGCTCGCAGTCCAATATCTTCCTTGTTAAGGAGAGTAAGGTTCTCACACCATCCCTCGAATCAGGTCTCTTGGAAGGGGTTACGCGGAACTTTGTTTTCGAGATCGGTGCCCATACCGGCTTCACGGTTCGCGAGACAGTCTTAGGAGACTCGGATGTGCACGAGGCTGACGAGATCTTCATTACGAGCACGACTCGTGAAATCCTTCCCGTAACACGCGTAGAAGACCGCACCGTTGGATCAGGTGCACCGGGGCCGGTAACGCTAGCCCTAGCGGCTGCGTTTCGTCGTCAGGCAGAGCTTCTCTCAGGTGGCTCAGACCCGTAAATGGGTGGCTAGCTGACTTCCTGGGTGTCGGCATATACGTCAGTCGGCGGACAGGCGCAGATGAGATGGCGGTCGCCGTGCGCATCGTCAATCCGGCTTATCGGTGGCCAGTACTTACGCCCACGGACAAAAGGGAGTGGAAACGCCGCCTGCTCCCGTGAATACGGATGGGTCCACTTTGTCGCGGTGAGCTCTTCAGCGGTGTGAGGAGCATTTCTGAGCACGTTATCCACCCGGTCTGCAGCACCGTCGATCACGTCTTGGATTTCTTGCCTGATCCGAATCATCGCGTCACAGAACCGGTCGAGTTCCTCCAGCGGTTCGCTCTCTGTCGGTTCAACCATTAGCGTGCCAGGGACAGGAAACGATACCGTCGGTGCGTGAAATCCAAGGTCCATTAATCGCTTGGCCACATCCTGCTCGGTAACATCCGCCGCTGAACGGAAGGGCCGCAAATCAAAAATAACCTCATGCGCCACTCTACCGTTCGCACCTGTATAGAGCACGTCAAAGGATGATTCGAGCCGTGACTTCATGTAGTTCGCACTGAGCATCGCCACGCTCGTCGCCTGAGTCATGCCCTCCGCACCCAACAGACAAATATACGCGTGAGAGATCAAGAGAATACTGGCACTACCCCACGGGGCCGCCGCAATCGGCCGGATCGGATCTGACCCGCCAGTCGGCACCACCGGATGGCCGGGCAGATAGGGAGCAAGGTGAGCAGCGACGGCGATCGGGCCCATGCCCGGCCCTCCGCCTCCGTGAGGAATCGCGAACGTCTTGTGGAGGTTAAGGTGGCACACATCGGCGCCGATGGCCGCCGGGTTGGTTAGTCCCACCTGTGCGTTCATGTTGGCTCCGTCCATATACACCTGACCACCCTCGGCATGAACGGTGGCACAGATCTCCTTGACCGACTCCTCGAAGACACCATGGGTTGACGGGTACGTAATCATCAACGCGTTAAGTCGGTCACCATGTTCCGCTGTTTTCGCCTTCAGATCGTCGACATCGACATTACCGTTCTTGTCGCAGGCAACTATCACGATTCGCATACCGGCCATCGCTGCGCTCGCCGGATTTGTCCCGTGGGCTGACGAGGGGATCAAGACCACATCGCGCTGCTGGCCACCGTGGGCGTAATGGTAGGCGCGAATGACCATCAGCCCAGCGAATTCGCCCTGTGCGCCCGAGTTTGGCTGCAATGAGACAGCGGGCAACCCAGTGATCTTTTGGAGCGCTGCCTCCAACTCAGCAAACAGTTTCCCATACCCCGCGGCCTGTTCCGGCGGAACATACGGATGAAGTTCACCGAATTCAGCCCACGTAAGCGGCCGAAGCTCTGTTGCAGCGGTCAGTTTCATTGTGCATGACCCGAGTGGGATCATCGATGTATCCAGCGCGAGGTCTTTGCGCTCCAATTGCTTCAGATACCGCATCATCTGAAGCTCTGAGTGATACATATTAAAGACCGGATGACTGAGGAAATCGCTGGTGCGGCGAACGGTCACCGGTAGCTCCGATGGTCCACTCGCGGGCACCCCAGCAGAGACTCCATGCTCTCCGCCGAAAACGGCAAGGATCGCATCTACGTCGGCTATCGTTGTAGTCTCATCGAACGAAATTCCGATCTCGCTCTCAGCGAAGTACCTGAAGTTCATCCCTGCCGCCTCCGCCACACGTCGGACCCGGTCAGCGGCATTAACCGACTCCATCGACAGGTGTAAGGTGTCGAAGAAGCACTCGTTTCGCTGCGCAATACCCAGCGCCGATAACCGACCGGCCAGCTCTGCCGCAAGTCCGTGAACTCGGCGCGCAATGACCCTCAATCCCTCCGGCCCATGGTAGACCGCGTAAAGACCAGCCATGTTGGCCAGTAACGCCTGCGCTGTACAGATATTCGACGTTGCCCGTTCGCGGCGGATGTGCTGTTCGCGCGTCTGTAAAGCCATCCGATACGCACCGCGCCCGCGTCGGTCGACAGAGACACCGATTAGCCGGCCCGGCAGTTGGCGTACATAATTTTTTCGGCTCGCGAAAAACGCAGCATGCGGTCCTCCATATCCCATGGGAACCCCGAAACGCTGTGCGCTACCGAAAACGATGTCCGCACCTAACTCACCCGGTGGTTTAATCATTGTAAGGGCCAACAGGTCGGTTGCCACCGCCACCAATGCCCCGGTCTCATGGGCGCTTGCGATTGCATCCTCAAGCGGTCGAACCGCTCCATTAGCATCCGGATACTGGAGTAGGACACCAAACGTTTGGTCGTCAACCGTGAGCACATCACCCGACTGCACGACCACCTCAACCCCGAGTGGCTCGGCGCGTCCGCGCACAAGTTCGATCGTCTGTGGGAAACACGTATCACTAACCACAAAGCGATCACCACGTTTTGTCCCTTGGGATCCAACTCGATGCAGGAGCGCCATCGCCTCCGCCGCGGCTGTCGCCTCGTCGAGTAGAGAGGCGTTGGCCACCTCCATCGCCGTCAAGTCCTTGACCATCGTCTGAAAATTCAACAACGCCTCGAGACGTCCCTGCGCCACCTCGGCCTGGTAGGGCGTGTAGGGCGTGTACCATCCTGGATTCTCTAGCACGTTGCGAAGGATAACGCTCGGCGTGATCGTGCCGTAGTACCCCAGCCCGATGAACGAGTGGTAAACCGCGTTACAACTGGCCATGGCCTTCATCCGTGCCAGGTATTCCGACTCCGACTCGGCCGGCGGAAGTTCAAGTGACGCCTCACAGCGAATCCCGGCCGGGACAACCTCGGCCATCAAAGCGCTCAGCGAAGACGCACCGACCACGCCCAACATGTCGCCAATATCATCCTGACCGGGCCCGATGTGACGACGAGCGAACGTGTCGCTGGGTCGAAAATCGATCCTCGTAACATCCGGTGATGCTTTTGGCGGGTGGGACATTCCAGACCCCAACTAAGCCACCAACTCGGAATACGTGTCGGCGTCGAGTAACCTTGACAGCTCGTCGGGATCGGATAGCTTAATGGCGATCAACCACGTCTCGTGTGCCTGTTTGTTCACCGACTCAGGGCTTTCGCTTAGGACCGTGTTAAGTTCGACTACTTCGCCGGATACGGGGCAGTACAGATCGGAGACCGCCTTCACCGACTCAATTGACCCAAACTGCTCTCCCTGCTTAAAACTCCTACCGACGTCCGGTAGCTCAACGTAGACCACATCCCCCAGTTGTTGCTGTGCGTAGTCCGTAATTCCGACACGCCCAATTTTACCGGTTACGCTGATCCATTCATGGTCCGTGCTGTACTTTAAATCCGCAGGGTACATACAAATTGACTCCTCACCAGCAGGACATACTGCTCAGTAAAACTTCTTACGTGCGTTTGTAGAATGGCATCTTCACCACCTGAGCCGTGACATGTCGATCTCGAACCGCGACCGCGATCTCGGTTCCCACTACACTTGCCTCAACCGGCACATACGCCATCCCGATTGCCTTCTTGAGATACGGCGTTCTCGTGCCGCTGGTGACTGCTCCGACCTTGTCACCGCCGACGTAGACCGCATACCCATGGCGTGCGATCCCTCGATCGACCATTTCGAACCCGACGAGCTTTCGAGATACGCCTTCAGCTCTCTGTTTCATCAACGCCTCGCGACCGTTAAATAATGGTTTATCCCACCCAACCACCCAGTCCAGTCCGGCTTCAAGAACGGTTGTTTTTTCATCAATGTCGTTTCCATGAAGACGCATGGAAGCTTCCAATCGCAGCGTGTCACGGGCTCCAAGTCCGACCGGTTTAATCCCTGCCGAGTGTCCGGCCGCGAGCACGGCATCCCACACCTGCTCCACCGACTGCGGTGACACAAACACCTCAAATCCGTCCTCACCCGTATAGCCAGTCCTAGAAATGGTCGCACGAGCACTCGCCACTTCTCCCGATGCAAACCGATAGTATCCAATGGAGTCGAGTTCCACGCCGGTCAGCGGTTGGAGGACGTCGCGTGCTAGAGGCCCCTGCACCGCAAGCAGCGCATAGCGACTACTCGAATTGACCGAAACCGCATCGCCGAACGACGCGATCTCCTGTTTAATCCATCCTGCGTCTTTCGCGATGTTCGCCGCGTTGATCACGAGGAGATAGTGGGCATCCGCCAACCGAAACACAAGTAGGTCGTCGACACACGTACCATCATGAGCCGTCAACACCGAATATTGCGCCTGGCCAACATCTAGCCGACTTGCATCGTTGCTGGTAAGTTTCTGAACTGCCTCCAACGCATCGCCACCCGCGATCTCGACCTCGCCCATGTGACTCACATCGAGCAGTCCGACTCCTGTGCGCACGGCCATATGTTCGTCCGTAATACCAGAGTACTCAACCGGCATATCCCATCCGCCAAACGCAATCATCCGCGCACCCAGTGCCCGGTGTCGTGCGTGTAACGGGGTCCGCTTGAGATCAGCGTCCGGCGCGTGGGTCATTTTGGTTCTGGGAGGGCTACCGGAGGAACGTCGACCGGCAAGCAGGCAACCGTACTATGTGACCAAAGGAAGAATCAAGACGACGAGTAGGATTCCAGTACGGCGTCGCACTTTTCCTCGAACCGAAGTCCTCAATGTTTTTCCTGTCGAGGACTTGTCACTCCAAACTCGTAGCAACACCAGGCCGCTGCGGTGTAGACCCGCGCCCAGAAATTACCTGGCGTCCTCGGCACGGGAACCGGCCATAATGTTCATCAAGCCATGGTTTCCCTCGTGACACGCAAACTCGAACATGGGCCCGTCAGTTCTCGCCATGGGCAAGGATCCAGTCCACGGTTTCGTCCAGGTATTTGGGTCATTCACTGTGAACTCGTAGTTCAACGTGTCAGGCCCCGTGCGCGTAAATCGCTCGACAAGCAAAACCTGGTCACTGAGATCCCCCCGTCCTAGCGAGTGTTGAGGGAGATTCCACCGCCTAATAAACGGCTCTCGAACATTCGTAGTCTCGACCACGAGTGTTTCTCCATCCCACCGACCTCTGGAATCGCCGGCAAATTGACGAATGGACGACGGTAAATGTGGGCGTCCGTCGAGGAAGATGTAGCGTACGTCGTGAATGTGCTCTTGCAGAATCACCAAAGCGTCAGGCGTTTGAAAAAAGTGATAGTTGTTGTTGTAACCGGTGGGCGAGATATGACCGATCCCGCGATACCACAGGCATCGCTCGCTCAGTCCCATCTCCTCTGGTCCGTCCGCTGGCACCCGGCCGTCTCGGACGTCCGCAAGCCGCCGGTACGCCGGCGATGCAATCCGTGCCTCTGCTTCAGCGGTGAGTTGTGGCAGCTGGCCATTCGGCGGGTCCGAAATCAGTGACGTCCGCCCGGTTTGCACAACTGCTGTCCCCTCTTCCGTCCAGAAGCTGTTATAAGCGCCGACATCGCCGCCGACCGGTAGTGGTTCGGTTCGCACCTCTCTTGGTGTGTTGGCTTGACTAAAGCCTTCGGCGGCCCGTTGCTCCATTGCAGCCGCTTCCTCGGCTGTAAGAAACGCCTTGTCGCCGAGAGACTCGGGACGCTGGAGTGGGGTAATGGTAGCGTTGTTCCAGAGCCCTTGGAGATCTGGATCACCCCACGGTGTCCGCGGTGACTGACCTGCGCCGCCTGCGTTGTTCTGTACCTGGGCATGGGCCGACGGCGCGACCAGGTATATGACCGAGGCGACTACAATAAACGCACTTCGTAAAATCCGAGATCCTTGAACCACGGCTTCCTCCTGAACTGCAGCGATTATAGTCATCTGAGCTGATGACATTAGGTATTTTTTCTTAGTCACGCAATGTCAGCCTCTGGTCTGAGATTCTATTGGGATCAGAATGACCTTACCTCGATCGGCGGTTGTGGTCGAGACCGAATATTTTAAGGGTTTTTTTGAGGTTCGTTCAGTCGAGAGCAAGGAATACTCAGGCTCGCAGAGGTGCTCGGAGAAGACCTGGACTTTTAACGAAGTCGAAAAGATCGCAGCGGCTCGGCCGCTGGTCAACACAGACGGGCTTCTGGAGTTAACAGCCGTCAGCGCTTTAACCCGCGACTGGCAACGATCGCGCCTAATGTAACCGGGCCGAGCACCATCAGTTCTCTCATTAGCCCCCAGGTGTTGTGCCACCAACACTCCGCTACCCAGTACTCACGGCACACCGCCATGAACCAATGGCGGTCAGAAAGATAAAAGTCTGAACTTAGTGGCCAGAGCGCCATGACACCGAGAGGACCCACCGTATCTGACCCCAGCCAATCGAGTACGACGTGTGAGCCGTACGCCGCCCCAACACTCAGATAAGGATGTGATCCCAGATGTCTTCCGACGAACCCACCCAAAAGACCGACAACGACGGTCGCTCCGACCGAATGAGTATAGGTGGAGTGAACACCGAACAGAAAATCGATATCCGGGAGGACTCCGAGCAACCCAAACACGAAAGCCCTCTGCTCGAACAGGAGTTTACGCCCTGTCAACCACGGGCTCGACCGAGTGGTGGGTGTGTCGACCGTACCGCCGCCCAGAAGGTAGCCAGCGGCGATACCGCCGAGTGCATGTCCAACAGGGCTTGGCATTCAGTGGTTCGTTAACCTTGAGAACAAGATCCGGTTTTACCCAGATCTCCTCTGCTCTTTCGGGCACGGTGGCACGGCGCCCAGGCAACGACCCTCCGTGATGGCTTTGCTGGTCCCTGCCCACTCAGAACGACACGGCGATGGTCTTCGGTTGGTAACACCTCGACCCAAAAGGATATGACCGAAACACGATGCTCATCTTCTTTGATTTCTGTGGTAACAGCGACCAGCATGGTGCGATCCTATCGCACCGTAGCCGCCCGCAAGTAATCAAAGGCGATGGTATTCCGATCCACCTGGGTTAGAATGGCGCCTTGAGCGATAAAACCACCAAATGCCAAGCTGGCAGTCTCACGATACCCACCGTGAGCGCTCGAAATGACTAGAAACGCCCGATACAAATTGATCGAACGGCGGGTTAAGGCCCGCCGGAGCACACGATGAACACTGCCGTCCTGGCTTGCCTCGCACTCTTGCCGATCGTGGTGGTTGCCGTTTTTCTGGTTGGTCTACGGTGGCCGGCAAGCCGCGCGATGCCACTTTCCTACGCCGTCGCGATCGTGCTGGCTCTGGCTGTGTGGCGGGTCCCGGCGCTCCAGGTCGTGGCGGCGTCGATAAACGGCTTAATTGTGGCTCTTACACTCCTCTACATCATCTTTGGGGCCATCCTCTTGCTCAACACCCTCCAGGGGAGTGGCGCGATTAAGACGATCCGGAAAGGGTTCACCGACATTACGCCCGACCGGCGCGTACAGGTGATCATAGTCGCCTGGTTATTCGGGTCGTTCATCGAAGGTTCCGCCGGTTTTGGCACGCCGGCGGCTGTGGCGGTGCCCCTACTGGTCGGCCTGGGCTTTCCCGGAATGGCGGCAGTCATGGCCGGCATGATCATTCAGAGCACCCCCGTCAGCTTTGGGGCTCTTGGAACACCGATTCTCGTGGGTGTCAACACCGGACTGTCCGCCGATCCGGCGATCGCGGCCTACGCCGCCGGTCTCGGCTATGCGGAATGGACCGACTTTTTGAGAGTTGTCGGTTTCAGAGTGGCCGTGCTTCACGCGATCGCCGGTACGTTCGTCCCACTCATTCTCGTCTCATTTATGACACGGTTCTTCGGTCGGAACCGATCATTTGCCGAAGGCTTGCAGGTATGGCGGTTTGCCCTCTTCGCGGCGTTCTCGATGACGATTCCATACGTCGCTGCCGCCTATCTTCTTGGACCTGAATTTCCGTCGCTCATCGGGAGTCTCGTCGGGCTAGCAATCGTCGTTACTGTGGCGCGATCGGGATTTCTCCTGCCAAGTCCAGACCACACCTGGGAGTTCGACGAGAGCTCGAACTGGCCCTCGGACTGGACCGGTTCACTGCAAATCACAGACTCCACCCATCACAGCGGCTCGATGGGGATGTTCAAGGCTTGGCTTCCCTACGTCATCGTCGCACTCCTACTCCTGTCGTCGCGCATGGTTGACCCATTCCGGACCTTTCTACAGAGTTGGACACTCAGCTGGGGCAACATCCTGGGCAGCAGCATTAATATGAACGCGGTCCAGCCGCTTTACCTGCCCGGGACGTTGTTCGTCGTCGCATCGCTCCTTACCTTTATGTTGCATCGAATTCCTGGGCCTGCCTACCGACAGGCCTGGACAACATCGCTCAAGGTCTCGGCCTCGGCCTCCGTCGCCCTCGTCTTCACTGTCCCGATGGTTCAGGTGTTTCTCAATACATCCGGAGGGATGGCCGGTTACGATCGAATGCCGATCGTACTCGCCGACGGCGTCGCGTCACTCACACGCGGTGGTTGGCCTATTTTTGCGCCGTTTATCGGCGGAATCGGTGCCGCCGTAGCGGGAAGCAACACGGTGAGCAACATGATGTTCTCACTCTTTCAGTTTGAGATGGGTGTACGCATTCTGGTCGATCCTATATGGATTGTGGCACTACAAGCGGTTGGCGGGGCGGCTGGAAACATGATTTGCGTGCACAATGTCGTGGCCGCTTCAGCGGTAGCCGGTCTGCTGGGTCGCGAGGGGGCAATTATCCGTTTGACCCTCCTGCCTTTCTTCTACTACGCCCTCCTGCCAGGATCGATTGGCTATGCCATCGTCTGGTACTCTACGACCGGTGCCATCAACGCAGGCTCGATCATCGCAACTCTCATTGTGGCGGGCGCGGTGTTCGTTATCGTTCGACACGGTAGCTTCCCACGTAGGATATCCTGAGCGCGGCATGAAGCTATTTCACGCGCTCAACCACCTCCCGCAACCAGTCGACCCTCGTACGTTCACTGGCGATGCGACAATGGCTCGCATGGACGGAGTCAGCGTGAGCCCAGACATCAATATCTATCGCGTGGCGTTCCAAGCCCGCGCACGCACGGCCTGGCACGCACACACTGGCTCACAGTTACTCCTTGTTGTCCAGGGATCGTGTCGTCTCCAAAAGAAAGGTGAACCTATTCAGGAAATCGCGGCTGGGGGTGCGGTACGGATTGAACCCGGAGAGCGCCATTGGCACGGCGCTACGGTCGACGCTCCGATGACCCACCTAGCGGTGAACATCGACGCCGCGACCACCTGGTTCGAGCAGGTCACCGACGAAGAATATATTGGTCGCTCGTAGACGCGTAGCCCGGCCGTCTAGCCGAAGTCCCACCCGCACGCCCGGTCTTCGTTCTGTTGATCCAACCAGATAGAGAGCGGCGCGAAGTAGTCCAAGATAGCGGTCGCATCCATTTCCCGCGTTCCGGCGATCCTCTCAAGCGCCTCAGGCCACGGCTTACTCGCCCCCATTTCCAGCATGGCGGCCAGCCGGGCACCAGCCTCTCTACTGCCATACACCGAGCACCGATGCAGCGGTCCCTCGATGCCGGCGGCCGCACACAGCGCCCGGTGAAACTGAAATTGCAGAATATACGCGAGAAAGTAGCGCGTATACGGCGTGTTTACCGAGACGTGATACTTGGCACCAGGATCGAAATCATCTTCACTTCGTGGGACCGGTGCCCGAATACCTTGATATTCACGGCGTAGTTCCCACCAAGCGGTGTTGTACCGATCGGGTGTGATTTCCCCGGAAAACACCTGCCACCGCCATTGATCAACAAGCAACCCGAATGGGAGAAAGGCGATCTTGTCGAGAGCCTGGCGCAGGAGCAGGCCGATTTCAGTGTCCGCGGATGGGATCCCATCAAGTAACCCGACCTCCACAAGATACTCGGGTGTGATTGAGAGGGAAATTGTGTCGCCAATCCCTTCGTGAAACCCGTCGTTCGCACTTGTTCGATAAAGCGGGTCTTGGCTACTATAGGCCCGCTGATAGTAGCTGTGGCCAAGCTCGTGATGAATCGTGTCAAAGTCCTCGCTGTTCACGCCGATACACATTTTGATCCGGACATCCGACTCAAAGTCGATATTCCATGCGCTCGCATGACAGACCGCGTCGTGATCGATCGGTTGCAAAAACAGCGACCGATCCCAAAATGTCGTCGGAAGCGGCGCAAAACCCAACGAGCTAAAGAATCGTTCGCCGTATCGCACCATCTCGAGCTCGTCAACCCCTCGACGCTCCAGCTGCCGAGTCAGGTCGTATCCGCGACTGCTCCGGTTCGGTCTTACCGTCTCGTAAATATTGGTCCAGGTCTGGCTCCACATATTGCCAAACAGATGGGCCGGAATCGGTTCTCCCTCTGGCACAACCGCGGTCCCGTATTCCTGACCCAACTGCGCTCGCACGTGGCAATGAAGCGACTCGTACAACGGTCGCACCTGTCCCCACAACCGTTCGAGCTCATCAGTAAACACATCCGGCGGCATGTCGTAAGCTGAGCGCCACATCTCTCCGGTGTCAGCAAAACCCAGCTCACGCGCGCCTGCGTTCGAGATCTCTACGAAACGCTCATATCGAGACCGTATCTCCCGTGACACCCGGCGCCACCCAGACCAAATGGCCAACAGTTCGTCCGTCTCACGAACATCGGCGAACATCCGTTCCATTGTCGGTAAATCCAGACATGTTTCCTCGCCTTCCGGACAGAATTCGCCCTGCCCGTAGATACTCTCCATCCGAGTCATCAGCTCAGACAATTCCTGCTGAAGTACAGGGTCGCTCGGCGCGACGGCCGCGAGCGAGGTCTTAAGCAGTGCCAGTTTTCGGTTCACGTCACCAGGCAGCACTAGACTGTTGAACCGTGCCGCGGCCGCGGCCAGCTCGGTGGTCGCTGCCATCACGTCCGCGTTTGCTGACGCTGCCAACGTGTTGGTATCTGGCGTAATAAAGTTATTCTGCACCCAGGCCGCTCGTCCCGCGTCTATCCAGAGTGCGAGTAAGCGTGACTCCGCGTCGCGAATGAAGATTTCGGCGTCTTCGACCGTCGGACCAGCAGGCACCAACTCCATACACCCGCTCAAGATCACCGCGACCGCGGTGGTAGCCCCTAATTGTCGACGCCAGCGGCGGCCGTCTCTGCTTCGCATGAACGCTCTGCTCCTGCTCGCGCGGTCTTTTGGCCGCTAGGAGGACAACACTAGGCGAGCCACTGCGCGACGAGCGACCCCTCGCGAACAATCGTATCGGCACGGTCTGAACCGGTTGATACGATGGCGATCGGTATCTGAGTGAGTTCCTCTAGGCGCGCCACGTACGCCCGAGCCTCCGCCGGAAGATCCAAGAACCGCCTAACGTTGGACGTCGGAGCAGCCCATCCAGGCAGAGTCTCGTAAACCGGCACGCACGTTAACAGTTTCGCTGTGTCAACCGGAAACTCCGTCACCAGTTCGTTACCGCATTGATAACCGGTACACACTCGGATCTCCGGAAGACCGTCCAGTACGTCGAGCTTCGTCAGGGCAAACGCCTGGAGACCATTAATTCTGACCGCGTAGCGCGCAACCACGGCGTCGTACCAGCCACAGCGACGCGGTCGTCCGGTCGACGCCCCAAATTCTTGACCGCTCTCGCGCAGCCTGTCGCCATCTCCCCCAGTTACCTCCGTCGGAAGGGGTCCTTCACCGACCCGAGTCGTGTAGGCTTTGATTACACCGAGCACCCCTCCGATACTTTGGGCACCCACGCCGAGCCCCGTACAAACTCA
>Ga0310120_10000197_pt1 | contig 49934 bp, 49 predicted proteins | sample CB27_AW_983_MG_FD_203506 | JGI IMG/M metagenome (GOLD analysis project Ga0310120, IMG submission 203506) | Marine microbial communities from Western Arctic Ocean, Canada - CB27_AW_983 | ecosystem: Environmental > Aquatic > Marine > Oceanic | place: Canada: Western Arctic Ocean | collected...
CGACCACCGCGACTGAGAGACCGCGCTGTGTGGCATCCCAGGCCGCGGCTGCCCCGTAAACACCTCCGCCGATAACGAGGAGATCGAATGCGGCATTAGCGAGCGCCGCCAAGTCACGTTGCACAGCCATATACTATCGCTAGCTGGGTCTTCGTACCGGCCGTCCCGGAGTGCTAACAACGGGTGCACGCGGAGTACATGAAATTCTGATGGTCGAATCGACTAAGGGAATCAGTGATGGCGAAGCCGATTTACACGGTTGCCTGATTGCGGAGATCCGAAACTACTGGAACGACCGAATTCACGACCTTGAGATGACCGACCAACCGGTCGGTTCACGTGGCTTCTTCGCCGATCTTGATGAGTATCGTTTCGACAAGTTGCGGTATTTGCCGCGTGTGGTGCAGTTCGACGGTTATTCCGGGCACACGCTCCTTGAGGTCGGTTGTGGTATCGGCACCGATCTTGTCCGGTTTGCGCGAGGAGGAGCGCGCGTTACCGGTATCGACTTAGCGGAGCGGTCAATCGAGCTTGCGCGTCAGAATTTTGCACACGCCGGTCTCCCACATGTTGCCGATCTGGACGTGGGTAACGGGGAGGCCATGTCGTTCGACGACGAGACCTTCGATGTGGTTTATCTGCACGGTGTTCTGCAGTATACGGCCGACCCGGTGCGCATGTTGGCCGAGTGTCATCGGGTCGTCAAGACTGACGGTGTTGTGGTCTGCATGGTGTACAACCGCTACTCTTGGCTTCATGCTCTGTCTAAGGTGATGCGTGTCGAGCTCGAGCACGAGGATGCACCGGTGCTTCGCCTGTTTTCGATTAGTGAATATCGACGTTTGCTCGAGTCGTTCCGTGACGTGCGGGTTATCCCTGAACGGTTTCCCGTGGTGTCACGACTTCACGGTGGATGGAAGGGGGCACTCTACAACGGGGTGTTCGTCCGATCGTTCAACGTCCTTCCCCGGAAGTTCGTACGTCCGCTGGGATGGCATCTGATGGCGTTCTGCCGGAAGTAACGTGACCTAGTGTTCGCCTTTTTTATCAGAGACACGTCAGGTCGTTGTGTCTGATGCTCTTGCTGTTCGGCCATCACGTCGGTGATTTGACGCGATCTCTTATTCGTTGTCATTGCTCTGGAATTTGACAAAATCGGCTACAACAATAATCAGAGGTCGATCGATTTCATCCGCAATGTCTCCGGATTGGGATCGAGCACGCGAACCGGTCTGTGGAACGTGTAGGGTGCTTGACCTCACGACAGGCGGACGGTCACCTCACAGCCGAGATACCGGCGGTCGGTGGACTGCTCATTGATGTCGCTGGGGCGGAAACCACCGACGCAACCTATTGCGATGGGGATTAACGTTTCCGACTCCGAAAGGTCGGCCGTGACCACCCATCTGCGCCGCGGCTGCATATTAGTCGTGCGAACTTGATCTCCGATTTCGATCGTCGTCGTACCGCCGGCAGCACCGCGACGGACTGTTACCGACACTTGCCGTGCCGCATTCGGCGATAGCAAGATCGACGCGGTCTCGTCGCCTCGGACCCACCAGCGTGACGCTTCTTGGAACGTGACTCTATCCAAGAAAAACAAGTAACGACCCGGTCCGTCTAGTTGGCGGATGGAGCTGATGTCCAGGTTGCTCTGGCGATCGGTTTTTGGTACAAGGTTCAGGGGCTGTATGAGTACTGCTGACGCGGCGTCGGTCGTCTCGGCTGTTGTGGCCCCGACCCAGACGGTGTCGAGTCCGAGAGGCAGGTCCGCGGTGAAGATGGCAGGCTCGTCGCCGCTTACCGCCTGGGTGGTTATTGCGGTTGGTCCGTTGTCGTAGCGCAGCCATACCGATCCGCTTGGTTGGGTGCCAGACTTGAATTGAACCGTTACCTCGTACTGCCCAGGAGGCAGTGCAAAGGGACCGGCGATCAGACCTTCGGGACGCGGTAACTCCTCGTCGATTGGCCACTTGACAGTTGCTCGGGAAAAGACCTCATCGTCCGTGAGGCGTGTCAAGTCATTCAGTGAGTATGGGGCGACTTGTTCGCTACCATACGACTGCATGAGCGCCTGCTGCCCGTCCCGCGCCGTCCACATGTTGACTGTTCGGCCTGTCGAACCTGCTGCCACGCTCACAAGAACGCCAACGGTGAGCAGCCACACGACACCCCCGGAGAAGGTACCGAGTGCAGAGTATTCCTCCTCGTTCGGCAGCGGAAGTGATGAATCCGCCAACGAGCGAGGCTCCCAACCAGAGCGCCAGCCAGGGCAGTTGCGTCGGCCAGTCAAGGTCGATAAAGCTCGGGAGCACCGCTGTGAGATTGACACTTCCTTGCCACGCCTCAACGAGACCGCTGGTTCCGTCGTTGCCGTTGAACATTAGACGACCCGAGGGGTGAAGCAGGAGAGTGGCCAGCGAACAGAGACTCGCCGCAAGCAGGACACCGGTCACGCCGATTCCGGTGGAGCTGCGGAGTCGTCCCAAAGCCACAGCGATCATCGGTGCGACAAGAGGAAGTGCCGGAACAAGAAATCGAGCTGGGACGCTGTACCCGCCCCACCACATGTAGTGTTGCGTGACGCTGAGGACGAACATCACCAGCGTTACGGTCATGCCGATCGTTGGCCAGCGTGTTCGTTCTTCGCGTAGCATCAGCCAACAACCCCTGAACGCAAGGATGTAGATAGGACTGTAGATGAGCAGTCCGAATTCTTAGTCGAATAGAAGCCCGAGGATGCCCCGCGGAATAAATTCTGCACCGACGTCCTGTGGGGTGCCATAGGGGGCCGTCGGGTCGGGCGTGCCGTACATCACGAAGTATGTGCTGAGCCAGACCACACCAGACACCGCCATCGGTCCCAGCAGGGCTACAGCTGCGAAACGACGTTGCGGCCAGAGCTTGGCGAGTAGCGAGATCGTGAGACCTAGTAACAAGAACGAGAACTTAACGTGCAGCCATGGCAGTATCCCGATGATCGCTCCCCGCACCAGCCACGATTGGATGCGGTTCGGAGCCGGTGCCCACAGCCAAAGCATCGCGAAGGCTGTGATGGCAGAGGCGGGGAGTTCCGGGTAGATCATGTAACTCTGAAATAGAAAGGGAACCGTCAGTGTCGCCGCTACCCATGTTGTCAAGGCAACGCGCGGTGTTTCGAGACGTGCTGCCAGCGAAAAGACGGCTGTGGCGGCGAGCCCGGCGAACACGATGAGGAGAAAGATGGCACCCCGGTGTCCGGCGAGCATATACGCCGGAGCCAAAAGTAGCGGTAGGCCAGGTGCATGCACCGAGTAGGCCACATCGTTGACACCTCGGACGAGGATATGCATCGGTAGAGGGATCGGGTAAAACGTTCGATAGTCACCGGCGTCGTGGTTGTTCTCGATCCGGAGGTCCCCGTCGGCGACCAAACTATGGGTGATAACCAGGTAGTGGGGTTCGTCGCCACCCAGGTCATTCGACCGGTGGACTTGGGTTCCAGCCGCCAGAAAAATGAGGATACTGAGCAAGAATATCCAGCGTGGACCTGGTAAAACTGGTGGCACGCTGGGCACCCACAGCAGCTTCTCACGAACTGCTACGACGAGGCACCCGAAGAGCGCAAGGCCTGCAACAAGCCACCGGAGCGGCCCAGCGAGCGTTAGCATCAACGAAAAGTGGTCGGGGAGGACGGGAAGAAAGGGTACCACCCAAAGAAGAAGAAGGGAGAAAAAGGGGGGGCAGCGCGTGTCCGAGTTGACGCCGGCTTGTGACCGGAAGCGATGCGACTAGACCGAGCACGACGATGCCCGCGACTAGAAACAACACCAGCAAGCGGCTGAAAGGAGCCAGCATGGCGACCCGACGAGCGGTGTCGCCGTTCCAATCGACGACGTAAACCGAGGCGGGAACCAGCCATGCAGCCACCGCTACCGACATACATCCAAGGGTGAGTGTAAGCACCTCTCGGTTTCGTAACGGCTGTTCACTCGGCATCAGATGGAAAGCCCAGGCAATCGACGAGCAGGATAGCACGAAGTTTAGTCAGTCAAACGCAACTGGGATCTAGCATGGTCCGGTTTCAACCGGTCCTCGATTATTGAAGAAGTTGCTCATTCTTGAGACAAAACGGGAACCGCAATCGAGGCCTGAATTTCGTGGTCTAGATGGACAGTCGGTTGACGAGCGGCGTATGGTATCGGCCGTATGGGGCACCTCACGCGCGGCACATGAACTGAGGTGCATGCAGGGAACAGACCTTGAGAGCTACGTTTGGAGTAGGAGCCGTCGGGTTCATTCTTACCCGGTGGCTTCTGAGCGTTTGCAATCTTCCTGGCGTCTGCGGATGGTTGTCGGGAATCTCCACGTTGTTGGCCGTGGTTTGCATCGTGTCGCACCTTGCGTCGGCGACGCAACTACGGTCTGCCGTTCTCGGACGATCCGTCTCACGCTTACTGGTTCTCACCTGCGCACTGAGTCTCGTCGATGATGCCCTCGGCGTCGCCGAGCCAGGCCGGTTCTGGTGGCAGGCAGGGTTCGCTGAGGCTGTCGAACTGCTAGCGTGGACATGGTTCATGTGCGGAGGGCTGATGGCCGCTCGCTGGCTGTGGGGTGGATTGTCTCCCGCGACGACGAGCCCGGTTGGTGTTCGCCAGCTGCTGATTTCCGCTCTCATATTTCTTGTAATCGGGCTTCAAGTGAGGGTCCTTTTCATGACCCGTCCGGTAATGTGGCCTTTCATCGACTATCCACTCTATGGTGCCGCTCACGGGACGCCCATTCGCGCCGTTCACCACCGCCTCTACGGCTTGACGTCCCAAGAACCGGTCGCCTTCATTGAGATCACAGCTGACGGTCTCGGGGCCAGCTGGTTCGTCTATCACACTCAGGTCATCCCGCAACTCTTCAACCGACCGTCAGAGGTAATCGAAGATTTCCAACGGACGCTCGCAAACTCGGACTTGCCGCCTTTTCAGCTAATCGTGCCCGAGAGAACGACGTTCGCGCTCGTGAACTCTCGACTCGAAGAGTTTGCCGAACGTCGGGTGGTCCGTCTCGCTTCTGATCTAGCTCGGTCTGCTGAGGCACGGTTTAGATGAGGCCCTCCGACTTGACGGGCTTGTCCCGGCTCTGGGCAAGGTCCTGGCTTCGCTTCTGGTTCCCGACGACGACGGTCGTTTCGCTCGCTATTTGTCGGATCGTGCTCGTGCCGGCCTGGTTGCTGCTGTTTGCAAAGCCATGGGATCAACTCGCTGTCGCCCTTACCTACGACCCGGCCCGTATCGATCAGGAATTAATTCTTGCTATTTTGTCGTTGATACCTGTTGAAACTTTTCACAGTTATGAGTTTCTGCACTCCCTCTGGCTTTTAACGAACGTAGCCGGGGTGCTAGCGGTGGTGGGTCTTTTTACTCGCACGTCAGTTCTCGTGTTTGGGCTCGGACACAGTGTGCTTATCGCACACCTGTGGTCGTACGGTGAGCTGCATCACCCTGAAGCGCTGTATTGCGTGGCCCTTGTCTTGATGGGACTGTCACCGTCCGGACGTTGCTACTCGATCGATTCGTGGATCGGCAGGCGTTCCCAGCACCCCGAGCGTTGGGGACCGGACGCGAAGATAGATACGGCAACTTGGCCGTTGCGACTTGTGCAATGTCTGCTCGGCATCGCCTATTTTTCGTCGGGCAGCGCCAAGATGCTGGATGGGGGTCTCACCTGGTGGAACGGAGCAACGCTTCAGACCATCGTGTTGGTTGACTATGTCCGTTTCGGTATGCCGGCGGGCTTGTGGTTGGTCCAGAATTTTTGGCTGTGCGTCGCGGCGTCCGTGGTCACCGTCATCGTGGAGCTGTTCTTCTTTGTAGCCGTTTTCGTTCCCGCGTCGAGAAAGTACGTTCTAATGGGGGGACTAGCGCTTCATATTGGCATTTATCTAACGATGGCCGCGCCGTTTTTCACGTGGATGGCGATGTATGTGATCTTCATCAACTTCGAGAAGATCCGACAACAGTTCGTGGTGCCTCAGACGGCGGCGTCAGGTGAGTCCTGGCAGGTATGAGGAGAGGATCTTTACATGCTGCGAGTCCCACGGCTGGTCTTGCTGTTTTTACTCCTACCGCTCGTGTGTGGGGCGGGTGCTTGCGGGGCGCCCGATATGGGCCCACCCGCCGCTGTTCCCAGTCTTGCTCTGAATCGAACAGGTGTGCCGCTCGGCGGACCGCTGGAGATGACCTATCAATTTACCGTTCTACCTGAGTTTGGTGGCGTCACAGAGTCGTATCAGGTCTTTGTGGATTTTCTGGATGCCAATGAGAGGGTTATGTTCAGCGACCACCACATGCCGCCAGTGGCGACGACCGATTGGAAGCCAGGTCAAACCGTATCCTACCAGCGCCGGATATTTGTCCCGATCTACCCCTACGTTGGGGACGCTTCGGTCACACTCCGACTTGCGTCACCGTTGGCTGAAGACTCGGTCGGGCTCGTCGGCGAACACCTCGGCGAAGGACGCTACAGGGTGGCGACCGTCCGGCTGGCACCGCCGCCGAAGAGTATTCCGATGTTCCAGGCCGGCTGGCACCAGCGAGAACGGGACGGTTACGAAGAATGGCGGTGGAGTACCAGCGAGGCGACCATCGCGTTTGAGAACCCCCGGCAGGATTCGGTCGTGTATCTTGAGCTCGAGGGGCGTCCGATGCTCTTTGAGTCGCCTCAGCGGGTGGATTTTGTCGTGGGGGCGCGCACGATCGACAGTTTCCTAGTTGAGGACTCTGGTGTCATCCTCCACACGACGACGGTGAGTGCGGCCGACTTCGGCGACAGCGATCTCGCTGAGCTGACGCTTCGCGTTGACTCGACCTTTGTTCCTGCTGAGCTGCCTGGCTCGAACAGCGCTGATGATCGCCGGCTCGGCGTTCGGGTCTTTCATGCGTTCGTCGAGAGCCGCTAATATGACGGATACACTCGGCCCGGCTAAGGTAGGGTGGCGTCGACCGTCACTATCTGGTTAGCCTCGACCTCGGTAACCGTCCGGATCGTGCCGTCGAGGAAAGTTACCTCGACCGTGACGGACGTCTCTGAGCCGAGCCCCACATGCAGGATCGGATCGTCTTGACCGAGATAGCCATTATTGCTGCGGCTTTCTCTAAACCCGAGCAGGGTGTCCCCGGTGCCTAACACTCGCACCTTCGCACCGAACGCCCCAGCTTGTCCTTGGGCTGACCGGAGCTTAATCTTGAGCCAGTTACCGGAGTCCTTGTCATTACGTATGAGCCAGTTCGCACTACGTTTGGCTCCGATCGCGAAGTCAAGATCCCCGTCAGCGTCGATATCTGCGAATGCGATTGCCCGTGGGTCGTCAATGCCCCCAACCGGAATCGTCGGACCGTCAGAAAACCTGCCGGTCCCGTCGTTAAGATACGCGAGATTATCCCCGGCGAACACGAGGTCCAAATCTCCATCGTTGTCGAGGTCAGCGAAGCCTCCCATATATCCATCGATATCGGTGAACACTCGACGAAAGTTGAAAGTACCCTGACCGAGATTGCGGTACAGGAACCCCACTGTCTCCGTGCCATCGAGGCCAACGAGTAACAGATCTAGGTCGCTGTCGTTGTCGATATCGGCTGCCGTGACGCCGCTGAAGGCGTTGTGGGTGATACCGATCGAATCCGGGTCGACGGCAGTGAAGGTGCCGGTCCCATTGTTCCGAAGGATATTAAGGTCACCATCTCGATTTGCCGCGATGATGTCGATGTCGCCGTCGCCATCGAAGTCGGTGTCGGTGGCTCCCTGTCCGGCAGGTGCGGTGTAGAGGGCACCGGAGGTTAGCTCGGTCCACTGGTGGTCGCCGTCGTTACGAAATACCTCGTTCCGTTCGCTCGACGGGTCCCCAGACCCCATCCAGCCCGTTACACCGAATATATCGAGGTCTCCGTCGCGGTCCATGTCGAAGGCGAGCAGGGCACGTGTTGGATCGGATCGAGTGCCCATGGCCGGGGGAGTCACGTCGTTGAAGAAACCTGACCCTACGTTGCGGAAGATGTTGTTGGGTGCGCCGGTTGAGCCAGTTGAGCCGTTGATGAGGTCGTAGTCCCCGTCATTGTCGAGGTCCGCAAAAGCGGCCCCGTGGGAACCGCCATCGAAATCGTTGACCCCGCGCACCGCACCTGCTTCCGTGAAGGTTCCCATGCCTTCGTTGACGAAGAACAACTCAGCGACGGGGTCATTGAAGTGCATTGTGATGTACAGATCGGGGAGAACGTCTTCGGTCGCATCAGCGAACATGGCGCCATGACCTCCAAGAATCTGGATCGCCACCCCGCTCGGATGAGAGACATTAGTGAAGCCGAGCGGCCCGTCCTTCGGCGGCGGCGGTGGCTTCGGCGTCCTGAAACTGAAGGAAGGTGACCAGGGTCCATCGGCGCCATCGAGCTGAGCGCGAACCGACCACAGATACGTCGTCTCGAAATCGAGGTCCGTCGGTGGGGTGAACGTAGTCGTCCCAGCGGTTTGTTGGACCACTGCACTCGCGACGACCACTTCCGGATCGTCGGCAGAGACAACTTCGAACCGATAGTTAAACTGCGCCGGCACCCAGTGTCCCATCGCGTTCGATACCCTCAACCTGGGTCTGAGCGTTTTGGTCTCTCCGCCGTTGGCCGGGCTTGTGGGCACGGGTGCCGTCGCTTTCAGTGTCTGTGCGGTGGCGACGGTCCCACACACTGTGACCAGACTCCAGACCGTTAGAGCCCACTGAGTGCAGGATAAGAAACGGTTCATCAGTTCGGTGCTCCTTCCGTGTCAGGACGTTACCCCGGATCGCGAGGTTCAAGCCTGGCAATATCAACGCGCCTGAAGAACCGGCCGTTGAGCGGTGGACAGATCGCCTGAAAAAGATGATAGATGCTCTTGAGCGCGATCGTCACCCGATAGGGGGCGTACTGCTCGACGGCGCGGAACCACGCGTCGCTGGGTTTAAAGCGGTGGTTGCCTTCGCGCGGTGCTTGCTCGTCTTTCCAGCGGGTGACGTAGTCGCTCTGTTGGGGCGGCGTGTCGAGGATAGGCACGTTAGCAAGACGGCGCGCGGCCACGCATAGATAGGTCGGCCGAAAGGAGCGCATCTTAACACGATTACCAACCACTTTGGGGTCAGCGACCTCGTACCAGCGCCGAGACGATGTCTCGGTGACCAGCATCCGTTCGACGGTAAAGCCGCTGGTGGGTGAGAACACGCGATAGAACAGTTCTGGGCTGAACTGATAGAACCCATGGCCCATCGCGTTGTTCCCCATCGTGATAGCGATGAAGTGTCCGCCGGGGGCGATCATTCGCATGCAGTTCTGGATCGCGGATGGAAAGTCAAAGACGTGCTCGAGTGATCCGGCGTCGATCACGGCCGTGAAGGCGCTCTCGAGTTTTGGCGGTAAAGCCTGATTCAAATCTAAAATCTGGGAAGCACCTTCGTAAGGTGAGGCGTCGATCGAGACGATCCGCTGGGCTCCGAGAAGGTGAAGGAATGGTTCGGCAAAGCCATTGGCGCTTGTGAGTATTTCTTTAATCTTGGTGTCGGTTGCCTCGACCTGGAAGGTGTCCAGGTATCGGCGTAGCCAGTGCGCGGTTACGAATAGTTGTTGGCGCCCAATTGTGGCGGTTCGCTCGAATGAAACACCCAATCGCTGCGCCGCCAGAAGGAACTGTGCACCCTTGTCGTCGAGACCCATATCTATCGAGACCTATCTCGTCGAGCGGTGGTGGCGGTGAGACCTGGAATAGAGGCGCTGGTGTTGGGGCTCAACGTGCACACACGCTCTTCCTTTCGATCGAGCCGCCTCGTGGCGTTTTGAGTCGAGCGACATACCGTCGGGAAAGTATAATCCACGGGTTACAGGCGGCATCTGGCGTCCCGTGCCCGTTGCCCACCCACCAGCTGCGGTCAAGGTCAGTCTCCCCGCGAGCGCAGGTAGAGCCAGAGCCCGGGAAGTGTTCCAATAAGACCGGTGACGACGAAGAGCGTCGAGAGCGCAAAGGCTTGCACGTCCGGGACGCCGGCCGGTCGGAGGAGCCAGACGATCACTCCTTGAGGTAGTCCGATACCGGCGATCGAAACCGGCAGCATGAATGCCAGTAATCCCACCGGCATGAAGACCAGGTAGTAGCTCAAATCGACAGGAATACCCAGACTACCGCCCAGCAGGAACACCTCCAGGATCCGAAGCCATTGGACCACCACGGAAAGTCCGAAGACCGTCAGAAGAACGCCGCGGCGCCCGCGATAGCGAGCTACACTATCGGCTACTTCAATCAGCCATCGGCCCAGCGATGTGCGGCGGAGCGCAGGCGGTACGACTCCACGCAGCACCTCGCTTGCCCAGAATGCACCAAGTAAAGCGATGGCGGTCAACACGCTTAAACCCACCACGAGACGAGCCAGGGGAGGTGTCGCGTTACCGGTCCACAGTATGAGGCCCAAGACGCCTAGGACGAGAAGGGCTGAGACTCCCAGAAGTCGGTCGACCGCGACCGAGGCGATGGCTTCGCACCCGTCGTCGGTGTACCGCGAGAGGGTGTAGGCGCGGGTGACGTCAGCTCCGCCAGTCGGTAGTGCAGTTCCCACAAATGAGGTAATCAAAAAGATACGCGCGGCCGTCCAGATCGAGACTGGCGTAGCGCTCGACTGAAGGAGTACAGTCCACCGGACGATCATCGTCGCCCGAGTGACGGCATCGACTACGAGCGCCCCAAGAAAGTAGAAAATATCGACAGCAAGGAGCGTCCGTATAGTCTCTTGCCGGTCGAACTGCGAGACGAGGTACATGACAATCGTCGTGCTCAGGACCGCTCGAAACCAAAAGGATACAACTAGCTTAATAATCACCAGAACCGGCCCAAGGTGTGAACGAAGGCGGGTGTGGCGCGGTCAGTTGGCGGGCGTCGAGATCCAGCCAACCTGACCATGCTCGTTCCATTTAACGATCGGGTTCGTGCCGCCCGCGTTCAGCACGATATCGATGTTGGCCAAACTGTCGCTCTGGCCGTTGGTCCGATGCCCCCAGTCAGGATCCTCTCGGGCGAGACTCGAAGTGATCTCCTGAGTGAAAGCGTTTACGCTTATCTCAGAGTTCAGATAGCCGGTCTTGGCGACCACCGCCGGCGTACGAAAGTTCACCGTCGCTGACCAATCGCTCGTCAGTCGAGCCGCGGTTTCCGGTGAGAACCAGCTCGGACTGATTGCTCTATCTGCCGGGAGAAGAGACGTTTCAGGAAGATTTCTGTTTGTGCTGCGACCGCGCCAGTAGTATTTGGTATTCGGGAGCAGGTCACTCTTAAGGAAAAGGTTCGTCTCGCCCCGGGACCGTGTGTATGTCCGAAGAATTTTGACCCCGTTCGTGAACGCTGGATCGGTTGACAGCTCGACCTCGATAAGCACCGTGCCTGGATCGCCGGTGACAGTGCCGTTCTTCAGAACAAAGGGAGGCCGTAGGGTGTTCGCGACGATTCCTCCGATCGGTAAAAGCGGTAGTGGTGGTTCGACTGATGTGAACTCGGTTGTGAATCCATAGACAACTGACCAGGGCCCGTACGCTCCGTTGCTCTCGGCACGAACGCGCCAGACGTAGACTGTGGAATCCTGGAGGACACCGGCCGGCACCGTGAGTGTCGTCGACCTCTGTCCCTGAGTGATCACATCCGTGTGGATAGGCTGCCCGATGTTCGAGTGCGCGTAGACTGCAAACCTTACGGGGAGTATCCAAGGCACATCGTGGGCCGTCGTTGAGTTACTTGCGGCGAGCACGACCGTGGGATCGTTCACGATCACGCCGTCGGCCGGTGAAATGAGTTCGGGCACCGTTACCTTCAGCGAGACCCGGTCATGGGATAGACTGGGGTTGACGGCCGATTGACCGGTTGGGGCAGTCGGGCTCATTGAACCGGAGTTGCACCCAATCAAGAGGGCCGTCAGACTGAGAAGTGTCGCACACGCCGAGTAATTCCTGAATCTCAAACTTCGCTTTCTCGAAAACGGGGTACTTACCTGACCAGATGGGGCTCTGGATCGAATCGGTATGATACGAGATCTTGAGGATAGCGTCTAACACAGATAGCCGCTCCCGTGATTCGTTGTTCAGCTCCAGATGATTGTGCTAGTGTCCCGGAGGCGCGCTGAATTCACCGGACAGATAGGACAGCGTGTCTCACGCTCGATGGTGTCCGGTCGATAGTCCACGGACAATCAAACAGGGAGACTGGGCAGAGATGCAGAAGTTGACGCGCGTCCTGGTGTTTGTCCTGGTCGTCTTAATGGGCGTGGCGTCTACCTTGCAGGCTCAGCAATCTGAGCGCCGCTTCTTCACGAGTATCGATGGTGGGTACCAAAGCGGTGGACAGCGGCTTCAGGGTCGCGTCACCGAGGACCTTTATGACGAGTCGCAGATCTCCGACACCGACTACACCATCGATCGGAGTGCCGCGTTATTCCGTGCGAACGTGACCGCGCGTCTGCAGCCGCACCTCGGTTTTGGGTTTGGCTTCACGCGCAGTGTGTCATCAGGGAGTGCCGATCTGACGGCGGCGGTCCCACACCCGCTTTTCATGAATCGACCTCGGATGGTCTCCACCGAGCTGATGGCGCTCGGGCATCGAGAAAACCTGTATCACTTTCAGGCGGTTTGGTTCGTTCCTCTGGATGAGCGCATTCAGATCCAGCTCTTCGCCGGACCGTCGGTGATACGCGTTGAACAGGCGCTTGTGACGGGCTTAACGGCAGTTGACGAACCGCCGTTCACGTTGGAGAGTCTGGCCCAGGTTGCGCTGACTGACGTCGCTGTGGAAGAGATGGCCCAGACCGGGCTGGGCTTCAACGTTGGTTTAGACTTTTCTTATATGTTTGCTGAGCACTACGGTGTCGGCGGGTTCGTCCAGTATGGTGGGGGGGCGGTCGACTTCGCAACAGGCTCCGGAGCGACGTCGGTGACCGTTGGAGGCTTTCAATTTGGTGCTGGCCTTCGTTTTCGACTCTGAGTCCGACGATCACCGTAGTTGATGCCGGCAGCCAGGCGTCCAGGACGTGGCACCAGCCGTCTCCGAAGCTACGTTCTGTCCAGGTTGGCAGCTGTTTCGTCTGCCGTGCACCAGATCATTTAGCAGGTGTCCAAACCCCGCCGATAGAGCCGACTTCGTTCAAGTGGATCTGTGGATTCGAGCCCGTCGCACCTGAGAGAATGTCGACACTGAATGGATTATTGCTCTGGCTGGTGATCCGATACGCCACCTTGTTCTTTTCAAGCGGGCCGGTGTCGGTGGTCCGGCAACCCCTCAGGTCTCGTCAGTCTGTGTGGCTTCAGGTGTCTGCTATACTTCCGGCTGGCCTTGGCTCTTGCACGAATCCTTATGCTCGCCCCTGAGCCGTTCTTCGAGCCAAGGGGAACCCCGTTTAGCGAGTATCACCGGATCAAAGCGCTCGGCGAGTTGGGATACCAGATCGATCTGGTCACCTATCCGATCGGGCGTGATGTCGATTTACCTAACCTGCGAATCGTGCGGTGTGGGCGGCCTTCGTTCATTTCTAAGGTCCCGATCGGCCCTTCGTTCACGAAGATCATTTTAGACGTCTTCCTTACCGTCACCGCGTTCCGTCTTGCGAGCACCACGGCTTACGACGCGATTCACTCGCACGAGGAGGCAGGGTTGCTCGGATTGTGGCTTGCCCGGCGAACGGGAATCCCTCATCTGTATGACATGCACTCGAGCCTGCCTCAGCAGCTCTCCAACTTCCGATACACGCGCTCGCTCGTGTTGCGGCGATTGTTCGAGCGAGCGGAAGCTAGGGTGTTGGGCGAGTCAAACGTCATCATTACTATTTGCCAGGAGCTACAGGACGCTGTTCTGGCAATTGGAGCAGGCGACCGAGCCTTTCTGATCGAGAACGTCATGGGTGGAGTTGTCGACGAACGAAATTCCGGCGCGCCGTTGATTGATGTCCGTTCCAGATACGGCATCGAAGCGTCACAGCCTCTGGTTCTCTACACCGGGACATTTGAGGAGTATCAAGGGCTCGGTCTGCTCGTTGAGGTCGCCGCGCTCTTGTCGGCGAGCCATCCGGAAGTACGCGTGCTCGTGGTCGGCGGCGAGCCAACGCAAGTCGCGCGGTTACGAGAGAGCGCCCGGGAAATCGCGCCGACTATGGTGTTCACCGGGCAGCGGCCGCCCGGTGAGATCCCGCAGTTTATAGAGGCTGCGGATATCTTAGTTTCTCCGCGGACGCGTGGGACGAATACGCCGCTCAAGATCTACTCGTATCTCCGATCTGGACGACCGATCGTCGCGACGAATCTGCGAACACACACACAGGTACTCGACGAGCGCACGGCACGGCTATCCCCGCCCCAGGCTCGACCGTTTGCCGACGCGGTCGCTCGGCTCATCGAGGAGCCTACCGAGCGGCATCGGCTGGCCGAGGCAGCGCGCGACCTCGCGGCGACGCGATACGGACACGCGGCGTATATGGACAAAACCGCCGCAGCATATCGTCGACTACTACCAGATCTGACGAGAAGTCCGATGATGTCATCGTCACCAAAAGTTTCGCGGTCAAAAGTTTCGTGACTGTCCTGGTTACCGGTGTGACCGGCTTCACGGGCGGTCAGCTGGCGCGGTATCTGGGGCGCCAAGGATTCCGTGTTCGCGGTCTCGTCCGAACGTCAAGCCAGGCGCGCGGTCTCGATCTGGAGGCCGAAAATAATATTCACGTGGTTGGTGACCTGACTAATCGGGCGTCGCTAGACTCAGCGTGTCGCGACATCGAGGTCGTCTACCACATCGCGGCCAGTTATCGCAGCGCAGGACAAACCGATGACGCGTATAGAGCCGTCAACGTGACTGGAACCAGTAACCTGCTACAGGCGGCTCAAGCGGCCGGTGTGCGTCGTTTCGTACACTGCAGCACCGGCGGCGTGCACGGCCATGTCGAACATCCACCGGCCAGCGAGGATGCTCCACTCGAGCCTGGGGACATCTACCAGGTCACAAAGCTTGAGGCGGAGTGTTTAGCGCGAGAGACCGGTGCCCAGACTGACCTCGATGTGGTTATCGTCAGGCCAATCGGAATCTATGGACCTGGCGACATGCGGTTTCTCAAGTTGTTCCGCGGCGTTGCCCGCGGTCGCTTCCCGATGCTCGGGTCTGGTAATGTGTTTTATCACCTGACCTACATCGACGATCTTGTCGAAGGGTTTCTTCTCTGCGGTGAGACGCCGGAGGCCGCTGGCCGGACGTACATACTGGCTGGTCCCTCTTACTCTACTTTGAATGAGCTGATCGCTCTCATTGCCACCGAGCTCGACGTGAGTCCTTCCCGACTGCATTTTCCTGTCTGGCCGGTCTGGCTCCTGGGGGCGGTGTGCGAGGGTGTCTGCGTTCCGCTTGGCGTCGAACCTCCACTTTATCGGCGTCGAGTCGAATTTTTCACAAAAAGTCGGGCGTTTGATACGACTCGGGCGCGGACTGAGATCGGCTGGGACCCCAAAGTTGATCTAGCAAGAGGGATCTCGAAGACGGCAGCGTGGTACAAGGAGCAGGGGCTACTATGAGCCGCCCGCTGAACATCGTCCAGATCTGCGACCACCTGGGCTGGCCAGGCTCGCGGATGCACGGTGTGAAGCGTCTGTTCGCCTGGATGATTCCCCGCTTTGATCGGGATCATTTCAACGTATCGCTGATCAGTCTTCGCCAACCGGATTCGTCCGAGGACACGTTGGAAGCGAGGGGGATCGACGTCACCTATCTGTCCAAGTCGAAGTTCGATCCGACGACGCTGCTGGACCTGTTGCGCGAACTCGACCGGAAGCAGGCCGACATCGTGCATCTGCACGGGTATGGAGCCACGACCTTCGGGCGTCTCGCGGCGGCACGCCGGCGCTTGCCAACCGTTTTGCACGAGCATGCCAATCTGACGTCCACGCCGTGGTTTCAGAAGGTCGCTGACAAGCTGCTCGCACCATATACAGACCTGGCGATCGCCGTGTCGCGGTCGACCGCAGATTTCGTCGTGAACGCGCGTCTGGTGCCAGCCGAGCGAACACGAGTTGTTTACCTCGGAGCACCATTCGAAGAGTTCTCTCGGTCGCGGACACCGGAAGAAGTAAAGAAGATACGAGAATGGATGGGTGTCCCTGCCGATGCGCCGTTGATCGGTACGGTAACCCGTTTAATGCCCGCCAAGGGGAACGAGTTTCTTATTGCGGCAGCCCCACAGGTGCTCGAAGAATGTCCTGACGCCTATTTTTGCATCGTGGGCGAGGGAGAGCTGCAGGCGCCACTCGAAGCACAGTCGAGAACGCTGGGAGTGGGTGACCGGATCCGGTTCCCGGGTTTCATGAGAGATGTGGCGGGTGCGTTGATGGCGTTCGACATCGTTGTGTTCCCTTCGCTGTGGGAGGGGACCCCCCTTACGGCGTTCGAGGCGCTCGCCGCTGGTCGACCTATCGTGGCTAGTGACGCCGACGGTCTGGTCGATATCCTGCACGACGGGATTGACTCGGTTATCGTGCCAAAGCGCGACAGCGCGGCGATCGCGTCAGTGGTCGTTAGGTTGCTGGGTGATGCGGAGTACTGTCAGCAACTTGGTTTAGGGGCCAGGGCAACCGGGGCCGGCTACGATATCGACAGCTTTGTGCGAAAGATGGAGCAGCTCTATCGACTGATGCATGAGGTGTCCAGACCAACGCGACGGACCGGGGTGGCTCGTGCCGAACTGAATTTCTTGTCGAATTCAACCGATCCCTCGTAACCTCTGAGTCGAACACGACTCATGAAGCTGAACATCGACGCTTGGCGTCAAACCTCCGGGGAGCTTACAACCCGAGCAACCCCAGGTATGCTTGCGGCCGTTTTCGTGCTCGTCGTCGGGTCGTATGCGGCACTGTCCGTTGATTTTCAGCGGACGGGTTTTGGCATCAAAGGTGATGAGGCTACATACGTCGCTATGGCCCTCAGTGTGGCCTATGACGGCGACCTGGTGTTCGAGGCTCGGGATCTTGAGCGTTTCTATCGCGTTTACAATTCTGGACCCGAGGGGATCTTTCTAAAAAGGGGCGCGACGGCTTCTTATCAGTTTGTGGAAGCTTTTCCTTTCGTGCGGAGAAAAACCCGAGTAGACGACCAACCGGACCGCCTCTACTTCGGGAAGGCGTACATTTCTTCGGTTGCGGCGGCGCCGTTCGTGCGCCTCGCTGGACTCAATGGCCTGCTGCTGTTTCACACACTGCTCGTAGCCGCGATGATCGGGCTCGGATCCCTGTTCCTGTCGACGCGGTCAGCACCCAGAATGGCAACTGGATACACCGTCGTCTTCTTCGGAGCCTCGATCGTACCGATTTACACCATCTGGTTAACGTCAGAGACCTTCAACGTCGCCTGTGTGTTCCTCGCATATTTTCTCTGGTTCTACAAAGAGGTCAGACCCGCTGCGGGTCGTCTTGGTGCCCGTTTCCTCGCGAGTCCGATGTCTGACATCGCGGCCGCGGTCGTGCTGGGCCTCGCAACGTTCTCAAAGCCGGTGCCAAACGGTCTATTGCTCATTCCACCGGTCGCCCTTGCCTTCTATCGTCGGCGGTATTTGGTAGGTATCGGGAACGGCGGTACCGCCGTCATCGTGGTCGCCTTGTGTTTCGCCATCAACGCGGGTATCAGTGGTGAGTTCAACTATCAGGGCGGGCTCGACCGCCGCACGTTCTACACTGGCTCCGGTGGCTTTCCGTTCGAGGTTCCAGGCGTTGCATTCGAGGAGATCGGAATTCAGCGTGCGACAAACGAGGTCATCGTCGATGAGCGTCTGAGCGCAAGAGGTTTCATGACACTCTTCATGACAAACGGTGGATACTTCCTTGCCGGACGTCACTTTGGCTTCGTGCCGTTTTTCTTCCCCGGGGTGGTCGCAATCGGTCTTTTTCTATGGCGTCGAGCCTCGCGTGAAGCCTGGCAATGGCTCGTGCTTGGGACGGTGGCGCTTTGTGCCATCGCGTTGATCGTGTATATGCCGTACACCTGGTCGGGTGGTGGAGGACCTCCCGGAAATCGCTACTTTCTGAGCGCCTACCCGGCGCTCTTTTTCATCACGCCGCCACTGGCGTCGATCGTTCCGACGCTCGCCGCGGTCTTCGGTGGAACGCTGTTCATCATACAGATCCTGATCAATCCGTTCGTCGCGGCGAAGCAGCCGTATTTGAACGTTGAGCGCGGGCCTTTGCGTCTCCTACCGGTCGAGCTCACCATGGTCAATGACCTTCCGATTATGCTTGATGCCAGGCGGGCCCGTGTGCGATACGGACAGGACCCAACGCTGCTGCTGTACTACCTGGACCACAATGCGTTTCTTCCAGAGCCACCCGGCATTTGGGTCACAGGCGGACGTCAAGCAGACCTCATCGTCCGAACGGACCACAGGCCACTTGAGACTGTTCGGGTGACCCTTACCTCGCGGGTCGCCAATTGGGTTAAGGTCGAGCTCGGTGGCGATTCGGTTTCGGTAGAGCTTGAGGCTGACCGCCCCCGGACGGTCACGCTGAAACCGAGCGGCGTGTATGCGCGCCGGAGTTGGGCGTATTTGCTGTCGGTTCAAGCGCGGGACGGGTTCGTCCCGCATCTCGTGGAGCCGGGTTCGCACGACCAGCGATATCTTGGTGTTGCGGTACGTCTCGATGCTGCGGCCGCAACTGTCGCTGAGCGTGCCGGCGACGGGCGATAGACAGGTGGCGCGCATCACGGTCGCCACGTCACACCCCCCCTTCTCAGAGGGGGGGCACCTGGTGATCGCCAAGGCCTTGGTGGCGGCGTTGGGTGCGGCCGGTCACGACGCTGTGCTTCTTCAGACACCACAGAACCGGTTCGGCCGGCAGGCCTCAGCCTATCTTGCCACATGGCTGACCGACGTTGAACAGGCCCACGATGGCAAGCCGGTCGACCAGGTGATTAGCCTCCGATATCCCAGCTACGCGGTTCGCCATCGCGTGCACACCTGCTGGCTCAACCATCGAATGCGGGAGTATTACGATCAATGGCCACGCTTCAGCAAGTCGCTCTCTTCTCGTGGTCGTGTTAAGGAAAATGTCCGCCGACGTCTCATTCACACCGTTGACCGCTATCTACTGACGCAGAACGTCACAGGACTCTTTGCCCAGTCGAGAACGGTTGCGGCGCGTCTTCAAAGGTGGGGAGGCATAACGTCGACAGTCATCCATCCGCCGCCGCCGCCGCGGGCCTACCGATGCGAGGGATATGACGACTTTGTCCTCGTCGTTTCGCGGTTGACCCCCCTGAAACGGGTCAGGTTGGTTGTCGAGGCACTGGCTGACCCTGTTGCGGCTGGCCTGAAGTGTGTGGTGGTTGGCGACGGCGAGGAGCGAGCAGAGTTACGGCAGGCGGTTAACTCGCGTGGCCTTGATGCGCGAATAACATTCTTAGGAGCTGTGAATGATGACGAGCTCCTGAAGCAACTGGCACGGTGCCGGGCTGTCTGTTTCCCGGCGCAGGCCGAGGACTACGGGCTGGTCACGGTCGAGGCGTTTGCGTCCGGGAAGGCCGTCGTGACATGTACCGACAGTGGGGGACCAGCCGAATTAGTCAGAGACGGAGAAAATGGTTTTGTGACGTCGCCAGACGCGTCGTTGCTCGCTGCCAGATTGGCGTTACTCTCGGAGGACCGTGACTTGGCAGAGCGCCTCGGTGCCGCTGCGCTCTCTGATGTTTCGGAGATGACCTGGGAGAAGGCGTTCGAGCAGCTGGTGCTCGTGTAGAATCAGGGGCGTGAAAAGTCGCAGGTCAGGCGTCGTGAATCATGACCTGCCACCGCGACGCCGTGTTCTCTCTGTGCGAAGCTTCGTCGCGGAGTCTTATATCGGATAGCTGCGGAGGTGGGCGCGACGAAGATCGCCCTTGGCCATCACTCCGACGACTTCATCGAGACCTTGTTGCTTAACCTCTGTTTCGCCGGAAGCCTGAAGGCGATGCCAGCCAAACTGCTGTCAGATGACAAGAGTCAGGTCGTCATTCGTCCTCTCGTCTATGTGAGGGAGGACGAGGCGCGCGCTTATGCTCGCGAGAGCGGACTCCCGGTGATTGGCTGTTGTTGTCCAGTCTGCGGCGACTTGAGTCTCAAGCGCCAGCGGCTAAAGCGTCTGCTCTTCGATTTCGAGACCGACCACCCCGGAGTCAAGAACTCGATGCTCAAAGCGCTTAGCAACGTGGCGCCTCGCCATTTACTCGACACACGTCTCAATCCAGTAGGCGAGCTTCGTTCCCGCGCTGCGGCCGAGCTCGGTGCGACCGTATAGAGCAAGACTCGTGTCCACCTCAGAGATTTAACGGCTAGACGTGAAATGAAGGTCGTTCTGCAGCGTGTCGCCTCGGCGCACGTGCGTGTCGATAACGTCGAGATCGGCCGGATTGGGCCTGGGCTGGTCGTCTTTGTTGGTGTCTGTAAAGAGGACGGCGCGGAAGACGTCGACTACATGGTCGGTAAAGTCCGAGAGCTCAGAATCTTTAAAGACGACACCGGCCGAATGAATCGGTCGGTAGTGGAGGCCGGTGGTGAGCTGCTAGTTGTGTCTCAGTTCACTCTCTGCGGAGATTGCCGACGGGGTCGTCGTCCGTCATTCGATTCGGCCGCCCCACCCAACAAGGCACGCGTTTTGTATGACGAGCTTGTGGCAAACCTCCGAACGAGCGGTCTAAAGGTCGCGACCGGCCGGTTTCAGGCAATGATGGTCGTGGAGCTGGTCAATGATGGACCGGTGACGCTGATAGTCGAGAGTCGGGGTTAAGGGGACTAACGAAATGTGTTAATGCGCTCGATTTCTCTACTTTGTCTGGCAATTCTTGGTGAAGGCCTTTTCGTTCTCATCGCGCTTGTATGGGCGCGGTGGCGCGAGACATCGTTCGTCTTTGGTGGCGCAGTGGAAGGGGTGGTCATTGGGGTTGTCGCAGCAGGGGGTTTGGGGGCGGCGAACTACTACCTGCTATGCGGAGCGCCGGACATGGCTGGCGTACGCTCGATTCGCCGGTTTTATGCCGAAAGATTGAAGCCGATCTTCGAGAACCTGTCGTCCACAGAAATTACCGTCATCAGTCTGGCCGCCGGGATCGGCGAAGAGCTGTTATTTCGAGGTGTTCTGCAGGCCGAGATGGGTCTTGTCTCGGCCAGCGTGATCTTCGGATTTCTCCACATGGCTGGTACCAGCACCGTGGTCTACGGGTGTTGGGTGATGCTGATGGGTGGGGTGCTCGGGGGATTGGCGATCTGGACTGGCGGCTTGGTGGCCCCAATCGTCGCGCATGCAGTGTACGATGCCGCGGCGATGAGCTACATACGCTGGGATGTTGGGTGCGGAAGAGTTGAGAGTCGAGAGTTAAAAGTCGAAGGTCCGAAGTCATGACGCATTCAAACCGGCTCGTTGTTCTTGCCGCCAGTCTGCTCACGCTCGTTTCGGCACCGTCTTTGGCGCAGCAGCGGCCGCTGGTCACTGAAGACCCTGAATCAGTTGGCAGCGGTCTCGTGCTGGTTGAGGGAGGATTCGACTACGTTCGCGACCAGCAGTACCCTGTCTCCGGTCTCGAAGGTCATCGGTTTAAGGCACCGACGTTGGGGCTCAGTGTCGGTGTTAGTTCGATCGCCGAGATCCAGATAGACGGCGTTTCCTATCAACAACTGAGTGTCGCCAACCGGGCGGAGGCGCCACTGTCTCGATTCGTCAAAATCAACGGCGATACCACGTCGGATATGGACGACATCGTTATTGGTGCCAAGACGCGGTTACTGTCTGAGACCGGTCGCCGGCCGGCTATTGGGCTCCGCTTTGCGACCCGTCTGCCGAATGCTGGCAACGAGAGCGGACTCGGTCTCGACACATTTGACTTCATCAACACCCTTTTGGTCGGTAAGACGGTCGGCGCTGTGCGCGTCATTGGGAACATAGGTCTCGGGATCCTGAGTGATCCCACACGTGGTGACAGGCAGAACGATGTTGTCGTGTATGGTCTCTCCTTGGCGCGGGCCATGAACGAGGCAGTCGAGATCGTTGGTGAAGTCAATGGCCACGCTAATACTAGGCGCGGAGATCCTCCGCCGGGTACCGATAGCACGTCGTACATGAGGGCTGGCCTGCGGTACACGCGCGGGTCTGTGCGATTCGATGGTGCGCTTATCACGGGGTTGACGTCTCGCGACGCCACGGTTGGCCTCTCCGTCGGGTTTACTTGGGTCTTCCAGGGGATGGAGGTGCCCTGATGTCGCTCAGGCTCGCTAACTTCATCAAGGCTCACGCCTACGGGAACGACTTCCTTTTTATTGACGAGGGGACCGTCTCGGCTGACGATGCGGCCGGCATCGCCACGCAGATCTGCCACCGGCACTCGGGTGTCGGCGCCGACGGCCTCATCTTTTATCGCATTACGGCAGCGGGCGCCGCAATGAAGCTGTTCAACGCCGACGGGTCGGTCGCGGAAGTGTCTGGCAACGGGGTGCGATGCCTCGCAGCGATCGTGGCCGACGACGATGAAGTGGGAGGAGAGACAGTCATCGAGAGCGACGGTGGTATCAAGGTTTTGAAGCTTCTGAAGGCGGTCCCACCCAGATATACCTTTCGGGCCTTTATGGGCTCGCCGATCGGTCTTCGAGAAACTGAAATCGATATTGTTGGCGAACGGGTACGAGTCGTCGTGCTGTCGGTTGGGAACCCCCAGTGCATTGTCCTGACCGACCGGCTCGATGAAGCTCGATTCAAGCGGTTGGGGCCGGCGCTGGCGACCCACGAGGTGTTTCCTGATGGGACGAACGTCGAGTTTGTTCAGGTGGAGCGGCCCGACCGGGCCAAGATGTTAATCTGGGAAAGAGGCGTTGGCCCCACTTCTGCGTCTGGAACCGGCGCGTGCGCATCAGCGGTTGCGGCGTCTGCGTTCGGCGGGGCGGGTCGGTCGCTCGACGTTGTGTCCCCGGGCGGTTCGCAGCACGTCGACTGGCGGGACGATGGGATTTATCTCACCGGGTGGGCTGAGATCACCGCGCGCGGCGAGTGGTTCGTCGAAGACCAGCCGTAGGTTTCGCCTGCCGCATTTAGACGGCGGCTCCGGTATTCATTAGACCGGCCTGTAGTACGATAATCGCGTCGTTTTCAGCGTGAGTGTTACGGTGCGCGGCTTGTAGGGTGGCTGAGGACGTCACTGGCCCCGAATGACCGGTCTCGCGAGAAGCTTGAACGATTCGGGGCGAGCGTCCTCGGTGACAATGAGCACATCGCCGTCAATCTCGGCCATGGTTTTCGCCGAGAGCGAGCCCTCGAGAACGCATGCCGGGTGCTGGGGCTATCGAGCGGCGTGCATTGTCTGACCGGGATGCATTGAGGCTAGCTCCGTCGAGTCACGGGAATCGGTGCGGCCACGGTGACACAGATCTCGGCTACCGTGAAGCTTGGACGCCGCACGCTTGCACACTCGCCGGAGGAATGGACGTTGTTGGAGAGTCCACACGAGGCGGCATCGTGTCTGTCGCATAGCCACGGGTTCGGTTTGGTGGAGCATTGCGGCGTCGTGACGCTCGACACGAAGCACCGTTTTATCCGAACGACGGTGCTGTCAATGAGAACACTCGACGCCAGTCTTGTGTGTCCACGTGAGCTATTTTGTGCGGCGGCGGAGTGCGGTGGAGCAGGCGTCGCGTTGTTTCACAGTCACCCATCCGGGGATTCGGCGCCAAGTACTGATGAAGTGGCGATGACGCGACGACTAGTCGGCACAGCAGTCCTAATGGGAATCGATGTGATTGACTACCTCGTATTGGCAGACTCAAGGTGCGGCAGCTTTAAAGGGGCGCGCGAAATCTGAATAGAAGCACATGTCCAACATTGTCTACTTCGACTGCTTCTCGGGCGCCTCTGGCGATATGATTCTCGGCGCGTTGATCGACGCCGGTCTCCCGATGGAAGAGCTCCGAACTGCACTCGGGAGTTTGGCACTCGAGGGTATGAAGGTCACAGCCAGCTCGACGCAGCGCTCCGGCATCGGTGCGACAAGTTTCAGTGTCATCAACGGCGCGGGTAGTCATACCCACAAGGTGGGGTACCCTCATCATCATGATGACCATCATCACGACCATGGACACCGCGGTCTCGGCGAGATCTGTGGGATGGTCGACCGGTCGGCACTCTCCGCGGTGTCGAAGACCCGTGCCAAACATCTCTTTCGGCGTCTGGCTGAGGTCGAGGCGACCATCCATCAGGTACCGGTCGAGAAAGTCTGCTTACACGAAGTCGGCGCGGTCGATTCGATTATCGATATTTCCGGCTGCGTATTCGGGTTGGAGTGGTTTGGGGCCGACCGGATTGTGGTGTCACCGCTTAACGTAGGGTCGGGGACCGTAAAATGTGAGCATGGCGTCATGCCGGTGCCGGCCCCCGCCACCGCTAAGCTGATTGAAGGCGCTCCGGTCTATTCCAAGGGGCCCGCCGTAGAATTACTGACGCCGACCGGTGCGCTTGTTCTGACCGACTATGCCGACAGCTACGGGTCGATGCCAGCGATGCGTGTGCGTCAGAGTGGCTATGGCGCGGGCGACCGAGACTTCCCTGAGCACCCGAATCTGCTCCGCGTGTTGGTCGGAGAAGACGAAGCGACTAGTCGGCTGCAGCAGGTCGTTGTACTCGAATGTGAGATCGACGATATGAATCCGCAGATCTTTGGTGTACTGATGGACCAGTTGCACGGCGCTGGGGCACTTGACGTGTTCTATGCGCCGATTCAGATGAAGAAGAATCGACCGGGGACACTTGTCACCGTTGTCGCGCGGCCTGAGGATCGAGTGGCGCTCAGTAGTATCGTGTTTCGAGAGACCACGACGATCGGCGTGAGATTCCACGAGATGGACCGCGAGCGGCTCGAACGAAATCAGGTCAAAGTCGACACGCCGCTGGGCCCCGTTCGGTTCAAAATAGCGTGGCGCGCCGGCGAAGAGGTCGTACTGAACGCCGCTCCCGAGTTCGACGATTGCGTCCGATTGGCCGAGGAGCACAACTTGCCGGTCAAGGAAGTGCAGGCGGTAGCGACGAGGGCATACTTAGAAGGTCGTCAGTTGTGAGTCGGGGGTCACGGGTCTTGGGTTTTGCACTCGGGCCTGTGTGGCCATGAAGAAATTCTGGCTGACCGCATCTGACCAGCCGAGTCTCGCTCTGACAACCAGATCGAACCTCGCGGCGGGCGTGCTGTTTGTCGTAGCATCGAAGAACGGCCTTTACGGTTCTCTGCACCGAGACCGCGGTTCGGCTCGCCATGTTTCATGGCAGGCTTTAATAACCTTCGGCCATCCACGACTCATGACTCACGGTGTTTGACTCTCGAACCAATGTCCACCTTTTACATCACAACCGCGATCGATTTCGTCAACAGCCGACCTCATCTCGGAACGGCGTACGAAAAAATTACGGCAGATGTCATCGCTCGTTACAAGCGTCTGTCGGGTGTCGAGACTCGTTTCCTCATGGGAAACGACGAGCACTCCCAAAACGTCTATCAGCGCGCGAAGGAGGAGGGTCTCGAACCACTAGCGTTTTGCGACAAGATGGAGGAGGTGTTTCGTGGCGTCTGGCGGCGTCTTGATATTTCTTACGACGATTTTATCCGGACGACGGAAGAGCGACACCGGCTCGGGGTAACCGCCTTGGTGCAGAAGATCGCCGACTCCGGGGACCTCTACGAAGGCGCCTACGAAGGCTGGTATTGCATCTCGTGCGAAGGGTTTAAGCAGGAGAAGGACCTAGTGGATGGTAATTGCCCAATCCATCATGGGCCACCGCAGTGGATTAGGGAGAAAAATTATTTCTTTCGGCTCTCGAGGTTTCAGCAGCCTCTGCTTGACCACTACACTTCGCACCCGGAGTTTCTCCAGCCCGAGATTCGTCGCAACGAAATCCTGAGGTTCCTCGAGTCTGGGCCAGAGGACATCTCGATGAGTCGGACTGGGCAGGCCTGGGGGATCCCACTCCCGAACGATTCCGGGAGTGTCGTCTATGTTTGGGTAGACGCGTTGATCAATTACATCTCGGCCGTGGGCTTTGGGTGGGATGAGGGGCTCCTCGAGAAATGGTGGCCGACTGATCTACATGTCATCGGAAAGGACATTACCCGTTTTCATTGTGTGATCTGGCCGGCAATGCTAATGAGCGCTGGCCTCCCGCTTCCTCGACAAGTGTTCGGCCACGGCTGGGTTCACTGGAAGGGCCAGAAGATGAGCAAGTCGATCGGGACGGTGGTCGACCCGCTCGAAGCGGTTGACCGGCTTGGACCTGATCCCCTCAGATTGTATCTGACGAAGGAGATCCGTTACGGGGGAGATGGAGACTTCACATGGGACCGATTCGAAGACCGATACAACATCGACCTCGCGAACAACTTCGGCAATCTTGTCAGTCGACTAGCATCGATGGCGCATCGCTACTGCGGCGGCAGACTGGTTGCCTCGACGGGCGCGCCTGGGCGACTAGGCGATCGGGCGACAACGATCGTTGCGGCGTATCGTGCGGCGATGGACCGCTTTGCGATTCATGAAGGGGCATCGTTGGCGTTTAGCCTGATCGACGCGACTAATGAATTTATCGCCGATGTACAACCATGGGCGGTTGCGAAGGACCCGAGCCGGTCCGATGAAGTAGATCGGCAACTGTTCGATATCAGCGAAGCGATTCGACTCGCTGCGCTCCTTCTCTTGCCAGTCATGCCTCGATCGTGTGCCGAAGTACTCCGTCGCGTCGGAGAGACGCGTGATACCGGCAGCCTGAGTTTGGAGCAGGATGGAATTTGGAAGACAACGGGAGAAAGGGTGGTCTTGAAGGGTGATCCGCTCTGGCCACGACTAGAGGTACAGAAAGGATCTGTCCCGACGAAGCCAGCGGTTAGAGGCAAGGAAAAGGGAGAAGAGACAATGACTGAACAACCGAGAACAGAAGAGGAGAGTGACTCACCCGTGGTGCCCGCGGCCACACGACCTGTCGGCCTCAGTCCAGCAGCAGCCGGCGCCATGCCAGTACCAGGTGGCGACGCCCCGAAGACCGGTCCAACTCCTGATCACACCCCAAAAATTTCGATCGATGACTTCTTGAAGGTCGAGCTTCGTGTTGGCCGAGTCCTCTCTGCCGAGGCGGTTCAGAAGTCGCGGAAACTGATTAAGATTCAGCTCGATACCGGCGACGGCGAGCGGCAAGTCCTAGCCGGCCTGTTGGGAGTCTACGCGCCGGAAGATCTTGTCGGTCAGACCGTCGTCTTCGTAGCGAACCTAAAGACGGCAAAGCTCGCCGGTCTTGAGTCGAATGGGATGATCCTGGCTGCGTCTAGTCCCGACACGGACAAGCCGGTGCTACTCACGGTCGAGGACCCGAGCGCTGCACCGCCGGGATCGAAAATTAGCTAGGCGACAGCATCACGGGTTGTGAGCCCTGAGTCGGGAGTCGTGAAGGGTCTGGGTTGAGGGTCACTTGTCTGGACCTGATCACCAAGGCGAAGACTTTACCAGGTGGATCTAAAGTTACGAGTGTAAAAACTGTGCACGCGAATTCTTCGGCCTGTTACCACACGCGAAGCGCGTCGACTCGTTTAATACCCATGCTCTAAACATCGCATGTGGCCTGTCGAGCTATAACCATGACCCATGACCCCCGACTTCCCACTCTCCATGAACCTCGACGATGATCGACTCTCACTGCCATCTCGCCGACGAAGCCTTTATCCCCGATCTCGCGGAGGTAATCGAACGCGCAAAGGTGGCCGGTCTGATGAGTGCACTGTGCATCCTCGACGCCACGAAACCCGAAGAGGCCATCAGGTTCAGGCAGGTGGCGGCACTTTGGAAGGGCGTTCGGTGCGCCACAGGCATTCATCCCCATCAGGCGGGGAAGTTTAGAGACAGGGGAGACGAGGTCGAACATTTCGTGGCCGACGCGATCACTGGATCACAGCAGAGCTGTGCGGTAGGAGAGATTGGCCTCGACTACCACTACGATTTTGCGCCCCGAGAGGTCCAGCAGGAGGTATTCAGACGCCAGGTGCGGTTCGCTCGGGAAAGGGACCTCCCTGTGGTGATTCACACCCGCGAGGCCGACGATGACACGGTCACCATTCTTCGCGAAGAGGGAGGTGGATCCGTCCGCGGGGTGTTTCACTGTTTCACGGGGGACAACACCCTCGCTCGAAAGATTCTAGATCTCGGGTTCTACGTCTCGTTTTCAGGAATTGTCACGTTTCGGCGGGCCGACGAGATCCGCGAGGTTGCCAGGCTGGTCCCGGCGACTCGGCTTCTGGCCGAGACTGATTCGCCGTATCTGGCCCCTGCACCCCATCGTGGGAAGCGTAACGAGCCGGCGTGGGTTGCTCGCGTCGTCGAAGTGTTGGCCGAGACGCGCCAAGAATCTCTCATAGACGTAACGGCCGCGATCTCGGCGTCGTATGGTGCGTTGTTCGGCGCAGGGTCTTAATTGGCGGGGTTCGGCTAAAGGATTGGCACGTTGACACTTTTGAAGTAAGTATGGTCTGATCCTTTTCGGCGCTATGCACACTGTTCCTTCGGCTGCTCCAGCTGAACTCGCCCGAATCTTCGAGCCGATCCAGGACCAGCTGGATGAGGTTGAAGAGGCGTATGTAAAGCACATTCAGTCCCGGGTAGATTTGATCCCACAGATCGGACGTTATATTCAGTCCAGTGGAGGCAAGCGTGTGCGCCCGGCGGTTTTGCTTATGGCGGCTCGCCTGGCCGGCTATTCTGGCGAACAGGCGGTCAATTACGCCTCGGTCGTCGAGTTTATCCACACCGCGACGCTGGTTCACGACGATATCATCGACGACGCCGACCTCCGCCGCGGAAAGATGGCGGTGCATTCTCGATGGGGAAACGATATAACCGTTCTCCTGGGCGACTACCTCTATATCAAGTCGATGGGGATGGCGCTGTCCTACGATTCACTAGAGCTCGTGCGGCTGTTGTGTGACGTCACTCTCCGTATGATCGAAGGCGAGCTCTATCAGCTCACGAAGACCGGCGATGTCGATATCACCGAGGAAGAGCACCTCGAGATTATTCGTCGTAAGACCGCCTACCTGTTCGGCGGTTGTGCCGAGATCGGCGGTATGCTGGGCGATGTCAACGCAAATGAGCGGAACGCACTGCGTGAATATGGGTTTAACCTTGGTGTGGCGTTTCAGCTTGTCGATGATCTACTTGACTACACGGCCGACAAGACAGCGTTGGGTAAACCGATTGGCGGAGACCTGCGTGAAGGCAAGGTGACGCTTTCGGGCATTCTGCTGCTGCAGCGCGACGGTGGTCGGTCCAGCGAGCTGATCCGATCGGCGGTCAACGACCAGGCCATCACGCCTGAGGCTTGGCACGAGCTGAAGGCTCTCCTCCATGAGAACAGGTGCGTCGAAGATGCCTACGACCGGGCGGTGGAATATGCGTCCAACGCCAAACGGTACTTAGAGGTGTTCCCTCCGTCTTCCGCGCGTGAAGCCCTCGCGGCGTTGCCAGACTACGTCTTGGCTAGAGACCGGTAGGTTACTTCGTCCTCCGGAGATTATGCTGCCGGAGGTTGCATAACCAAGAGGGCTCAGCCGGGTCCTGTCACCGAACCGTTTCTGTCATGCTCAGAGCTTACGACAAGAGTCGGTTCTGCGCGCCAAGAGGAAGGCGGCTCGGTGCCACCCACCCATGTTCTGAAACCGGGTGAGTGAGTCTGCCAGTAATGGATACCGTTAGTCAGCAACTCGAAGAACTCCGAAACCGCATTCGCCGACACGAAGAGCGGTACTATGTTCTCGACGACCCAGAAATTTCAGATGCCGAGTTTGACACTCTACTGCGGCAGTTACAGTCGCTCGAGGTCGACCATCCAAACCTGGTAACCCCAGATTCACCCACTCAACGCATTGCTGGACGTCCCGCCGAAGGCTTCGAGACGGTCGAGCACCGGGTGCCGATGCTCAGTCTGGACAATGCCTATTCCGAGGACGAGGTGCAGGCGTTTGACGAGCGTGTCCGTAAGGGTTTGGGCGTCACCGATCCGGAAGTACAGATCCGTTATGTGGCCGAGCTCAAAATCGATGGTCTCAGTGTCGCCGCGACCTACGAAAAAGGTCGGTTGGTCCGCGGGGTGACCCGAGGGGACGGCGCGAGAGGTGAGAATGTCACATCGAATATCAGGGCGATTCGGGCTATTCCTTTGCGTCTGCGAGATGGTCCGAGCGGCAGCGTGGAGGTTCGTGGAGAGGTCTATTTGCCTCGGCGAGCGTTTGACAGGATCAATCTGGAACGGGAGGAGCTAGGTAACCGGGTTTTTGCCAACCCACGCAACGCAGCCGCCGGAACCATCCGCAATTTCGATCCAGCACTCGTCGCGAAACGTGGCTTACGTATCTTCGTCTATCAAGCCGTTGTCGTCGGGGAGGCGAAACCGTTCGTTTCCTACGCGGTCACGCATGACCGCATGCTGACCGAGATTGGTCGATGGGGTCTCCCGGTCGAGCCGCACTGGCAGGTCTGCGAAGGCGTTGACGAGGTGATGGCGTTTTGCGATGAGTGGCGTGACAAGAGGCGAACGCTCGGATTCGATACCGATGGGGTCGTCGTCAAGGTCGCCAAAACGGCACTCCGATTCCGCCTTGGGTCGACGTCGAAGTTTCCCAGGTGGGCGGTTGCCTTCAAGTATCCGGCCGATCAGGCCACGACAAAGCTGCTCAGCATCGAGGTCAACGTCGGCCGTACTGGCGCGGTGACCCCTTATGCTGTCCTCGAACCGGTCCGTCTGGCCGGGACGACCGTCCAAATGGCTACGCTCCACAACGCCGAGGAAATCGCGCGGAAAGACATTCGAGCCGGGGATATGGTACTGGTCGAGAAGGGTGGCGATGTCATTCCGAAGATCGTTAAACCGATCGTCAGCCTGAGACCGGTCGGAAAAGCTGAGCCCAAGCCATTTGTCATCCCGACACGGTGTCCGGCGTGCGACACGCCGCTCGACCGACCGGCAGAGGAGGTCGTCTGGCGGTGTCTCAATGTTGCCTGTTCCGCGAAGATCCGACGGGCACTCCAACACTTCGCCTCGCGGGGAGCGATGGATATTGAGGGACTGGGTGAGTCGCTGGTCGCTCAGTTGGTCGAAAAGGGGTTGGTCGCTGATTTCGCTGATCTGTATGCGTTAACTACCGAAGATCTTGAGGGTCTCGATCGGATGGGCGTGAAGTCGGCTGCGAACATCATGGCCCAGCTCGAACGAAGCAAGACCAGCGAGCTATGGAGAGTGTTACACGGGATCGGAATCCGTCATGTTGGCGAACGGGCGGCTCAGGTGCTGGCGCGGACGTTTGGCAATCTGGAGAGACTGATGTCCGCGTCGACAGAGGAGCTCGAGAGCGTTGGAGACGTCGGTTCTGTCGTCGCCGCGTCGGTGAGGCAGTTCCTTGACACGCCTCGGAATCAGCGGTTGTTCGAGCGTCTGCGAGAGGCCGGCCTCACGATGGTGGAAAAGCTGGCCGCGTCTGCAGCTATTGAGCAGGGGGACACGCTTTCGGGACAGACATTTGTACTAACCGGCACTCTCGAAGCGCAGTCCCGGGACGAAGCCAAGCGGACGATTGAGGGGTTGGGGGGGAAGGTCACGTCGTCGGTCAGTAAGAAGACTAGCTACGTTGTTGCCGGAACGAACCCTGGAAATAAAGCCGCAAAGGCTCAGGATCTTGGCGTGTCTATTCTCACGGAGAAGGAGTTCGTCGAGCTCATCTCCGTATAATGGCTAGGGGTTGGTGGTCGCGAGTCGGGCATCCGGAGTGATAGGCGACCCAACGCCGGTAGCGAGACTGTCGACGGCGGTTCTCGACTTGCTCCGAGCCGTGACCCTTGGCCCATGCCCATCCACGACTCTTAACCGTCGACCTGTAACCCTATGAAATCCAGAATCCTCGTTATCGACGACGAAGCGGCCGTTAGGGATTCCCTCAAGATGATCCTTGAATACGACGGTTATGACTGTCATTTGGCTCCAGGCGGCCAGGACGGGATCGCCGAAGTTTGGCGTTACAGTCCCGATTTCGTGTTTCTCGACGTTAAGATGCCGGGGATGGACGGGCTCGAGGTCCTCCGAAAGATTCGAGAGCAGGACGAGACCATTCCCGTCGTGATGATTTCCGGACATGGCACGGTGACGACAGCCGTCGAAGCGACCAAACTCGGTGCGTTCGACTTTCTCGAGAAGCCGCTCTCCACCGAACGGGTCAAAGTCACCATCCGTAACGCGCTCGACCAGCAGAAGCTCATTAACGAGAATCGGAGCTGGCGGCAGGCCGATCAGGTCCGCCACGAGATGGTCGGCGATAGCGCGGTGCTGGCCAAGATCACGGACGAGATCCGCCGCGCTGCGCCGGTTCGGAGTTCCGTCCTGATTCAGGGCGAGAGTGGCGTCGGGAAGGAGCTGGTCGCTCGGGCGATCCACCAGAACAGCTCCCGCACCAGGGAACGTTTCGTTCAGGTCAATTGTGCAGCGATTCCGGACGACCTGATTGAGTCAGAATTATTCGGTCACGAGAAAGGTTCGTTCACCGGCGCGACCGAGAAGCAGATCGGAAAGTTTGAGCAGGCCGACCGCGGTACGATCTTCCTCGACGAAGTCGGCGACATGAGTCTCAAGACGCAGGCGAAGGTGCTCCGCGTGCTCCAGGAAGGAGAGGTCGAGCGTCTTGGTTCGTCTCGCACGATAAAGGTGGACGTGCGTGTACTTGCAGCCACCAACAAGGATCTTGCGAAGGCGATCAAAGACGGGGAGTTTCGAGAGGATCTCTTCTTTCGCCTGAGTGTTATCCCGATTCAGGTGGCGCCTCTCCGCGAGCGAGCTGAGGACATACCTCTGCTGGTCGCGCGTTTCGCCGCTGTGTTCGCTCGGGAGAACAACTTTAAATCGAGGCAGTTCAGTGACGCGGCCCTTGAGGCGTTGTCGCGTGGGCACTGGCGGGGAAACGTACGGGAGTTAAAAAACTCTGTGGAGCGGTTACTGGTCATGACGGGGGGGAAGGCGATTGATCTTCCCGACGTCCAGTTGGTGTTACGAGTCGATGGTCGTCTGACCGGTGTTGGTAATCCAGGACAAGGTGCCAGGACGCTTCGCGAGTTCAAGGAAATTAGTGAGCGGGCGTTCCTTGTGGCCAAGCTTCGGGAGTTCGAATGGAACATTTCCAAGACAGCTGAATTAGTCGACACACCTCGGAGTAACTTGTATAAGAAGCTTGAGCAGTACAAGATTAGACGAGAGACCGACGGATAGTTTATTCTTTGAAATTCCGCCGCAGCCAGCTAGACGACCGCCGCGGTCGTCCGTTTCGACGGACGCACGGGGAGGAAAGTCCGAACTCCGTAGGGCAGTGCGCCGGGTAATCCCCGGTCAGGGCGACCTGAAGGAAAGTGGCACAGAAAACATACCGCCCATTTACGCTCGAAAGGGTTAGAGTGGGTAAGGTTGAAAAGGTGCGGTAAGAGCGCACCGCACTCGTTGTAAGACGAGTGGCAGGCTAAACCCCGCACGGAGCAAGACCAAATAGGGAGGCGCTTGAGGGCGGCCCGTCCGAAGCCTCCGGGTAGGTCGCATGATCCCGCCAGTGATGACGGGGCTAGAGGAATGGTCGTCGACTCGTCCGATTCCGAGCAATCGGATCGTGCGGGAGACAGAATTCGGCTTATGGCAGTGCTGCGGCGGAACCTTAGCAACACTGTTGGGAGTCTAGGCTTGTTGGTCGTTTCGGCGGTCTCACGACAGCTGATTCCTGGCCCGCGACTTGCGACCTATGAACGATAAGGCGCCAGCCAATTTCGTGGGACGTCTCGGGCTTGTCGTCGCGGCGCTTGCTTTGGTCGGTGGCCTGGTCGCGATCGTTACACCCACGTCCCAGGTCCAAGGCGGCCAGCGCCGCGGCGACAGGCCAGCCCTGACCGTCGAAGAGTACACTCCTCGCTCGACGCTGGTGGTTGACCAACACCCAGTCCCACGCGCGAAGTATCCGGTCATCGACGTCCACAGCCACCATCGGTCGCCGTCACAGAGCCGCTGGGCCGAGATCGTCACCGAAATGGACGCGCTCAACCTTCAGGTCCTCGTCAATCTGAGCGGCGGTTTCGGGGTCGGCCTACAGCAGAAGATTACGACAATCACAGAGAGTCCGGTGCCAGATCGGATGGTGTTTTTTGCGAACCTCAACTTCGGGCGTGGCGTCTACTCAGGCTTCGGGGAGGACGCGGCCGCTCAGCTTGAAGAAGACGTGGCTTCCGGTGCCGTCGGTCTCAAGTTTTTCAAGAATTTCGGGATCGACGTTCGGGACCAGAACGGCCAACGGGTACCGGTCGACCATCCTGAACTGGACCCTGTGTTCGAGATGTGCGCTAGGCTGGACATCCCAGTCCTCATTCATGTCGGCGAGCCGTCCGAGTTCTATCAACCCGTCGATCAGTTTAACGAGCGGTGGCTGGAGCTGACGCTGCTTCCGGATCGCCGGATGCCGGCGAGTCACTATCCAAGCTTTGACGAGATGATGGCTGAACGTGATCGACTATTTGCTGAGCATCCGAACACTCGATTTATCGCAGCGCACTTTGGATGGCACGCCAACGATCTTGGCCGTCTTGGGAGGTTGCTAGACCGTCTCCCGAATGTCTATGCAGAAACGGCGGCGATTCTGTATGAGCTTGGCCGACAGCCTCGAGCGGCGAGGCAGTTCTTCATCGACTATCAAGACCGGGTGCTTTTTGGGAAGGACACCTATCGGGCCGAGGAGTTCCCCTACTACTGGCGCACTCTTGAGACAGCCGATGAGTATTTCGATTACTACCGCCACTATCATGCGTTCTGGAAACTCTACGGAATGGACCTACCGGACGACGTGTTGAAAAAGGTCTACTACGCGAATGCCCTAAAGGTCATACCGGGAATCCTGCACGATCAATTTCCGATATGAGGCACAACAACCGACGATTCGCGGCGATGATCGACAAATTTGTGATTGTGCCTATGTCTTAGACGCGGCATCGGGTGTGATTGCCGCATCGACGACGGCCGTTGCGAGTGGAATGGTCGGGAACCTGGCCGCCGGGGACCGAGATTCTTTGAACAGCCTGTTCGAATTACTCTGTGATTTGATCAACCAAGATCTAAGGCCGCTCTGTGGCCTTCCACGCAAGAGAGATATTCGATATTCCCAGGCTGACAACACGTTGGCGCGACAGTGCCTCGGGCTTACTCGACAGGTCACCGTCGAAGAGGGGTTTACCGAACGGTAAAGTGCAATCGGACAGCCCAGTCACACTCCGCTTACTATCCGGTCGTCGGTCGAGTGTTCTTCGACTCGGACTGGCGACTTCCGACCGCCGACGTCACTAGTAACGTTGTCCCGTCTACCCCGGTCACTTCGACGTGGTCACCGCGATTAATGGCCGAGTCTTCCTGTGTCGTTCTCGCTCGCCACAGCTCACCTCGTACCTGGATATAGCCGGTCGGCCCGAGCCGGTCAGTCGCTCTGCCGCGTTCTCCGATGATTCGTTCAATCTGGAGGCGGTCGTCCCGTTCGTAGGCGGAGCGAAGTAATGGGAAGAGAGCGTAGTCCTTGATCACCCACGCGCCCAACACGCTAGCGGCAACCCAAACGGGGACAGCGAGCGATCGGTGGGCCCACCAGACACCGTAGGCGATAATGATCCAGCCGGGGATCTGAAAGGCGGTGTATCTCCAGAAAGCAGGGTGCCGGTGCAATGTGTTCTCCCACGTCTGATTCTATCGTGATGTCGTCTCTTTCCTATAATTGGCTAGCCCTCATGAAGATCACCTTCGACGGATCGTCGGATTGACAGCGGGTGCTGAATTGGAGATCCAGATCATCGACCCCGAGAGAAAGAACCTCGTGTCCTGTTTTCCTCGGATCATCGAACGCTCTAAGGGTCAGATACACATCAAGGCAGAGCTGATCCAGTCGGCCATTGGAATTAAACTTAATCTCTAGCCGCATCGCCGTTCTCTCGAATGGTCTTCTGGTCAAAATTTGAGAAGTGGCAGAAATCATGAATCCTGTCCAACATCCGCGCACGCAGAGCCTGGTGCAGCCCGACCGCTGGACGAAAGGCACACGAGTATGACGAAGACTTCGGGGTCGCTTGCCCGGATCCTGATTCGGCTACCAAACTGGGTCGGCGACATAATGATCGCACTGCCGGCGATCCACTCGCTCAGGGTGGCGTGTCCGGAGTCTCGACTGGTCGGGATGGCCAGACCCGAGCATGTCGAGCTGGCGCAGAGAATCGAGGCTCTGGATGAGGTTGTGCCGGCACCGCCAAGTGCCGGTCTAGACCGTTGTCGCGCGACACTGGCGGTGCCAAACTCACTGCGTCACGCAAATTTTGACGCGGCTGTGCTGCTCGCTCCGTCGTTTGAAGCGGCGCTCACTGTTTGGCTTGCAGGCATCCCCCTTCGTGTTGGTCACGGCACCGATCATCGCGCTGCCTTACTGAACCGAGTAGTGGAAGTCCACGACTGTCATCGTTTCGATGGATTCCAGGACCTGGTGTCTGAACTCGGCGCGAAACCGATCGACCGTGTCGACGACCTAGGACTACTGCAGGTTGAGGCCTCAGACCGCGCCTATGTCGATCGGTTGTCGACGACCTTTGGACCTCCTGGGTTGGCCTCACCGATATTCGTTAATCCGGCATCGGGAAAGAAGCCGAGAGCCTGGGCGTCAGACCGTTTCAGGCATTTGGCTGAACAGCTGGCAGAGCGTTACCCAGCGATGTCTGTCCTTGTTCACGATCATCATCCGTTCGATTGTCCCACCGGGTGGCCATCATCGGATTCTATTCGAACGGTGTCAGGAGCGAGTCTGGTAGAGTTGGCCGCTGTGATCGAACGGTGTTCACTGTATGTCGGAAACGATAGCGGTCCGATGCACATCGCGGCCGCGCTCGGTGTTCCGACAGTCGGTATTTATGGGTCGTCCAACCCCGAGCGAACGTCACCGCACGGAGTGTGGGGAGCGGCGCACCTTTCTGTATCAGCCTCGTTCGCCTGTTCGCCGTGTCGTGAGTCGTTCTTTGAGGAATGTCCGTCGCCTCCCTCGGCGGACGAACGCCCGCCCTGTCTGAACGAGGTCAGTGTCAAGATGGTTACCACCGCGGTCGATCGAATATTGGAATCGCGGAGCTGATGTTGAGCCACCAGGCCTAGCTCAGCTTGGACTTGAGGGCTTCAATTTCTTGCCGCAGCCACTTGACTTCGTCTGCCAGCTTGGGAAGTCGGCTCAGATGTGCCTGTTGCTGCTTGATATTTCGCAGTGGTCTGGCTGGTGTTCCCCAATAAACCTCGCCGGCCGGTACACGCTTTCGGCTTGGAACCCCGCACTGCGCACCGAGGACCGCATGGTCGTCAATTCGACAATAGTCGGCGATACCCACCTGCCCTCCAATGATGGCGTTGTTGCCGATTAGCGAGCTTCCTGCGATACCGGTTTGAGAGGAGATGACAGCATTGTCGCCCACACGCACGTTGTGCGCGATCTGGCAGAGGTTGTCGATCTTGGAGCCCTGGCCGACGACCGTCTCGTCCAGTGCGCCACGGTCGATGCAGGTATTGGCTCCAATTTCGGTGTCAGAACCTATTTCAACGTGACCGATTTGCGGAATCTTCACCTGACGTGTTCCATCAAAGACGAAGCCGAAGCCGTCAGCGCCGAGTATGGTCCCAGCGTGCAGGATGACCCGGTCGCCTAGCACGACTCCTGGATAAAGAACCACCCGTGGATAGACAACGCAGTCTGCACCGATGTGGCAGTCACGACCGATGTAGCAGCCTGAATAGATGACGCTTCCACTTCCAATTTCGACGCCGCTTTCGACCACCGTCCAGGGGCCGACCGCGACACCGCAGGCTGGTGTCGCGGTATCGTGGATGATTGCAGATGGATGAATACCATCGAACGGATGCTCTTTCGAGAGTAGCCACTGCGCAACGTGTGCAAAAGCTACGCGGGGCCGTTCGACGACGATCACGGTTCGACCTGGGAAATCGTTCGAAGGGACGAGCACACATGCCGCCCGGCTTTCCAGGACGTCATCGAGATATTTACCGTCAGCGTAGGCGAGTGCGTCGGCGCCTGCTCGGTTTAGGCTGGCGACGGTCGCGATCTCTGCCTCGGCATCACCGTGAACCGTGCCACCGACAAAGGCGGCGATTTCTTGCACCATCTTCATGAGTCTCTCCTCAAAGTTGTCGAGATCATACAAGGGTCTCCCTGTCCCGTGTCCGCTCCACCGTTGAGAGAAAACGTGAAGGTGCGTGCATACCTGCTACGCGGAGCCAAACCATCGATACTCTTGAACACTCGCCTGGCTCTTCAGAGGCCATTCGGTTTGAATACCGCAATCTCGGTCTCTCCGTCACCGTGCCGGTCGGAGACTGCAAAAAGCAGTATGCGAGCTACGGTGCGCGGGTCGAAAATATGATCGCGGAAGCTGGGCTGACTGATGGTGACCAGCTTGAGATATTTGAGACTCGCTTGACGCCGCCTCTGAGTCAGCATCATCACCTTCAACGCTAATGAGTAAAGTGGGAGGCTTGCCCTCAGCGTGGCTCTTCTAGCGCTGGTCTGTTATCGGCTAGGTATAGACTTATTAATTCTCCGTTTACCAGGTGGCTGCATGAAAATCTTCGTGACGGGCGGCGCAGGATTCATCGGATCCAATTTCTTAAACCTGGTGGTGCCGCGACATCCTGAGCATTATTTTGTTTGCGTCGACAAGTTAACCTATGCCGCCAATCTTGCTAATCTCGCTATTGTCGCCGACGCGCCTAACTATGCGTTTGAACGGCTCGACATAACGGATGGTACTGCCGTCCAGGGGCTCTTTAGGCGTTACCAGCCTGACGTTGTCGTGCACTTCGCGGCGGAGACCCATGTTGACCGCAGCATCACGTCGCCCCAAGACTTCATCCATACCAACATCGAGGGGACCTTTCACCTCCTCGAGGCATTCCGCGGCCTCGAGATTGGCTCAGACCATCTCTTCCACCACGTGAGCACCGACGAGGTGTACGGTTCGCTGGGTAAAGAAGAGTTATTCACCGAGTCAACGTCCTACGATCCATCGAGTCCCTATTCCGCGTCGAAGGCTTCCAGTGATCATTTGGTCCGCTCCTATGGACGCACGTACGGCCTTCGGTTCAAGATCACCAACTGCTCGAATAACTATGGACCCTATCAGTTTCCAGAAAAGCTGATTCCACTGATGATTCTTCACGCGGTGGAGCGAAAGCCGCTCCCAGTGTATGGCGAGGGCCTAAATGTTCGGGACTGGTTGTATGTTGAGGATCACTGTGATGCGATTTGGAAGGTGATTCAGACCGGGAGAGTAGGGGAGACCTACAATATCGGCGGCGGTAGCGAACGTACCAATCTGGAGGTCGTGCGGGAGGTCTGCCACATCGTGGCCGAGGAGACGCAGTGTCTGTTGGCCGATTTGGAAACGCTGATCACCTTTGTCTCTGACCGACCGGGACACGACTTACGCTATGCGATCGACGCGTCCAAGCTGCAGCGCGAGTGCGGCTGGGAGCCACGTGAGACCTTCGACTCTGGACTTCGCCGGACAGTACGCTGGTACTTGGATAACCCTACTTGGGTTGAACAGGTCAGGAGCGGCGAATACTTGAAATGGATGAAAGAACACTATGAGAATCGGCGCGCCTGACTTGGCGAACTGTCCCATGGTCCTGGCGAGGATCGAGACATGATCGAGAAAGGCATTGTCTTAGCCGGTGGGGAGGGCAGGCGCTTACACCCTCTAACGACGGCGGTGAGTAAGCAGCTGATGCCGGTCTACAACAAACCCATGGTCTACTACCCGCTCACGACCTTGATGTTGGCGGGGATTCGGGACGTTTTGATCATCACCACGCCGAGGGACCTTCCTCAGTTCGAAGCCTTGTTGGGAGACGGATCTAGTTGGGGGATTCGCATTCAGTATGCCTCCCAACCCCGCCCGGAGGGCCTGGCCCAAGCCTTTCTCATCGGGGAGGAATTCACTGATGGTAAGGGCTGCGCCCTCGTGCTCGGTGACAATATCTTCTACGGACACGGTTTACCTGACGCCCTTGTTCGAGCTGCGGGTTACGATTCTGGCGCCACTGTTTTCGGGTACTTTGTGAAGAACCCATCGGAGTTTGGTGTTTTGGAGTTCGACGCGGCGAACCAGGTAGTGGGGATCGAGGAAAAGCCAGAGCACCCCCGGTCAAATTTCGCGGTCACCGGTCTGTACTTCTACGACGCTGATGTTGTGGGACTCGTGAGAGAGCTTCGACCCTCTGCTCGGGGAGAGCTTGAGATAAGCGATCTGAACCGCCTCTATCTTGAGCGCGGCTCGCTGCGTGTGGAGAAGCTCGGCCGTGGCACCGCCTGGCTGGACACCGGGTCGCCGGATGCGTTGCTGCAGGCGGCGAACTTCGTGCAGACGATCGAAGTCAGACAGGGGCTTCAGGTGGCATGCCCCGAGGAAATCGCGTTCCGCTCCGGCTGGATCGACGGCGCGCAGCTGGAGTGGATTGGCCGAGCGTTGTCGAGAACGTCCTATGGACAGTATCTGCTGCAGCTGCCAAAACTATAGAGCCGGTGACGTGAGGCAAGCCTGGCGATGAACGTGAGTGAAACGGATCTTCCGGGCGTTGTGTTGATCGCGCCGACCATATTCGACGACTCTCGAGGGATTTTCTATGAGAACTGGTCTGCATCTCGCTATGCCAACGCCGGCATTCCAGGTCCATTCGTCCAGGACAATGTGTCTAAATCCACTCACCGAACCCTCAGAGGTCTTCACCTGCAGCACCCCTACGACCAGGCAAAGTTGGTTCACGTTCTGGTCGGGGAGGTCTTTGACGTGGCGGTTGACGTACGAGTCGGATCACCGCATTTTGGACGGTGGACTGGTGCGACATTGTCCGCGAGCAATAGGTCTCAGCTCTACATACCGGCGGGCTTTGCCCATGGCTTCTGTGTCGTCTCTGAAACGGCATTGCTGGTCTACAAGTGCACCGAGTACTATCACCCGGAGACTGAGATCGCCGTAGCCTGGGATGATCCCGACATCGGAATTCGCTGGCCGTTCCAAAATCCTACGCTCAGCGAGAAGGATCGGCTGGGCGCATCGCTAACTACGCTTACCGAGCAGTTGCCGCGGTACGTGACACCTGAGGCGGCGTCGTTTGTCAGTGGGTGACAGAGACGGTCATCCCGTTCGTCGCTGAACTCGACACCATTTCAGGCTAAGCCCAAACGCAATCATCCGTCGAGCTTCTTTACGTGCGCATGGTGTGTCTCAATTTTCGGCGAACGTTCAATGCGTGTCATCGAACCTGTTCTATCGTGACATTACCGCGACCGCATCTGAGGAAAAGGTTTTGAGAAGGCCCCCCATGTCATTAACTAGGATTGAGGTGAGGGAGTCAGTAGACTCACTACACAGCGTATTTATATTGAGGCGGTCTCAAGCCAGAGGATTAGCCGAAGGGCTGTCTCCTGTACAAAAAAATAAAGCCGACCCCGTTGTGCCGAGGTCGGCTTCCTGCACTCGCGCAGTGGAGACTCTAGTAACTACCGACTTTGACGACGTTTTCGGCTGCCGGGCCTTTGAGGCCCTGGACGACATCGAACTCCACCTTCTCACCTTCGGCTAGGGTCTTGAAACCCTCGCCTTGGATGGCGGAGTGATGCACGAACACGTCCTTCTCTCCGTCGTCACGGGTCACAAAGCCAAAACCCTTACTATCATTGAACCACTTCACTGTGCCAGTTGTTGCCATGTTACTTTCCTGTCAGTTACTCGTCGGGTCCGGTACTGCCGCACGCCGACTACATGTCTGCTGAGTGTGCCCAGCGCTGCTGCATCGCTCGTGCGGTGCCCTCTACCTATGCGCAGGATGTCCTGAGTACCTATAGCCTGTCAAGCTTTACCTTCGATTGTTTCTGACCGGGATGATGACCTTTATTAAGAAATGTTCTATTGCGCCAAAAACACGAGAGCCATATGGTGTCAGCGAACAGTCTCGCCGGCGCCGCTGTACACACGAGCTTTGATATCGGCTCACTTTTGGAGATCGACTCTCAACTTGCTGCGTTGTTTTGACAGCTCGTCGTCAACGCTAATGGATCACGAGATTCACAGAAGCGGCCATCTGACCCCAGTCAAATCCTAAATCGCCCCCTTCGATCGACAGTGTCAGTTGTTCGGCCGGTGGGTCGAGTTCCGCCACCTCCATCGGGATGTGCGCGAAGTCGTGTTCGGGATTGTATGACGTACCCCACTGGCCAGTTTCTGAATTGAGAATCAGGTGAAACTCGTCGCCCATCTGCTGGGTGAAGAGGGTGTACTCGCCCGCGGGGACGTGAGTGCCGGCGAGCATGATGTCGGTGTCAGTTGTTAGTGTCGTGGCCTCGTCCGCGCCAAGTCGCCACCACTGATCACTCATTGGTTCCACGTTGTCTCCAATCATGCGGCCCTTAAGGTACGGTCGGCCGTAGGTGATTGAGATGTTGGCGTCGTTCACAACCCAGTCGACCTTGACATGTGGGCTGCCAGCGGCACCGGGATGCACCTCGGTCGCGGTGCCACCTCCCAGTGGAAAGGTGGTAGTCGCCGACTCGACCACAAGTTCCGCCTCGTCTGTCGGTGTCTCTTCGGACATGGCATCGTGGCCATTTTCTCCTCCGCTACAGGCAACCGCAAGGGTGACGCTCGCAAACAGTGTGACGATTAATAGATATTTCAAGTACATAACTTCTCCCAAATGGTGATGTGCGTCCAAGTGGCGACGTGATTGATGTCGGACTGATGTGCGCACTTGCCAAGCCCTGACAGGATGGTCTGCCCAAGTGCTGACAACGCCAGCTCGACATCAAGCTTAGCCGTCGCGCTCTGTATGTCGAGGATCGGGTTAATCTCGACCAATTCGACCGAGCACGTCTTCCCGCTTTCGGCTACCAGCCCCATTAGCATATGCCTCTCAGGACAACTGAGGCTATCCTTTGAGTGTGGCACCCAAACCCGGCGCGATGCTGGGTCACGGGCGTCAAGACTGAACGAAACCATGGATGCCGAATGCTCGGTCTTGAACCTCGTAGCCCAGAGTCCAGACTCATCCGCCAAGACCTGTGATCTTGAGCGCCTACGGGAACATCCCCTCGGCCACGTTTACGCTCGCTGCCCGCCCCTGCGCGATGCAGTCGGGTATCCCGACACCGCGAAAGCCGGCTCCGGCGATGTGTAGCCCTGGCAGGTCACTGAGCCGGGCGTCGATCCTAGAGAGCTTCTCTAGGTGGCCAACCTCGTACTGCGGGTTGAGTCGGGGCCACCGATAGACACGCGTGATCACCGGGTCGCCCGAGATACCAAGTAACCGAGAGAAGTCCCGGTGCGCAGTAGTCACTAGCTCAGCATCTGATTGCCAGAGCGCCCTGGGGTCTCGGATGCCACCTAGGAATCCTCTGAGGAGTACCTGTCCCTGTGGGGCCCGTCCTGGCCATTTTGACGAGACCCACGATCCAGCCATCAGTGAAATCTCAGACTCCACTCTGGGTACGACAAAACCTGTTCCATCCAGGCGATGCGTGACCGACCGTCTGGGGTAGCTCAAGACGACGGTAACCGTCGATGTATACGGAATACTGGCACAAAGCGACTCAAGTTCAGAGTCGAGCCCAGAGACCAACGTCGCTGTAACGTAGGCAGGTGTCGTCACGACGACCTGTTTCGCGCGCACCGTTTCACCGGACGCGGTGTGGACGGAAAGTGGTGAGGGGCCAGAGATTCTGGTTACGGTCTGGCCGGTGCGTAGCGATGAAGTTTCTAGAGCTCCGCTCAGGGTGCGCGCTAACTCGCCGATCCCCCCTGGGAGCGATCGAAAGAGACCGTCCTTTGGTCGCTCGGCGGAGCGGCTCAGTGAACGAAACCGTCTGATCACGCTGCCATATTCCCGCTCTGCACGGACTAGACTGGGAAAAAGCGCGCGCATCGATAAGCATTCTACGTCGCCAGCATGTATTCCCCCCAAGAGCGGTTCCGCGAGATAGGTAACTGATTCATCGCCGAATCTTCGGCGGAAGAACGACCCTATAGATTCATCCTCGTCGGTGACCGACGCCGGCGTCCCCACTTCCATCGCCATTCGGATCTTTCCGGCGACCGACAGGAGCTGGGTCGTGGCGAGGGGACGGAGTCGCGTCGGGATGCCGAGTACGGAGGCCTCTGGCAAAGGGTAGAGGTTTCCAGCTTTGAGGACGTATGCCGTCCGAGGCGGGAGTGTTGATATGAGCCGCCTCCCAAGTCCCAGCTCTGCACAGAGCTCAACCGCGGCGGGCTTCTGAATCAACAAGGAGTCGGGACCCCCGTCTATCGTGAAGCCGTCGACGGCTTCCGTCCGGATCACACCGCCGACGCGGTCCGAACCTTCAAACAACAGAAAGGGGACGCGGCGTTTGTGGAGTTCGTATGCAGCCGAGAGTCCGCTGATGCCGCCACCAATGACTGCGACAGGGTCACCACTACCCATACCCATGAACAAAGCGTGCCAGAGTCTGGACGTTCTCGACCGGTGTCTCCGGAAGAATTCCGTGGCCTAGGTTAAAGATATGCCCCGGCCGGCCGCCGGCCCGTCTAAGTACGTCGTCTGCACCCTCGAGCATCCGATCGATAGGGCCCAGGAGAAGTGTTGGGTCGAGGTTGCCCTGGATGGCACGGTCGTGCCCTATCTTGTCCCACGCTTCGTCGAGCGGGATCCGCCAGTCGGCGCCTATGACATCTCCCCCAGCCTCTGCCATGGTCTCAAGCAACGTGGCTGTGCTGGTGCCGAAGTGGATGACGGGGACACCCGTGGACCGAACCGCGTCGAAAATCTGCTTTGTGTGCGGCATGGCGAACTCGCGGTAGTCGTTTGGATTCAGGACGCCAATCCACGAATCGAACACCTGGAGCGCCTGAACGCCGGCTTCAACCTGCGCGTGCAAGTAGTCAGCGACCACCGAAGCGAATGTCTCGCAGAGGGCGTGCCAGACTTTCGGCTCGTCGTACATCAGGGCCTTGGTTTTGGCGTAATTCGAAGACGGTCCACCTTCGATGGCATACGAGGCAAGAGTAAACGGGGCCCCAGCGAAGCCGATCAAGGGGACACGATCTTCGAGGGCTCGGCGCAATAGGCGAATCGTGGTGAGGACGTGACACAGCGCCTCCCTCGGTTCGAATTGACGGAGGCGTTCGACGTCACCTGCCGACCGGATCGGCTTCTCAATTGCCGGCCCCTCACCCTTGACAAAATCAAAAGGAATTCCCATCGGCTCGAGTGGGAGCAGCAGGTCAGAAAAGAGAATGGCTGCGTCAAGATCAATTCGGTCAATAGGTTGGAGGGTCACCTGGGCGGCCAGTTCCGGCTGGCGACAGATTTCGAGCAGAGTGTATTGAGACCTCAAGGCCCGGTATTCAGGCATGTAACGGCCAGCCTGGCGCATAAACCAGACAGGGGTGACGTCGACAGGTTCGAGGCGACAGGCGCGCAAAAAACGGTCGTTCACGTCGGATATGGTACTACGCCGGTTGGGAGAGCTCACTCATCCGTGCTAGGATGGCCCGTTTTATCGGCCCCAGCTTCCAGCGTGCTGTTGCCGCTCAACCCCCGGAGAGCCCGTGTCGCCAATCCTGCTACGACCCATTCGCGAACAACTGGAGCACGATCGAGTCATACGACAGCTCCAGGTACGATGGCGCCGTCGATTCGACGTTGGGATCAACGTCGGTAGAGAGGAGACGGTCTCGGTACGGTCAGGACCCCGAACCTGTTTCCCAGACCTCGTGCTCACCAGGACCGCTGGTGGTCGGCGGCTGCATGGAGTGATCGAGGTAGAGACCGCTGAATCTGTCAACCACCTCGAGGCGATGTCAGAATGGAGTCACTTCGCCAAGGCGAAGGGCTCGTTTTACCTCTATGTGCCAGCTGGATTCACGGAAATTGCACTACGACTGTGCCAGGTGGCAAAGGTTAACGTTACTGAGATTTGGGCTTACTACGCTATCGATAGTCAGGCGAAGTTCTCAATGTCGTACCGGTCGCCTCGAGCTAAGCAACGGATCAGAGCGGCCAGTGTGAAGACCGCCAAGAAGCCAACGTCAGCGGCAAAAAGGTTGAAGGCTAAAAAGTCGAGCGCGAAGCCGGCCCACACAAGAAAGAAAAAGGTCGCAGCAAAGCCGAGTAAAGCCAAGAAAACTAGGCAAGCGACCGGCGCGAAGCCGGCCCACACAAGTAAGAAAAAGGTCGCAGCAAAGCCGAGTAAGGCCAAGAAAGCTAGGCAAGCGACCGGCGCGAAGCCGGCCCACACAAGTAAGAAAAAGGTCGCAGCAAAGCCGAGTAAAGTTAAGAAGGCTAGGAAGGCGACCGGACGTGTCTCGGCGAAGCGCTCGGCGCCAAAGCAACTAACGAAGAAGCAGGCGGTACAGAAACCGCCGATTACAGCCAGGGGCCGTCGTGGTGGGAAACCCAGCGCAACAGGCGCCACCAAACGGTCTTCGGCAACCAAGCGAAAGACGTAGTGCCCTACCTTCGATTCTCACGTGACAAGCGGGGCTACGAGAACACTTACGTGCTGCATGCTGGCGGGGCGGGTGCTCAAGCACGTCCTCGAATACTCTACTGGTTCCGGACGCCTCCGAGCGTCAAAGTCGGTCGTCTTCCGCTCGATGAAGAAGCGATCCGGGCGGTTGAAGCCCAGAATCCTGATGTGACCTTTCACTGGAATAAGATGCTCGAGCTACGTAGCACGGCCAGGGGTAACCTTGGTGCTTCGGCCAGTCGTCGTGCGCCGAAGCGCACTCGGCGTTCACGGGCGACTGTGTCAGAAGACCAGCGAATCCGCCAAGCTGTAGGGGCGGCAAGCATGAAAACTCCGGCGAGTATCCATGCCCCTGATTCTCTGAAAGTATTGAACTCGCTACCTCCGACTGAAGAGCTACCACCTGACCCTCAGCTGCTCGAGGCTGAAGGTCATCTTGACTCGGTGACTGTGCTCGATGATGGGGAGACTCCGGCCGGTGCAGAGAGCCACGACGAGCACCCGGTTGTGACGCTCATGGGTCACGAGACATTGGTCAGACTGCGGGCTCGTTATGCTGAAATCCAGGCCAGAATCAGTGAGAAATCAGCCGAAACAGTCAATTTCGACCGCGACGCACTCCGGACACGCGCCGAAGCGTTGAATCCGGATCGATGGACAACTATCGAGTCTGCCATGAGGAGTATTGAGCGCTTCGAATCCGACGTTGAGGCGATCAAGGCTCAGCTGGATCGACGCCCAGCCCGTCCACGTCGTGTCCAACCTTGATTCAGGCATGTTGTCATCGGACCGGTTCTGGCGGAAACTCTGGCGAAACAAGGCAAGGACTTCCGCTATAATAAAAAGCAATATGCCGTGTTTTGCCTCGCGAGTGAGCCGGGTGGCATTGATGTGGCTGGCCCTGATCGCCATCGCAATCGTGGCTGGTGACCTCGGGCACGCACAGGCGCCGCCCCCCACGCAGCAACCTACAAATGACGTGCCTGAAACCAGGCAGCCTACCTTTCGGTCGGGTGTCACGTTGATCACGACCGACGTAATCGTGCGAGATGAGGACGACCAGTTCATCTCTAATCTTGCACCGGAGGACTTCATCGTCTACGAGAATGATGTCCCGCAAGAGGTATCGTCGCTGGTCCGGGTGGAAGGGGGCAGGGTCTACGATGTGCTGCTAGAGCAGGCTGCTCCTGCCCAAGAAGGGATTGTTCTGCCACGTGTGCAGAAGGTCGATACCACCGCCGGCCGAATCATCATCATATTTATCGACGATCTCCACATGGCGGCCGATCTGACACCGAAGGTCAGAAAGATCATGGAGACGGTCTCTGAGAATCTAATTCGCGATGGCGATCTCTTCGGCATAATTTCGACGGGAACGTCTAATGTTCGGACGCAATTGACCTACGACCGGAGCTTGATAGCTGCGGCCACCAAACATATTACAGGTAGCGGATTCAATCTGGGCGACATGATGCAGATGCAGCAGCGGCGCAATCTGCAAGAGCTTCGCTGGCGTGGCCATACCGCGTTCAAGACGGCACGTGAGACGCTTAAGAATCTCCAACGAGTCAAGAATCGAAGGAAGTCGTTCCTTTATATCAGCACCGGGTACGACTTCAATCCGTTTGCGGAATCATTTGGTCAAGACCCCGCCTATGCATTGAATGCCAATGAATTGGAGGACGAATATAATGACATGGGGTTTGGAATGAGTAGCCCCGTGAGCGACGTTATTGAAAACCAAGGCCAGATCTTCTCGGAGTCGGAGCTGCAAAGAGAGATCTTCGAGTTGACCCGACTTGCGGAAAACGCCAGTACAACCTTTCACACGCTCGATCCTCGTGGGTTGATAGCCGGCGGCGGGGTTGAATATACGGAAATAGACGCGCGAGAGTTATCTAGGCATGTGTTCCGCACCCAGACCAGTCTGCGAGCCCTTGCTGAGCTCACGGGAGGTATCGCCCTCGTCAACCGTAACAGCTTCGAGTCCGGGTTGCGTGAGATCGATGCTGAGACAAGTGACTACTACATAGTCGGATTCAATACGACCCGCCCAGAAGCCGACGAGAATCTTACTCGCCGGCTCCGTATCGAGGTAAACCGAGAGGATGCCAGAGTTCGGTCCCGTGACACCTACACCTTCGACTTTGCCGACCGCATGTCGGTGTCGCGCTAGTGTTGCAACTACCACAGAACTAGAGGCGACTTTCACCGCGGGCTATCAGGTCAGGCTTCCTTTAACTGCTTTCATAACGCGTCCCGTACCCGTGCGACGGCTTCCTCGAGATAGTCAGGGTCGAGCTCGATTCCGATGAAGTCTAGCCCGAGCTTGGCGCAGGCGATTGCGGAGCTCCCCAATCCCATAAACGGGTCAACTACCAATCTGCACCGATCGATCCCGTGGAGCCGAAGGCAGCGATCCGGCAGCAGTGGAGGAAACGTTGCGGGATGGGGCCGGTCACGCGCGCGACTCTGAATGGTCGAGTACGGCATAAACCAGGTGTTACCCCGGCACCGGATGCCACCGGTGGCCGAATTCCAGCGAGTGATATTCGACCGGTCCTGATAGGGGACCCCAACCGCCCGTCGATCGAGGGGTGTCCGACCAGTGGGGGTAAAGTGGAAGACAAATTCGTGACAGTCATTGACGAACCGCTCGCTGTTGATCGGTTTGTAGTGGCCGACCGCGAGGTCACGCTTAAGTTGGCTCCGTGCTCCCGCCTGTGCCTGATCGATCACGATCGACTTGATCCAGTGGATGGTGTTCTGGAGCTTGAGGTGTTGTCGGGCTTCGGTCGCGACGTCGAAGGCGGTCCAGGGTCGGACCGGTGTGCTGCCAACGTTAAGAAACATTGAGCCCGTCTCAGTCAGGACTCGCGCCGCAGCCCCGATCCACGCGTTCGTCCATCGAAGATACCGCTCAACGGGTAAGGAGTCGTGATAGGACTGATACTGGACACCCAAGTTGTACGGCGGTGACGTGACGATCACGTCGACAGAGCGCGGATCGATCTGAGCCAAAATGTCGAGGGAGTCACCGCCATAGAACCTAAGAGTAGTCGGACCAGCGCGAACGGTGGCCGTGGGTTTCGGGAGACGTAGCGGCGATGACATGAGCGCTCACGGTGCCGGAAACCGGAGCAAGCTGTCAAGTGGCTTTGGGATGTCGTTCTGCGCGAGTTACTCATTGGTCGTAGTGCTCACGGAGGTTTTGACGGCAAGCCAGACGAGCTGGGTGCCAAGGTTTAACGAATGGATATCTGAGC
>Ga0310120_10000198_pt1 | contig 49754 bp, 46 predicted proteins | sample CB27_AW_983_MG_FD_203506 | JGI IMG/M metagenome (GOLD analysis project Ga0310120, IMG submission 203506) | Marine microbial communities from Western Arctic Ocean, Canada - CB27_AW_983 | ecosystem: Environmental > Aquatic > Marine > Oceanic | place: Canada: Western Arctic Ocean | collected...
GCTCCTCGACCCCAATCAAGGGACACGAGCTATTCCTGCTCGCGTGTGGCTTGCGCGGAGGCCTTCTCGACCGCACGCGAGCCTGCAAGCTGCCCGGTTAACCCATAGTTACCCTCGTGGCACGCATACTCGTAAACCTGCGCGTCCGTAATTCCGTCCACACCACCGACGTGGGACTGCAGTGACCTAAGCGGATAGGCGACGCTCCAGGGTTGCGTCCAGGTCGTCGGATCCTCGACCGTGAACTCATAGTTAATCGTGTCCGCGTCAACACGCGTGAAACGCTCCACGACATGTCGGCCCCCGAACGACCCGAAAAAATGAGTCTTGTTCGAAAAATTCGTGGTATCGACCACGAGCGTGTTTCCCTCCCAGTGGCCGCGGGAATCCCCTACCCACTGGCTGACCTGCGATGGCCGATGTGGACGTTCATCCAGAGGAATGATCCGCGCGTCGTGAACCATCTCGATGTTCACGACCACGTATCCCGGACTCTGTACGATCTGGAAATGATTGTTGTAGCCACCAGGCAGCCTGGGCAGCCCCGTCCCCCAGAAGAGACACCGCTCGGAGAGACGGCGGTCCTCCGGGTGATCCGCACGCTGGCCTCGGCCGTCGACCCCACCCTCGGTTCCGTCGACCAGACCCTCTGCACGCCCCGCCGGTGAGGCGGCGCTCCCCGTTCGCCCTTTCGTCGCGGCCCAGGCAGAAAATCGCTCCAATGCTTCCGGTGTAAAGGCCGGGATTCTTCCGTTGGGCGGATCGACGATTAACGAGGTGCGGCTAATCGCCGCACCGGGTACCGGGAACCAATAGGCGTTATACGCTCGACCGACATCGGTGACGGCCCCCTCTGCATTATCGCGACGGTCACGATTCTCGCGTGACTGCTGCCGCTCCACGGTAAAGGCGGATAACTCTTCCTCGGTTAACTCCGTCTTTCCGGCGAACCGACTCGGGCGCTGCAGTGGCGTACTGACATCGTTTGCCCAAATCCCCTGTAGGTCGGGGTCACCCCAGGGCGTCTGAAACGTTTTTGCATCCAACCCATTCGACTGGCCGGCAGCTAGCTCCGGTGGCGCGAGCCCGAGCGTAACGGCGAAAACGCCAACCGTAACGATTAGTCTGTGGAGCATCTGTCTTCTCCTTGAGTGCACAGGACGTGCGTGAGTCATCATCCCGAACTCAACCTTCCAGTTAATTCCCTGGAACACCTCAACAGGGTGGTGTCCCAGAACTCAGAAAAGAACTGGAACGATCCCCAGCACTTCTCAAGCGAGGGATCAGAGCTTCCGAATCCGGATATTCTTAAACTTCACCATCCCGGCGCGGTGCTGCAAGGCGATCGGCCCGCTCGCATGCGTGCCGTCCTCAGCGTCTGCTGTAGTCACGCCGTTGAGAACCACCGTCAGCTTGCCGCCGCGGGCGGTGATGTCAAACGTATTCCATTTTCCGCCCGTTGAGACAGCCTGCGACGGTCCCACCAGTCCCACGATACCTCCCGACCGATTGTCTGGATTCTCGTGCATGTCGGCAATGTTGACCTCGTAGGAATTCACAGCTCCAACATCGTTTGGGTCCGCACAGCGAATAAACACACCACTGTTGGAATCTGCGGCCTCAATCCAGAACTCCATCGTCAGCTGAAAGTCGCCGTACGAATCCTCCGTCACGAGAAAGCCGACGTCACCGTCGCCTTCGACCGCACCGTCCGCGAGTTTCCAACTGCCGTCGCCGAGAACATTCCACCCATCCAGCGTGGACCCGTCAAGCAGTGTCATCCACCCGTCGCTGCTGGATTGACCAACTGCCTCGGTTGAAGGTTGCGCGGCCATCAGCCCGATAAGGAGAAACATTGCGCCAAAAGCGAGTGAGCGTTTCATAACAAACCTCCTACGTTTAGGTTATAAGGACTATCGATAAACTCGGTACAGATCAGCGTAATTAGTAGCGAACTATGGAGTCGTGCTGTTCGTCATCGACCCCGTTGTCCCTGGAATCAGATCATTTCTGTAGACCATTCCACCCTTCATCACGAATCTTACCCGACGAGTTTCCGTGATGTCTTCCAACGGATCGCCGGAAACGGCAATGATGTCGGCGAACTTGCCCCTCGAGATCGAACCCACGTGATTTTCCCACTGCATCAGCTCGGCGGCATTGACGGTCCCGGCCTGCAGGGCCTGCACCGGCGTCATTCCGCCCTGCCTGACCAGCGCAACGAACTCAAGTCCTTGGGTTCCATGCGCGTAGGTAGAACCCTCGGCCCCGGTGCCAACAACCGTCTTGACACCCTTCGTCGCGATACACATCCGAGCGTTCTTTTCGATGATAGGACGGATCTGAAACTGGCCCCCGGTGTTCTTCTCGTCGTTGTCGTCCATATACGGCTCGGTGTAGCGGACAATTGTTGGATCGAAGAACAGTCCCTTCTCCGCCATCATGCTGCAATGCTCTTGAGTCAGGCTATACCCGTGCTCGATACTATCGCAGCCTGCGGTGATAGCGTCGGTGAGTCCTTGGCCGCCAAGCGAGTGGCACCCCGCTCTGTAGCCCTGTTTGTGCGTCTCATCAATGACCGCCTGCAGAACACCCAGCGGCCAGACCGGAGACCCGTAGTGTAGCTTGCCGTTCTCATCGAATGTGTACCCCCTCGATGTCGACAGCTTTATATGCTCCGAGCCAGCCGTTAATGCCTGACGTACGGCGGCAGGTCCTTTCTCCGCTGACCGCACCACGATATCGCCGAGTTCGTTATCCGATGCTTCGAATGTAGGTTCGTCTCCGCCCCATCCGAGTCGCCGCCCCGACACCAGCATCCGAGGGCCCTCCACATACCCGTGATTGATGGCATCGCGAAGTTCGACGTCCTGGAAGCCGTTTCCGTGGGAGCCCATGTCCCGCACGGAGGTGAACCCGGCCATCAGGTCGGTCTTCACATGCCCTACCGCGATGAGCATCGACTGGTCAGACGTCATGTCCCTACGAGTGTTAAAGACATGTGTGTGCGTATCGATAAACCCGGGCAGCACCGTCGCCTGGCTCAGGTCGATCACTGGTGTGCCGGGCGGAATCGTGACGCTACTCTCGGGACCGACCTCCGCGATTCGCTGACCGTCAATAATTACGACCTGGTTCGTCACTAACTGGCCAGCGAGACTGTCAAACAATCGGCCGGCCCGAATCGCGACTGTCGTAGGGGGTGGTGGGCATTCGTAGACGCCTCCGTAAGGGTCCAAGCACGGTGTGTTCCCCGCCATTCGCCAGACACCTGGCCGGACTGTCGGAACCGGTGTTTCGGGGGGACCAGATGCCTGCCCATACATGGCAGTCGGAACCAGCAGTGTCCCGGCGAGTACGCTCACAATCGAATAGCAGCGAATCATTAAGTTCTCCCGACTAGACTCTTGGCGCTCAGAGTCTGAGGCATTCTACCTCCCGGATCTGATTCTGGCTGTAGAAAATCTGCATGTGTGACCGATCGACATCTGCACAGTCCCATATTTATAAGGTTATTTATGCAGCTGCCCAGGTGCCCTGCATCGTTTGAACGCTCAGACGTTCAGAGATTCACCTTCTCGACGATGGGGCTATCGCCCACCCGCACCTCCATCGCGAATCTCGTGGCCGCTTCTCGGAGGCAGATCTCGAGGTCTGAGCGCGGAAAGGCGGGCACTTCGTCTTGAAGAAATTTCTGGGCTGCACCGCTGGCGACGACTCGATCTCGCACCTGGTCTAGCGCGATCTCGCCCTGCATATATTCGGCACACGCGATATCTTCATCGCCAAGCGGATCTGACGGAATGTATTGGACGGCACCTAACTGTCCGACGTGGGAGGCGGTGGCTTTAGCGGTCATGAGTCCTGTCACGAAGACGCGGTCGTAGTCCAGAGCGCCGAGAGCCGCCGGTACCCCGGCTGTTGTCTTGTGGATAAGGACCCTTCCGTCGATATCAGCGGAAGACAGCTCCGTCGGTGAATTGCCGAAATCAAATCCCTCGATTGGGCGACCATCTGTCTCACCGACGAGCAGGTAGGTGGGGCATTCGCGCTTTAGCTGAAACGCCACGTCCTCGTCCCGTGCAAGCACGATAGCTTTGATGCCCCGCTCAAATGCCACGCACGCGGTGGAAAACGCACGCAACACGTCGATGACGACGGCAACCCTCGCGTCGGTTCGCCGACGTCCTATTTGGGCCCCCGACTCTCGCCATCAGCCGCCTGCTCAGCGGCGCGAGCCCCGGAGAGAATGCCGACGATGCCGAGATTTCCCTCGTGACAGGCGTACTCGTAGAGCGGTGTGCCGATCCTCGTGAGGAATTGCTGTCCTGTCCACGGTCGTGTCCACGTCGTTGGATCATCCACCGTGTATTCATAGCGAAGTGTGTCAGCATCGATAAGCGTCAAGCGCTCAGTTAAATGCATGTTCCTGCGTCTTCCTCTGTAGTCGGTGTGGTCCGTGTACCCGCCGGGGGCAATGAAGTCCTCCAAACTCGAAAAATTGGTGGTATCGACAACTAGCGTGTCACCTTCCCAACGGCCACGGGAATCTCCGAGCACGTGCCGAATCGACGGCGACAGATGGGGACGGCCGTCCAAAGGGATGATCCGCGCGTCATGAATCATCTCCATGACAATTGCAACATGGTCCTCATTCTGGACGAGCTGGAGGTTGGCGTTGTAGGCACCCATCGGCGCAAGTGGCGGCCCCTCACTCTCCCACCAGATACAGCGCTCGCGTACCGGACGGGTCTTGGCGCTGTCGAGTGGACCGCGAACACCCTGTCTTAAGAATTCCGCCAAGGCGCTCGCTCTCTTCTGCCCTGCTGCGGTCAGGGGAGGAAGTTGTCCATCGGGTGGATCGATAATCAGTGACGTCCGTCTGGTACCGACAACGGTCGTACCTCGGTCATACCAGAAGTCGTTATAGGCCCGAGCAACGTCCGTGTCCTCGCCTGGTCGGCGTTCGGTTCCGGCGCCATCGCGTCGATCAGCATTGGCGTTCTCGATCCGTCGCTGGATATACCCCGCTGCTTCCTCTTCCGTCAGAAACGCTTTCGCCGCAAGCTCATCGGGGCGTTCTAAGGGGGTCAACGTGGAAAAGTTCCAGACCCCTTGCAGGTCAGGCTTTCCATCGGGTGCCCGTGGCGCGGTCCAACTCTCCGAGACCGCCTGCTGTGCCATCGCGGCACCCTCCGTCATGCACCCGATTAACGCAATTACGCCTAAACCTGCGGTCATCGATCGAATAGTCATCTCGCCGACCTCCTAACTTGGGTCTCCTATTTACACCATCGGCCGCCTATTCAGCGGCGCGAGCCCCAGCGAGGACACCCGCGATGCCGATATTTCCCTCGTGACAGGCGTACTCGTAGAGTGGTGTCTTGCTTCTCGTGAGGAACTGCTGCCCCGTCCACGGCCGTGTCCACGTCATTGGATCATCCACCGTGTATTCATAGCGAAGTGTGTCAGCATCGATGAGCGTCAAGCGCTCAGTTAAATGCATGTTCCTCCGTCTTCCTCTGTAGTTCACCTGGTCAGAGGACGCACCCGGATCGATAAAGTCCTCCGTGCTCATGAAATTCGTGGTGTCGACGACCAGCGTGTCACCTTCCCAACGGCCACGGGAATCTCCGAGCAGGTGCCGAATCGACGATGGCAGATGGGGACGGCCGTCCAGAGGGATGATCCGCGCGTCATGAATCATTTCCGTGACAATCGCAACATGGTCCTCGTTTTGGACGAGCTGGAGATTGGCATTGTAAGCACCTAGGCTTCCTGCGCCGAGTTCGTTCGGCGCAAGTGGCGGACCCGTACTTTCCCACCAGATGCAGCGCTCGCGTACCGGACGGGTCCTGGCGCTCTCAAGCGGACCGCGGATTCCCTGCTTCAGAAACGCTGCCAAGGCACTCGCTCTCTTTTGCCCTTCCGCGGTCAGGGGTGGAAGCTTTCCATCGGGCGGATCGATAATCAGTGACGTCCGTCTGGTACCGACAACGGTCGTACCTCGGTCATACCAGAAGTCGTTATAGGCCAGTGCGACATCGGTGTCCTCGCCCGGTCGGATTTCGGTTCCAATGCCGTCACGACGATCGGCATTGGCACTGTAGATCCGTTGCTGAATGTACTGCGCTGCTTCCTCTTCCGTCAGAAACGCTTTCGCCGCAAGCTCATCGGGGCGTTCTAAGGGGGTCAGCGTGGAGAAGTCCCAGATCCCTTGCAGGTCAGGCTTTCCATCGGGTGCCCGTGGCGCGGTCCAACTCTCCGACACCGCCTGCTGTGCCAGCGCGGCACCCTCCGTCAGACACCCGATCAGGGCAATCGCGAAAAACCCTACCGTAACCGATCGAACACTCATCTATTACTCCCCTACTCCCTTAATCGCGTGGCCCGTAGGTAACCGTCACATTTTCTTCTGGAGTCTCCAGGTTCACACTGTCGTCCGATGCGCGACTAAGGATCGTGGCCGACCCCGTCCCATCCGGTACCTGCCACTCGTAGTGCCACTCGTCGGTCCCCATGGCCGGATGCCACGTGGCGCCACCGTCGGTCGATACTTCAATGCCTGCAACCACACCACCACGGTCGGTGGCCGACCCCGTCACCGTCACCAGGCCACCCGACACGGTCGCGCCATCCTCCGGTGATGCCACTGTTGATTGCGGGGCCATCGTGTCGGTCGAAGCCGTCGCCCGGACAAGGTCGTCTTGCAGGTTCGCTGGTTGCACGCCCATGTCCGCGAACAGGTTCACGGTTGCCTGCTGAATGGTCCGTTCCGGTCCATACGGGTCAGGATTGAGACGGGACGAGTGTGGGTTCAATCTGCGGCCGGCTACCGATGTCGGATGGTCGTGAAAATTGTCCAACCCCCAGGTGTACTGCACACACCCACAGCCAAACACCAACGCTCCACTCTCCGCCCGATACAACGTCAGGGCGTGCGTTGCCGTGCCCGAGTCGTATGTCTCTCCCCAGTCCATGATGAAGCTCACCCCATCGACGATCGTCTCCGACATTCGGATCAGCCCGGCCGGGCGAAACCCGTTATCCACGTCTTCATCCCATTCGTGACCCAGAGTGCCGTTGGCGAGCACCACACGCTCTCCCGCCTCAAGCTCGGCCACCTCAGTGTTCCGCCAGAAGCGCAACTTGCCGTACTCAGCAGGCACATGCAGCGGATCTTGCCGATTCCCGTTCACGGTAAAAATCTGCCCCGTTAACGCATTCTCTGGCTGCGGCCCCTCCGGATTGGCTGCACTTCCATCACGCCAGGTCCCTGTCCACACATCCGGCAGCGGATCAGTCTTTTGAGTCAGCTGGTTCTCGCCGATTTCGTCCTGCTTGCTATGCGACTCCTTGTAGATGACCACTGTCCGTAACGGCGTATTCGTCCCGTCGATACTCGGCTCATACCGGGTCTTCCAGAACACCTCGTTTCCGCTCATGAAGGCCAGATTGACCCCCGCCTCCCGTGCGGCCTCTGTATTCCGTCGCTGCCCTGCCGACCAGTACTCGTCGTGCCCCACGGAAATAAACAGCTTGTGGTTCTGCAGCAGTTCCCCATAGCGGTGCGTATCCAATCCAGAAATATAGGTCACGTCGAACCCATTTCGTTCCAGCCACCGGATTAACGGATACTCCGCATCGAAGAGCTGGTTTATAGAGCTAAAGTCTCGGTTCATGAGCGGTCGGTTGTAGCTCAATTTGTTCGCCGCTATGGCGTTCCGTCCGCCAACCGATTCACCGGTCTCGGTGAAACCCCGGTAGGAGCTACCTAACCCATACTGGTTGTACACCACCCATGACGGATCGGACGTCTGCATGACGACCTCCGCCTGACTCGCATCATCCCGTACCACGAATACGATGTGACTGGCTTTCGGTTCCTTGATCGGGTTCCGCAGCTGGCCGAGTCCGAGTGACCCGTAGGCATGCGGCCCTTCTCCAGGCGGCCTCTCAGACCCTCGACCGTGATCGACACGCCACGTGACGTCTCCGTCCTGGCGTACAAGTCGGGCAATGTAGACACCTGACACAGCATCCTCTGGGATCTCCCACGACGCCGATACTGCCCACGTGCCGCAGTCATACAACCGCACGTCCCAGTCGATCGCGCAATCGGGTTGCTGGTGCGGCAATGGCCCAGACGGGCGCACCGTTTCCACAAAACGTGCTCCATCCCCCCCGTAATACCCCAATCGGTAGATGTCTACCCTGTAGTCCGCAGAATCGGTGTCGATCTTGAACTGCGCGGTCTCGCCAAAGCTGTAACTGATGTCAGTCGAAAAGCCTTGAATGGTGAGATCCCCCGCACCGTTGACATCCCACTCGGTCGACGGATTCCCTGGCTTACAGTTCTCGGCAATGACCCCATTGGCCGGTTCGGCACACGGATCCGTAGCTTGCGCCTCTGCTTGCCCAGGAGAAAATGCCACCAGTAAGCCGATGCCGGCCACACCACTGCGCCACACACGCCTAGTCGAATTCATATCCATGTCATCCCTCATCACAAAAAAATCCCCAGTCGCCCCGGGATTACCATGTCCGCGCAACCGGTCCGCGTACGCTCACACCCGGGCTTGGTGCGCCCAGGTTGGCGCTGTCGTCGGTCGCTCGGCTCAGAATCGTCGACTTCGTGAGACCGGCCGGCACCTGCCACTCATAGCGCCACGTTTCGGTTCCGTTAGCCGGATGCCAGGTAATTCCCCCGTCGGTCGACACTTCGACTGCCGAGACGACACCACCGTCTTGGTCGACCGCCGTTCCCTCAATGGTCACGACCTTGCCCACGGCGTCGCCGTTGCTCGGCACCATGATCTGCGCGAGCGGTCCTGCTCTGTCTTGCGACGCTTCAGCGGGCATGAGCTCAGGTTGTAGACTCGCCGGCTGCACCTCCATGTCCGCAAGCAGGTTGACCGTCGCTTGCTGCATCGCCGGCACAGCACCCATTAGGTCGTGTCGGACCCGGCCACCGTCAGGCCTAGTCCAATAGGTGTGTAAATCATCGAGGCCCCAGGAATACTGGGCGCTGCCCGCGCTAAATACCAAGGCTCCGCTTGATGCCCGATAGAGCGTCAAGTGATGCGTCGCGCTCCCCGAATCGTAGACGGAGCCCCAATCCTGCAAATATGCGACGTTGTCGACGGTGGTCTCAGACAGGCGGATCAAGCCGCTCGGTCGAACACCGTTGTCGATGTCCTGATCCCATTCGTGGCCGAGCACGCCACGTCCAAATACCGACATTTCGCCATCCTCAAGACCGGCCACTTCGGTATTCCGCCAGAAGCGTCGCTGGCCGTAGCCCGCCGGCACGTGGAGACGATCATTCCGGAAGCTTCCCACCGTGTTGATCGTTCCGGTAAGTGCGTTCTCCGGATCTGCCCCTTCCGGATTGAACTCCCGAGGATCGCGCCAGGTCCCGGTCCACAGGTTCTCCTTATTGCCGAATCCATTCTGCGTATCCATTTTTCCATGGGAAACGGTTTCTCTAAACGAGGCGAGTGTTCGGTAGGGCGTGTCGGAGCCTTGGAGACCTTCGAGACTCTGCCGATACCGTGCCTTCCACATGCTGACGCCACCGCCCATGAAGGCCAGATGTACGCCGGCATCACGCGCCGCCTCCACATGCATCCGCTGAGCATTAGACCAGTAGGCGTCATGCCCTCCAGAAATAAAAATCTTGTGATCTTGGATATCTTCACCCCGCCGATTAGTGTCGACACCCGAAAAATAGCTCACGTCATACCCGTTGCGCTCAAGCCACCTCACCAACGGATATTCCCCGCTAAAAAACTGATCGTTGATCTCGCCATCGCGATTCGTGTTAGGCCTGTTATAACTGGCCATAAACGCTCGGGACCGGTCGTTTTTAGCCGCGCCGAGACCATCGACCGCTGACCACGCTCCGTAGAGGCTCGAGCCGCCATACCGGTTGAACGCCACCCAAGTCGGATCGGCGGTCTGGACCAGCACGTCTGAGCGACCCGCGTCATCGCGCACAACGAAGATAATGTGACTTGCACGCTTCTCCTCGAGTGTGTCCGCAAGGGTGCCAAGTCCATTCGCACCGTATGCATGGGGACCCTCAGGTGGAATGTGCGTCGGAAACAGCCCAAAGCCGAACTCTTGCCACGGCTCCGGATCGTCGTCCTCTCGGACAAGGCGGGCAACATAAACACCAGAAACACCGTCGGCGGGCACCTGCCACGACGCCGACACCCTCCAATTTCCGCAGTCGACAAAACGAAAATTAGTATGAACACGGCATGGTGGTTGAGCCTGGGGTAGCGTCGCGGACGGTCGGATACTCTCGATGAGACGCGCACCGCTGCCACCGTACCAACCCATCCGATAGATGTCGATCCGGTACCGCGGTGAGTGGGTCTTAATCTTGAACTCAACCGTCTCACCAATGTTGACGCTGATGTCGGTCGAGAAACCCTGTATCTCTGGATCGCCTCCCCCATTCACGTCCCATTCCTCACGTCGATTCCCAGGCCTACAATTCTCGGCCACAATCTTGTTGGCGGGAGCCGCACACGGATCCACTGCCACTGGCTGAACAGCCGGCGCCTGAGCCCGAAGATTGGCACCCAAACCGACAATCACTACTCCAAATGCCAGCACAGCGGCGCAACGGAGCGCCACAGGTATGAACCTCTGCATAGTCACCTCGTTAATCAATTGACCGGTGAAACTTAACCTGCCGATTTCCAACTTGATCCGACCAGGGATGTTTTACCTCAAAACGGACCCTCTTGCACCACTTTCTTTATCTCAGAAAGACGATACTGCCCCACAACCTACATGGCAAACCACTAATCCTCGGTTCGGTTTTGACCTTCAGACTAGCCGGTTGGTAGTGTACGTCTAAATAGATAAATAGATTAGGGAGTCGTCGCCACTAATTACGAGGAAATCATGCTGAAAAACTGTTTCCTGATAGCTGCGTTCGTGGTCTTGCTGGCGCCGTGGCCATCCGAAGCCCGTTTGGTGCGCCTAGTGGTCGAGCACACTCGGGTGTTTGCCGAGGGGACGTCGTTTGGGAGCGTCGGTCCCTACGAGCGTCTGGACGGTATCGCATACTTTGAAATAGACCCAGACGACCCCCTCAACGCCATCCTCGTCAACATCGATAAGGCCTCCAGGAATTCAAACGGTCTCGTCGAGTTCAGCGCACCGTTCTTTATCCTTAAACCACAGGATATAACCAAGGGAAATCAGAAGCTCTTCTATGTAATCAACAATCGAGGTAATAAACAGGCGTTGGGCTACTTCAACTTCAGCCCTTCCGGACCGGGCATCAACAACCCACTGACGGCAGCCGATGCCGGTGACGGATTTCTCATGCGGCAGGGCTACACGGTTGTCGATGCTGGTTGGCAAGGCGACGTGGCAGCGGGGAACAACCGACTCTTTCCTACGCTCCCCGTGGCCACCCAACCCGACGGGAATCCCATCGTGGCTCCAGTTCGGATCGAGTACTCAGATCGGACCATCCCCACAGAGGGAACGTTCACGCTTGGCTTGGAGGGATCCCCGAACTTTGTATCGTACGGCACAGCCGACACAGACACTACGAGTGCCACGCTGACCGTTCGTGAAACACTGGATGGCCCCAAGACACTGATACTACCGACCAAGTGGGCGTTCGGGACGTGTCCAAGGGGAGCGGACAGCCTGGTCCCCGACGAGACGAATATTTGCTTATTCGACGGCTTTCGCGCCGAGGCCATCTATGAGCTGATCTACCTGGCGAAGAATCCCCTCGTGATGGGCCTCGGCTACGCGGTTACCCGAGATCTCGGATCGTTTCTCCGCAACCAGACCACGGACGATGCCGGCAATCCGAACCCGCTAGCACCCGACGCCACGAGCGCTGGTATCAAACGGGCCTATTCATTCGGCGGGTCCTCGACCGGCATGTACTCACGGGACTTCCTGTATCTCGGTTTCAACGAAGATGAGTCTCATCGCAGGGTGTTCGACGCCATGTGGATTCATAAACCTGGCACACACCGCCTCTTCGCTAATGTGGAGTTCGCCGACCCCAACACCTATTCGCGGCAAGACGATAGACAGAACTTTCTGTCGACCAGCTATCCGCCGCTCACCTTCTCTGTCACGACCGATCCGATCTCTGGAGTGCGTGATGGGCTGGTCAAGCGACCGGCGACGGACCCGTTAATCTTCCAGAGTGACACCGAAAATGAGTTCTGGGTTATGAAGGCGTCACTAAATGTGACCAACGGTCTCGGGCAGCCGGTCCCGGTCCCAGCCAACGTGCGTCTCTATTTTTTATCCAGCTTTCAGCACGGCGGAAACAGTCCCGCGCCCACATTTCCAGCTCCGGCTGGTATCTGCCAGAACCCTGGTAATCCGAATCACCACGGGCCAACCGTGCGTGCGCTGCTAACCGCACTCGACGACTGGGCCGATCGCGGGATTCCGCCACCACCGAGCAACTATCCCACCGTGTCGGCAGCCACGCTCGTCCCGCTCGCCGAGGCACGTCGCGCGTTTCCAGAGATTCCGGACGTGAGCTTTCCGGAGATCGTCACCGAACTCCAGTTGCTCGACTTTGGTCCCACCTTTTCTTCCACCGGTGGTCGGCTCACCGTCTTGCCACCAAAGGTTGGGCCGAATTACTCGATTCTCGTTCCCAAGTCGGATGAAGACGGGCTCAATATTGCCGGCGTCCGACCAATGGAAATCAGAGCACCTCTTGGCACCAACGCCGGCTGGAACATTCGCAGCGCCGAAGCTCGAGGACCAAATCTGTGTGGCTTGCGTGGGACCTATATTCCCTTTGCGGTCACTCAAGCCGAGCGCTCCGCTGCGGGCGATCCGAGACGGTCTCTCCAGGAGCGATACGAGAATCACGAGGGATACGTGAAGGCCGTCAGAAAAGCGGCGCAGGAGCTAATTGATGAACGCTTTCTCCTCGAAGAGGACGCCAAACGGTTCATCACGGCTGCCGAGGCCAGCCATATTTTGAAAGCAGACGGTTAAGTCAATCTTCGAGCCAGTAACCGGTTGAGGGCACCAGAAGTATCAGCGGCGTTCAGCCGCGACCTGATCCAGATAAAGGCTCTCCAGCCGCTCAACCTCTTCTAAGAATCCCTCGGGGTCGACAAAGGTGTCGGGGCTGTAATCCTGTCCCGGCTCATACTTGTCGTGTAATCCGTATTGTGACCCGTGCGCCGAGACCCAGACGTCGACATCCCAGGTTTTCTGCTTCCGGAACGTCTCGGCAAAATCCTCAGCCACTCCCGGGTACGTCGGATCAACCACAAGCTGCTTCCCTGGGTTGATCGTATTCATATTTGCAATGACGACGCTGTAGTCGCGGCCATCCTCACGCACCTCCATCTGGTAGCTGGAACTCCCGGCCGTATGGCCCGGCGTTTCGAGAACCGTCAGTCGCGTGTCACCCAACTCGATCACTTCACCCTCAACAATAATCTTGTTCACGCGGACCGGCCGAAATGACTCCTCGCCCCCGAAATGTGGATCGCTAAATCCGCCGTCCGCCAGTACCGGTGCGTCACCGGCAGTTGCCCACATCTGCGCCCCTGTGTACTCCTTGATTTCCGCCAACGCGGCCGTGTGGTCCCAGTGCGCCTGCATCGTCAGCAGAATCTTGACGTCCTCCATGCGAAATCCAAGAGATTCAATGTTTTCCCGAATCAGCGACGTGGAGTCTTCCAGTCCTGTGTTGATCAGAATGTGGCCTTCCTCAGACGTGACCAGAAAGACACCGAGGTTGTAGGTCCCAATCGCGTAGAGATTCCCGATCACACGGTGTGCCGGAAACGGACGCGTCCAATCTTCAGGCTGCGCGGAAAGCGGCAGCGAGGCAGCAAGGAGCAGGTAGCAGGTCAGAACAAGATAGGAAACATCAAATTTCATATCGCTCACTCTCTTTCAGTTGGGATGATCCTGCCTTCTTTCACCCGCGACACGTTACGAACCCAGATCAGCCGCATTATAAATACAGTTTGTTCGAAAGACCATGCAGCGTAGAGTACTCAGACCTTGACGGAACACGCTCGGCACAATCCGAAAGCATCTGGATCGTTTCGCAGGAACATGTGGGGACTCATCGGTGCCGTCCTGTTCATGCTTGTGGTGTATGCGCTGCCGACTCCTACGCCGCTCGAGCATAACGGTGGCACGATCCCCTTAACGATCAACGGCAAGGCCTGTCTCGCCATTCTCGCGTTTGCCGTAACGCTTTGGGTGAGCGAGGCGCTTCCCTTCGCAGTGACGTCCTTGTTTGTACTGCTGTTGATCCCCGTCTTCGGAATCACCGACTACGCCACGGCCGTCTCAGCGGGGTTTGGAAACCCGATCATCACGTTCTTTATCGGGGTCTCTATCCTCTCGGCCGGATTCACGTATTCCGGTCTCGGCACGCGACTTGTCTTGCTCATGCTCCGGATGGTGGGGACGCGCACTGACCGTGTTCTCTTCGGGTTTCTCGTGCTTGGCGCAATGCTGTCAATGTGGATCACCGATATGGCGGTGGCCGCCATGATGATGCCGCTGGGTGTCGGCGTCCTCAGAGATGCAAACCTGAAGCCCCTGGGGAGTAATTTCGGTCGGAGTCTCATGATCGCGTGTGCCTACGGTCCGCTGATCGGGGGTGTCGGCACCCCAGCCGGCACCGCTGTTAATCCCATCGCCCTCAGTTACCTCAGAGAGCTTGCCGGTCTGGACATCTCGTTTGTGCACTGGATGATGTTTGGCGTTCCGGCAGTCGTCATGATGCTCCCGCTGGGCTGGTTTGTCTTGCTCAAGGTGTTTCCTCCCGAGATAGCACACTTGCCTATTCGAGCGGACGAGATAGACAGGCGGCTCCAGACACTGGGACCCCCGAAACCGGTCGAGGTCAAGACACTGGGCGTCTTCGCGTTGACGATCACGCTCTGGTTAACAGCACCGCTGCTGTCATCATTGACGGGCGGTGTGGTCAATCCACCGCTCCAGGCTGTCGGACTGTTCGGAGGAATCGCGCTGTTCTTGCCGGGAATCAACGTCCTGACCTGGAAGCAAGCCCAGCGGGATGTCGACTGGGGTGGTGTCGTCCTGATCGTGGCCGGGCTCTCACTGGGTCTCGTCATCTTCGAGACAGGCGCCGCCAGGTGGTTGGCTCAGATCATACTCGGCAACATCGGATCGGTCTCAGGCTTGGTCCAGCCCTTCGTGGTCGTGCTGGGCGTGGCAGGGTTGCACTTACTGTTCTCGAGCAACACCGTGACAGGTAGCATCATCATACCGATCCTCATCGCCCTGTCTCAGGATCTCGGACTTGATGTGTGGACGCTCGCGGCTCCCGCGGCGTTCACGTCGTCGCTGGCCTTCATCCTAGTCACCGAGAGCCCGACTAACGTCGTGCCGTACTCGGCCGGATTCTTCTCAATTCGCGACATGGCCAAGTCGGGCATTTGGATGACGCTGGCGGCTGCTGTGTGCGTCACTGCCTCCATTGTTCTGGTGGGGCTCGTTGTCTCACCCTAAGGGTACCGAAACAGCCCCAGGGTCGTAGAAGGGACGCGTTCCCTTGATCGTAACCCGATAGCCATGGCGAACTTCTGGATAGTAGTCCCACACAGCTAGGTGCTGCGTACACCGGTTGTCCCAGAACGCAATTGAGTGTGGCTGCCAGTGAAAGCGGCACTGGAACATCGGGTTGGCGCAGTGTCTCACCAGGAACGCCAGCAACGCGTCGCTTTCAGAGCGCGGCAGATCCTTGAGCCGAGTGGTGAATCCTTCGTTTACATACAACACCGACCGACCGGTGACAGGGTGCGTCCGAACCACAGGGTGCTCCGCGACCGGGTGCCTGGCATCTCTCAGGTCCCCGCTGCCATACCGAGAGCGGTAGTACTGCTCGCCCTCGTGCACCGCCGTCAGTCCTCCCAGCAAGCGCTGCATCCGCTCGGAAAGCGCGTCAAACGCCGCGTACATATTCGCGAACAGGGTGTCCCCCCCCGACGACGGGACCTGGACGATTCGGAGGATACTGCCCATTGGTGGCTCGGTGTCACAGGAAACATCGGAGTGCCAGAGTTCACCGGCCACGAACGAAACCTTCTCGTCCGCGTGCACAACCAACACCTCCGGGTGCTCGGCATCCTTCGGTGCCGCCGGATGGACATGTAATGCACCGAAGCGGCGGCCAAGCGCCTTGTGCTGCTCGAGGTTTAAATCCTGGTCGCGAAAGAAGAGCACAAGGTGTTGTGCGAGCGCTGCTTCTAGGCCTTCCACCGTCGCGTCATCGAGAGGACGTGACAGGTCGACCCCCGACACTTCGGCACCGATGACCGGTGAGACAGAATGAACACGCAGTGTTGACGTCATTAAATCACTGTTCCATTGTTCGGATTGTTCCGACCCGCTTCACTCAAACATTCGACTGTCTGTCGTGCGATACTGTGCTAGCAGTTGGCATCGGGCGAACCATCCAGAGTCCCCATGTTTTGCGCCGTTTTTCGGTCGCCGACCAAGGACTCCTCTAGCCGGCTGCGTAATATTTGACAGTATAGGAGCAGAAGCAACCATGTGTGTAACTCGCGTAATGACAGCAGTGCTACTGATGGCATCTGCCGTTCCAGCTCAAACACCGACCAATCCGCTTCCGTCGCCCATCGAAGCGGTTGACGGTCTCCTTGAAGTCAGCTTCGTCGAGTTTGCCACCCTCCCCAACATCGACGGCGAGACGGCACGCATGATGCTCCTGATCGATGAACCTGGCACGGAACGCCTGTTCGTCAACGACATGCGTGGCCCGTTGTACAGCGTGACGTACGATGGCCGGACGGTAACACATTACCTCGACGTTAATGCGGAAAACTGGAGAGTGAACGTTCAGTCTCCAAGACGCGGACTAGGTCTCCAGAGCTTCGCGTTTCATCCGCAGTTCACGCAATCTGGCACCCCTGGATTCGGCAAGCTATACACCTGGACCGACACCTCCAACACGGTTCCAGATCCAGACTTCGTCCCGGGCGGCGGCGATAACACTCACGATATTGTCCTGCTCGAATGGACCACGGAAACTCCCGGTGCCACAACCTACGATGGTGGTCCACCGCGCGAACTGCTTCGGATCGAGCAGCCATTTCGAAATCACAACGGTGGGCATATCGAGTTCAATCCGCTCGCCCTACCAAGTGACCCTGACTTTGCACTGCTCTATGTGGGCATGGCCGACGGCGGTAGCGGCGGCGACCCTCTCAATAACGCCCAGAACCTCGGCTCGGTGTTTGGAAAAATTCTTCGGCTCGACCCACTCGGATCCAACAGCGCCAATGGTCGTTACGGAATCCCTGAGGACAACCCCTTTGCCAACGACCGTGACCCCACAACACTGGGTGAAATCTATGCTTATGGCGTCCGGAACCCTCACCGTTTCGGATGGGATTCCCAGAACGGCAACCTGTTCGTCGGTGATATCGGACAGAACCTCGTCGAGGAACTGAGTCTCGTGACAGCGGGCGCGAACCTTGGCTGGAACGACTGGGAGGGCAGCTTCCGATTCATCAGTCGCGAGGAAGTCAGTCTCGTCGACCAACGTGGTGATGCCACGGTCACATTTCCCCTCGCCGAGTACGGCCACGTAGATCCTCTGCTGCCACCACGTTCTGCCATGACCGGAGGAATCGTGTACCGCAGAGGCGAGATTGAGAAACTGGCGAATCTTGTGCTGTTCGGCGAATTGGTCAGCGGTGAGATCTTCTACATCCCGGCCGATGATCTCCCGACAGGCGGTCAGGGAGCCATTCGCCGGATTCTGCTCAACGACAACGGTGAATCAAAGACATTCATGCAACTCATTCACGAGAAGAACGTCGAACAGGGTAAGCCGCCCACACCACGCGCCGATCTGCGCTTCGGCACGGGCCCTGGTGGTCGCGTGTTTCTACTCAATAAGCACGACGGCATCATCCGCCTGCTTGTTCCCGAGAATGACACGCCGTAAAACATCCCTGCCTCAGGTCGCTGGTGTCGTCCGTACGATAGACCGGGACACCGAGGCAACCGGCCCTGCACTGGCAAGCCGAATACTCTCAAGGCGCTGACAGCCGGAACACGTATAGTGCGTTCGCCTGAGGGGGACTGACGAATTCTGTAGACAAAAATGTGGCAATTCGCCAAGGACTGCCACCTTCCCTCGCCGCCGTCATCGCCACATATTGGACGCCATCTACCTCAAACGTCATCGGGTATCCCTGCACGGAGGTGCCCAGTCGTGTTTTCCAGAGGGTTTCACCCGTCCGAACGTCGAACGCCCTGAACCAGCGGTCATAGTCGCCGGCGAACGCGAGGCCACCGCCGGTCGTGAGGGCCGCCGTCAGGAAGGGCGCCCTCTGCTCGACGCTCCAAACCTCCTCCATGGTGGCTACGTCGTATGCCGCTAGTTTCCCCAACATGCCGTTCGTGCCTGGCATTTCCATCCATGCCCGTTCGCCTCCACTGCCACCCCCACCGGGCTCAAGCACGATCTCTCGTCCGGCCATCTCCATACAGCTCTGGCTGAGCGGAATGACGATAAGTCCCGCATTGGGAGAGTAGCTGGTCGCTTGCCAGTTGTGTCCCCCGGCGGTCGACGGGCACACCGACACCCAGTCCCCAATTTTTGCGTTCTCGATGTCTTCCCGATATCTGACGACTCCGGTCTCCGGATCGATCGACAAGATGTTCTGGAACACCGTCTCCTTCATGGCAATAAAACGACCATCCCGCCGGTCGAGCTTCCAGAGCACACCGTGTTTGCCTATCGTGAGCAGCGATGGCCGCCCCTCGATGTCCACCAGGACCTGTTCGAAACCCTCATCCATATCCAGAGACTCACCGGGAACATGGGTTCGATACCAAACAATTTCACCGGTGGTCACGTCCAGTGCCAGCGTTGAGTTAGCGAACAACGTCGCGTCGGCCGTGGACAACCCCCGACTGGCCGCAACCCACGGCTTCGCCTGGGCGGTCCCAAAGTAGACCAAGCCGAGCTCTGGGTCCCAACTCCCACCATTCCAGGCTTCCCCTCCACCACGGAGCGCCAGTGGTAAATCTCCCCAGGTGTCACCTCCGGGCTCACCGGGGCGGGCAATCGTGTACGTGCGCCAGACTTCTTCGCCCGTTCGAACGTCGTGAGCCGTGATAAAACAGCTTTCCTCAACGAAACGTGTGCAGCCGTTGATTCCGTTGATCACTTTCCCATCTGCCACGATCGGTCCGGCTGTGTTCCCAAACCCAAGCTCGGAATCGACGATCTGTGTCTCCCACCGGACACGACCCGTTCGGGCCTCGAGCGCAACCATCGCAGCGTCCGACGTCGACACCAAGAGCTGGTCCTGCCATATTGCAACACTCTGGACTCGCTCGCCCCCACTCGACCCTTTTCGGCGGTACTCCCAGAGGAGCGTGCCGTCCTTCGCGTCCAGCGCTTGCACCCGGTCGCCAGCACCCGTAAGAAAGAGCACTCCGTCACGCTCCAGCGGAGCGGTGCGATATCGACTTCCGTCCGGCAATCCCCACGCCCAGGCCAACTGAAGGCGGTGGACGTTCTGTGTATCGATCTGCGACAAGGGGCTGTACCCATTGGAGTTTGGTGATCGACGCCAATGTAGCCAATCACCGTCTGGGGGTGACACCAGCTCGCGCTCGGTGACAGGGGTGAGCCAGTCCGCAACCCGGAACGTCTCCGTCATACTGGTAGTCGTCTCCGATACTCTGCCCTGGAATTCGGGAGGACTCTGGACGGAGTCGGGGGACCGCGTCGTTCCGATGCGTCCCGGAACCGGAGGAACCCCCGCCGCCTCGGCCACAACCGCGGCCTCCGTGCCAGGGATGACCGTGGAACGGGACGTCAGGGTAAGCTCGGAGTCGCCGGCCGGCACCCCATTCGCTCGAAGAATATACGCCACGACATCGGCAACGTCTTCGATGACCAGAGAGCCAATGGCTTGTGGTGGCATCGTCGACGCGATTTGATTCATTAAATCGACAACCGGTCGGGCACCCCAAGTATTCCTGAAATTTGCTCCCGCGAGCTCTGGCGCCTCGAACGATCCCTGAAGATTGTCCAGATGACAAACCGCGCATTGCTCGGTGTAGGCCGCAGCTCCTCCATCGGCCTGTCCCGTCGTGTAGAAGGCCTCCCCGGTAGGTTGAGCCAGAACCGGAAAATCTCCTGCGAGCAAAACGACCGCCGCGAAAACTGTGGCGATGAGCTTCAGCATGATGCGCATCTCTGTTGAACTCCTGGGTGAACTTCTGGTTGAACTCCTGGACACTAGCATCTCCCGACCTCGCTCAGGCTGATTGTAGCGTGCGGAACAACAAGATACATTATCAACGGTTTGCAGGTGGGCACTCAGTGGAGCGGTAGACGCCGGGACAACACGTGAGTCCTCCGGACACCACAGAAGACTTCAGCGGAGTCCAAGGAGAACCAACTGGAGAAAACGAGATGACACGCTGGATCCGTTTCGAGCACGCTGGGACTATCGGCTTCGGCACGCTGGCTGACGACACAATCGCCGTCTACGATGGCGACATGTTCGACGAGCCGACAGCGACGGGGGTCACGTTGCATTTGGACCAGGTTACGCTGGCAACGCCGACCACGGCTGGGAAAATGTTAGCCCTTTGGAATAACTCACGAGCCATGTCTGCCAAACTGAACCAGTCCATTCCCCCCGAACCTCTGTACTTCATCAAGGCCGCCAGTTCATATCTAGCCACCGAGAGCACGATTCGCAAGCCTCCCTCCTATGACGGCAAGGTGGTCTTTGAGGGCGAGCTCGGCATCGTGATCGGTAAAGAGTGTCGCGCGGTGTCGACCGCCGACACCACCGAACACATCTTTGGCTACACCTGCGTCAACGATGTCACCGCGATTGGCATCATCGGGAAGGACGAATCATTTCAGCAGTGGACCCGAGCCAAAAGCTTCGATACGTTCGGGGTCTTCGGTCCAGTGGTGGCGACCGGACTCAACCCCCTGCAGTTGTCCGTACGCACGACCTTGAACGGCCAAGAGCGCCAGCATTACGCGGTGAGCGACCTAATCTTCCAACCAGCTGAAATCGTAAGCTTCGTCTCACAGGACATGACGTTGTACGCCGGAGATGTAATCTGCTGTGGAACATCTGTGGGTGTTGGCTCGATGAGACCGGGAAGCGTCGTCGAAGTCACCATCGAGGGTGTGGGGACGCTGCGCAACCGATACGACAACTGATTACCAGCCATTCTGGGTCAGAGTTCGACCCGCTCCTACCGAGGGAACGCCCTGAGCGGGGGGGACACACCATCGGCGAGCGGCGTACGTGCCGTATTCATAAGCATCGCTAGCAACGAGTAGTACCCCATGATGCCAATTGTATCGACGACACCTTTCTCCTCGAAAATCGATACCGCCTGAGTATAGGTCGCGTCACTCACACCCCGCGTCCGCAACAGCTCCATACAGAAGTCGTACACCGCAGCTTCATCTTCCGACATTCGATCAGGACGCCGCCCGTCTGACAACGCGGCAATGATCTCTGCGCTAAGGCCTTCCCTCTCTGCGATCGGCGCGTGGACGGCCCACTCATACTGCTGCGTCCAGTGACGCGCCGTGATCAAAATAACGAACTCGCTGAGCCGTGGTGGCAGCGCGCTGTTGAAACGGACGTAGTCGCCCACGTTACGCGCACGACTCAGCATCTCAGGACTTCTTAACAGCGGGACAAACGGGCCGCCGAACCGCGTGGTGTTGCGAGCCTCCTTAAATTCTTCCACCGCTTCCCGCTGCGCTTCTGTCATCTGACTCTCTGGAATCGCCGGCATACGGTCTTGCCCATAGAGAACCGGGGCAGTCAGCAACACAAGAATCACACCCAGACACGAGCCAGTTACTCCTCCAGCACTGAGAGTCTTCATAAGACACCTCCTCCGATCGGACTAGTTTTTCATTGCTCTCTAAGGAACCCACCGGCTATAGGTCCATCTGTAGTTCGGAAATGATCCCGAGCTTACAGGACAGGGTGATGGAGCTGCCCTAAACGTCTCACTAAACTAGGGACTGTTCTGCTGTTCTCGAACTCCAGTGCGAAGAAACTCATTTCGCGTCACGATCCCGATGTCATTCCCGAGATAGTCAGCCTGGCTCGTCTCTTCCATCCACAGCGTTCCGGTAGGCTGGAGCGACACCTGGACATAATGTGCGAGCGAGTCAGGTACCGCACCGTGCCAGTGCTCCACCCAAGGAGCGGCGTACTCTGATTCGCCGACAGCAAGGGTCCTCATCCTCTCGCCACGCTTCTGAACGCGCCCTTCACCACTCATGACCATCATCATTTGGCCGCCAGGGTGACAATGCCAGTACGAACGCATCCCCGGTTCCCAGTACGCGCCGCCCCACGGCTCACCGTTAATGACGGCGGCCGGCCAAGGCCGGCTCTGGTACACACCGGTGGCTTGGACATCCATTCGTTCCCCCGGGCAGCTCCCGGCTGTCGGCGCAGCCGCACCACCTGCCTGTGCTGGCTGCCGAGCGTAGCTTGGTAATCGTGTATAGGCGAAAAGCAGAGTAAGCAATAAAATAAGTGAGAGAAACGGCGCTACTCTCCGATCGTTCGGCATCGTGACTCGCCTCCTGAGTGTGTAATTAAGGTGCTCTGTCTTCGTTAGGAACGCCATTGTAGGGCAGACTTGGGTATTTCGGACAGACGACCTCGCCGGATTGAACATTTAGGTCAAGAGCGACTAATGTTACGTGTAATAACCTGTCTTGAGCCGCGCGAGTCGGTACGCGCAGCAGTTGGGAGAAATCAGATGAGCCAGCGAAACAGAGTGACGTTCACGGCACAGTTGGCGATGGTAGGCGTGGTCATCTTGCTGGCTCCGATCCCCGTCGCTGGCCAGGGCGCGAGTAGCTCGACGACGACGGCAGCAACCAGCGTCGAGTTTAAAACGCCGTGGGGCGATCCGGATTTGCAAGGCATATGGTCGTATGCCAGCATCACGCCGTTGCAGCGCCCCACTGAATTGGAGGGAAGAGAATTTCTTACCGAAGAGGAAGTGGCCGAACAGAACAACGCTGGAGCGACGCGTGCATCCTCCGAACGCCGCTCCGAACTCACACCCGAACGCGATCTCGGTCTCGCATATAACCAGGTTTGGTGGGACCGCGGCACATCGACGGGTCGTACGTCGCTAATCGTGAATACCCCAGACGGGAGGCTCCCGCCCCTGACACCCGTGGGCGAAAAGCGGCAGGCGGAGCGCCAGGAATACCGACGCACACACCAATTTGACTCATGGGTAGACCGACCTTTACAAGAACGCTGTATGACGTACCAGCGTGTGCCCCCCGTGCCATCGGGCTACAACAACACGTATCACATCTTGCAGACCCCTGGATACGTCGCCATCCTCAACGAGATGGTCCACGATGTCCGCTTCGTCCCCATAGACGGAGACCCACACGTCAGCGAGCGGATTCGCCAGTGGAATGGGGACTCACGCGGCCACTGGGAAAATAATACGCTGGTCGTTGAGACCACCAACTACAGTGACAAAACGACGTGGAGGGGATTTCCTGGGGTTGGCCGAACTTTGCGTGCAGTTGAGCGTTTCACACGCATCGACGCCGACACGATCGACTACCGATTCACCATCGACGACCCGACGACCTACACTCGACCGTGGACCGTTGAGCTTCCGCTAGCGCGCCTACCGAGCTACGTGATCTACGAGTACGCGTGTCACGAGGGCAACTACTCGATCGCGAATGTCCTTACTGGCGCTCGCGCCCAAGAAAAAGCTAGGCAGGCCCCCTAGGTTTCTTTGCTGTCATCTGGGTATTGTGAGTGGTATCCTAAAGACTAGATTAGTTGTCTCTTCTGTGATCGAACACAAGCGTCGACATGGGGACGAACGGGCCCCGGGGAGATCAGTCGTGAGAATCACGCCTCGAACGTTTGTAATCGTGACGTTGTTGGGTGGATGCCTAGCGATTTCGGCACCGGGAGTTGCAGCCGAAGAAGGCGACGTGACGTACTACGAGCACGTGCTGCCGATATTGCAGAACAACTGTCAGAGTTGTCATCGCCCCTCAGGTACGAACATTACCGGACTCGTCGCCCCTATGTCGCTGATGACGTATGAGGAGACACGTCCCTGGGCCCGCTCGATTGCCCGAAAGGTTGAGGCGCGCGAGATGCCCCCCTGGTTTTTGTCGGCACCACACGGTGTCTTTTCGAATGAGAAGCGTCTCAGTAACGCCGAAATCGACATGATTGTCGCTTGGGTAAATGCTGGCGCCCCGGCGGGAGATATGGCATCCGGCCCCGAGCCGCTCGTCTTCCCCGAGGAACTCAATGACGGATGGACACTTGGTAAACCTGACTTTGTGGTCACGATGGATCTATACACGGTGGCTGACGACATCTATGACCTCAATATCAGTTTTCGGAAAGCGATAGCCGAGCACCTAGTGCCAGAAGACGTGTGGGTGCAGGGCTGGGAATTTCGAGCCGGGAGTAACGGCGATCGCGTACACCACTTTTGCTCGGGCGTAATTTCCCCAGGCGAAGACGTGGCACCGGTCGTTCCTGGAGGCGACGATACTGACAACGTCCGTTCGTCCCTAGGGTGCATGGCAGCCGGGGCCGAATCGACCATGCTCCCTGATGGCTTTGGTCTGCTAATTCCAAAAGGCTCGACGCTGAGCTTCGGGATGCACTACAACAAGGAAGCAGGTCCCGGAACGTCATTCCAGAACGCTGCCGAGTTGGGGTTCTTTGTCGCCAAGACGCCTCCCAAGCACGCCATTAAATATGCGCGGATCGCCAACGAAGGATTCGAGATTCCGCCACACCATCCAAATTACCACGTCGGGTCTGCATGGACGCTTAAGAAAGACATCGCCCTACTTACATTGTGGCCACATTCGCACTTTCGAGGGAAGGCAACGCGAATCACCGCGACCTATCCAGACGGCCGAGAGGAGCTCTTACTTGACCTGCCAGAATGGGACCAGAGTTGGCAGGTGACGTACAAGTATCGTGAGCCGAAGATCCTGCCGATGGGAACCCAAATCGACGTACATTGGTGGTTCGACAACACGGTAGGACGCGCCGCGCGCTACAACTTGAACCCTGATCGTGCCGTTGGCGATGGACCGCGCACCTATGATGAGATGCAGCGTGGGTTTTTCACCTACGCAGAGCTCGAGTCGGACGCCGTAAATACAACAATCGGCCAGTAAGACTAGCGTGAGCCATGCGATCCTGTCGTCACTGGCGATTTATTCTCGTTCTTGGCGTCGGATTCTTGACCCAGTTCGGGGAAGCCTTGTCGGTGCAGGCCCCGGTCGACGTGGCATCGTCGACCGGGGCGGTGCAATCCGAACTTACCCTCACGGCACGTACCGCACGCGTCAAGTTTGCCCCGACCCTGCGGGCAGACGACCCTAAGCACCAAAGACTGTTGTCGCCGTCGGGTGGAGATGGACGGGTGCACGTCGCGCAACTCGAAAGCACGGTGACCTTAACCTTGAGCGACGTCGAGTTGACTGTGGACTCCTTGTCATCTCCCGGTCACGATTTATGGCTGGAGCGAACAGGTGAGAACTGGCAGTTGCAGTTAGGAGTGAACAACGGCATCAGCGAACCCGGCACAGCCACGGACTTGAGCACGGTGCCACTAACGCATTCGGTCCGGACCACTGCATCGCCGACGTTCACAGCCGCCTTGATTCCGACCGACGCAGATACGGGACGCCTTCTGCTTCAGTGGGGTGTCGACCAGTGGACGGTCGACTTTCGATTCGGAGACCCACCCGAAAGAGAACGTCGCGCACCCGGAACGGGAGATAGTCGAACACGCGAAGACGACACCTCCTCTATTTCTCGCGGCAAGAGACTCAACGAGCGCAACGAGACCCAACTGGTGCTCCTCGATGGCTCTCGACTCAGCGTGCTCTTCTTTAAAGAGCTGGATATCGGCGGTCCTGACTTTCCCCAGATCGCGACGGCCAGTGATGGGATGCTGATTCAATTGACCGCTGGGGCTGTTACCCGCCTCAAGACCGAGACTCCACTGCAATTTGGCGAAACCATGGTCGATACGGACAACCTGGCACCTGGCTTCGCCGGTGCCTACGGTCTATGGCTCAAACGAGCGGAAGGTGGATGGCGGCTCGTCTTCACCCATGAGCCTGACGTCTGGGGGACTCAACACGATCCGGCGTTCGATGCTGCAGAAATCGAGCTGGCATATTCACATGTCGATTCGTCCGCCCGACCATTTGGGGTTTCTATCCAGCCAACGGGGACGGATCGGGGACGTTTAGTACTGCACTGGGGACCTCATGAGTGGTCGGCGGACTTCATCGCAGCGGGCTGACTCGGCTGTCGAGCACGCTCAAACAGCTTCGGACACAGCTTGACTCGGCAGGACGAGGTCGCCTTTAGGGAACAGGTGGGACTGCGATCACCCCGCCAAACGTGAACTGATTGAGGATTTCGATCCGATCCGAAAGTTCATCGTCACCTGCTGGAAACTCGTTCATCCGAAGAATATACGCCAAGATGTCGGCCTTTGCTTGCCGACTTACGCTGGACGGATCGTCTTCTGGCATCGAGACCAAGACCCGCTCGAAGAAGTAACCCACCGTCCGGCCACTCCACCTGGTCATGAACGTCTGACCCACGATCTCGGGCACGACCTTTCCCCCCGCGAGGTCGGGCGCGTGACAGCTCTCGCACAAGTCACGATACAGAACCTGGCCCCGGTTTGCCTGTACGTTCGTGTAAATTCCCTGCGAGACAAACTGCGGCCTAGGGGCGAAAGCCGTGACGCCGATCAGACTCGCCGTCACTATCCCGACTACGGACGTCGTGATTAGCGGTCTACTCACGGCGTCGTACCGCCTACCGAGACGGGGAAAGAAGCCCTACCTCGACCCTGTCCCGGTGTCTGTGGTCGCCTTGTCGACGGCACGGGCCCCACTGAGACTTCCCTCGATGCCGTAATTCCCCTCGTGACAGGCATATTCAAAGAGCTGCTTCTCATCCCTTGTCATCGGCAGCTGTACGGTCCAAGACCTTGTGAATGATTCCGGATCGTCGATCGTGTACTGGTAATCGAGCGTGTCCGCGTTCGCCCTGGTGAACCGTTCGGTCAGATGCAAGTTCTTGCCGGCTCCTCGGTAGCTGGTCTTCCCGTTGAAGTTGACCGTGTCGACCACCAAGGTGTCGCCTTCCCAGTGACCACGCGAATCCCCTTTCCACTGGCGGATCGTGTCATTCATATGTGGACGCCCGTCCAGGGGAATAACGCGTACCTCATGGATCTGCTCGGTCAGAATCGCCACGTAGCCAGGAAGCTGGAACAACCTCATATTGTTGTTGTAACCACCCGGCATCATCGGCGGTCCGGTTCGCTGCTGGTGAATACACCGCTCGCCCAAGGGACGATCCTCTATTCCATGGGCGGGACGGGCTACGACCGCGCGGCGATCGATCACACGCTTCTGGGCTTTCCGGGTCAAGGCGGGGAGTTTTCCATCCGGCGGATCCATAATTAGGGACGTGCGGTTTGTTCCGACGATCGCCGTACCCTTGTCCCACCAAAATTCGTTGTAGGCCCGGGCAAGGTCGCTTGTCTGCACCGTGCCATTGATAAAGCCGCCCCGACTCCCGTCCTCATCCCGGCGATCGGCGTTCCGGCGCTGGAGAGTCTCCTCGACGAACTCGGCCGCTTCCTCGTCCGTGAACACCTTTTTGTCCGCCAGGTCGTCGGGGCGTTCCAGCGGCGTCAAGGTCGAGTAACTCCACCCACCTTGGAGGTCCGGGTCACCCCAAGGGGTTCTAGTCTGACCAACCGCGGCTACCGGCACGAGCAGGACAGCGGCAACCACAGCCACAAACGCCGCAAGATATCGTGTGATCATTCAACCCTCCTCACTTTTCTCGTTCGCACATACGCACCGCCTGTAGCCATTGTCAAGCTGTCGATACTTCAACAGCATAGCGGGTACCAAAAACTCAATCAGAGACAGTCGATCAGTCTGTTAGTTGATCAGTTCGTACGGGAATGATTTTTGAAAAATGAGACGATCCGATCGGCAGTTTCACGCGGATAGACGTGGCCGCCAGAGTGGATCCAGGTCATGACTGGGGTTGCTGTGTCTGTCGGTCCGTAAATCGTGCAGCCATCCCCACACGGCGTCGTTGTGGTGCCAACACCGTTCACCGCGACAGCGATTTCAATCGTGGCCACCTGATCGGAAAAACTCACCTGCCGATCGCGCTCCCCAGCCACATGAAAGAGCGTCCCCGGCTGTGTGGGTCGAACCGAAGGACGGAGTCGGCCCGCGACCGGGGCGTAGGCGGCAAACACGCCAGGGCGCTCGGCCCATAGGAGGTAGGTAAACATGCCGCCATTCGAAAACCCGGTGACATAGATGCGGTCGTCGTCAATCTTGTACATCGTTCGCAACGACAAAAGCGCCACGTCGACGAGCCTCAGGTCGCGATTGACGTCATTATCTTGCTCCACCTGCCAGCCAGTGAGGCTGCCGCGAGTCTGGAGTCCCTGAAAATAAACAACGATCGCGTCGGGCCACGCCATGTGAACATTCGTATTCTGAAAATTCTGCATGCTGTCGCCACGCCCGTGAAACGCTAGCACTAGCGGAATCCGTGCCGCTCCCCCAGACCCAGCCGGGGCGTAAACGATGGCCTCCCGTCTCTCGCCGTCGACCTCCCATGTCATGACCTCGGCGGAGATGTCACGGGCCCCAAGGATCAACAGTATGCCGACCAGACCGACGTGCGCCAGGTGCGTTCTCATCTACTTTTTTCCATGACTCCTGGCTGGACATCCACCGATCCAGACGAGGCTCACCGACTCCATTGGTCTCAGCTCGGTCATCGACTCCGCGACGCACTTACCTCGTGGTCGGATACTTCGAATCGGCGTCCTTACCGTGCGCCACCGCCGCCGGTCGTACTATCCATCGAGAACGGATCAGGTCCCGTGCCTTCGGCAAAGTCCTGCTCATCATTCCGCGCACCGATGAACATCGCTGATATGCCATAGTTTCCGTCGTAGCACCGCGGCTCGTAGTAAATGCGGTTCTCCTGATCGCTCTGACGCTTTAGCGTTTGCCGGACGGTCCACGGCTCGACCCACACCGTCGCATCATCCAAGGTGACCTCGTACTCGAGCGTATCGGCATCGGCGCGTGTGTACCGTTCGATCATCTTGAGGTTCGCACCCGAGCCACGATACGGAAACTTGGGAGAGAAGTTGGTCGTTTCGATGACGAGCGTCTCGCCCTCCCATCGCCCGCGTGCGTCGCCGTGGCGAAGACGGATCTGGATCGCCGGGTGGCTCCCGCTCAAATTGATGACACGCTGGAACCCCTGGCCCTGCCCGGTGTCATAGCCTATCGCGACCGAATCCTCGCCCTGCACAATGCGACGGAACCCATTGAAGTCTGGCGCACGCCCACCCATGCACCGATCACTTAAACTTTGGTCCTCAGGACCGTCGTGACGGTTCATCCGCTGCGTGTTGTAGAAGGGCGGAATCTCGAACCGGCGGGGTGATACTGGCCCGTATTCCCCACCTTCACAGGCGCGGGCGCCTTGCTCGCAGGTGGGGGTGTTCCGCATGAGCGCTTGACGCCACTCTCGTTGGACGTCGGCCTTCCGCTGAGCGTCTGGTGTCAAGGCGGGAATCCTCCCATCCGGCGGGTCGACGACGAGTGACGTGCGTGGTCCCGTCGGCTTCACCGAGGTATAAACTTCGTTGTACGCTCCTGAAACGTCCTGCGCCGTTCCGACGCCTTCGCGTCGGTCACGACGTGCGTCTCCCATGCGGGCCAGGTCCTGCTCGGCCCGCTCTTCATCTGTGAGAAACTCTCGATCACCAAGTGCTGAATTTCGTTCGAGAGGTGTGCGGTAAACATCGAGCCAGATCCCGTCCAGACTGGGATGCCCCCACGTGGTCGTGCTCTGAGACTGCCCGGTTACCGGCACTGTCGTCAGACGAAGCATCACGATAACAGCCGCAAGTACCATCAGAACACCAACCGACTCCAGTAGTCGTCGCATCATTCTCATACCTCCCCAAAACTTCCAGAACACGTCACCTGTGAAACGTTTCAACCTTGGTTAATATACCTCGTCGACTACCTCTGTCAATTATTCCAGCGGTTGCTCGGTGTCGAATCCAAGCGAATTCTTTTCACCCAGATGCCTTGAACCGTATGATCTTGAGGTTCAATTGGCCATCAAAGGTAGCCACGACTCCCTGCCTGGCGGCCGGTCACCCCATGACTAGAAAGAAACGCCTCCGCTTCAATGCACTCCGCGGGATGGACAACGTCATCGACGGGAGACTCTGTGAACCGGACTGGTTTCAACTGCTCTTTGGCTGTGGCGAATTGGTCACCCTCGAGCTGGGATGCGGCCGCGGGGAATATACGCTTGCACTTGCCCGGTGTCGGCGGAATGTCGGCGTGCTCGGGGTGGATCGAAACGGGGCCCGCCTGTGGAAGGGCGCGGAGCAAGCGCTTGACGAAGGTCTCGCCAATGCGTTCTTTCTCCGCGCCTTGGTCGAGCATCTGGAGAAACATATCCCGCCCGGTCGGGTCGGTGAGATATGGCTTCCGTTTCCTGACCCACTGCCCAAGAATAGGCAGGCCAAGCACCGACTGCTCTCAGTTCTCTTTCTGGAACGCTACCGCCGGCTGCTGTGCCCTGGCGGGGTTCTGCACCTAAAGACGGACGACCTGGACCTGATGCACTTTGCCGACCAGACCGTGCATGAGACAGGAGGCCGTGCTCTCGAGGGCCCCGCCCACCTTACGGGTAAAGACAGAGAGGTTATGGCGGTCCGGACAACCTACGAGAAAAAGTATCGCGGCGAGGGTCGGATCATCTACGATCGAAGTTTCCGTCTTGATTGATTTCTCACGTCACGTCACGAATCTTGGGTAGAATCATCAGAAGGACATCATGAGTGACAGTAAGAGTTTGAACCAGAAAGCGCCGTGGATCACATATCGCCACCAGCTTAAAGTCTTGGACTGTACCGTCCGCGACGGCGGCCTGATCAACGATCATCAATTCAACGACGGATTCGTCCGAGCGGTATACGACACATGCATCGCTGCAGGCATGGATGCGATGGAGATCGGTTACAAGAATGCTGAGCGGTTGTTCCCGAAAGACCGATTCGGTCCGTGGCGGCACTGCGACGAAGAGGATTTGCGGCGGGTCGTCGGCGACCATGATGCGAAGAGCACCGGCTTGACACTCGCGGCCATGGCCGATGCCGGCAAGAGTGACTGGAAAACCAGCATCGGACCTGCCGACGACAGCGTCCTGGGGATTATCCGCGTCGCCTTCTACGCCCATCAGGTTTCAGAGGCAGTGGAGATGATCCACCACGCCAGCGAGCAGGGCTACGAGACTACGGCCAACCTGATGGCTGTGTCGAACATCACCGAGGAAGAAATCGAGACGGTGCTTAAGGCAATCGCACCCACATCAGCAAGCACAATGGTAATCGTCGATAGCTTCGGTCACCTCTACCGCGAACAGATCGACCGCTTGTATCACAAATACGCCGAAGCGATGAGGGGTACCGGAAAAGAGATCGGTATCCACGCTCACAACAACATGCAGCTTGCGTTTGCAAACACGATCGAGGCGATTGTCCTTGGTGCAAATCGCATCGATGCGACCATGGCTGGGCTTGGACGCGGTGCAGGCAACTGTCCGATGGAACTCTTGCTCGGTTTCCTGCGCAACCCGAAATTCAAGCTACGGCCGGTCATCCGTTTACTTCAGGAGCAGATACCTGAGATTCGAAAGACCGTCGAGTGGGGGCCAATGATTCCCTACAACATCACAGGCCAGCTTAATCTTCACCCACGTGCGGCCATGGAATTTCGAACGAGTGACAACCCTGATGACTTCGTCGCCTTTTACGACAAAATCGTGAACGAGACATAGACACCGCTACGCACGATTTTAGATTTACGTTTCGGCCAAATCGTAGCGGCTGGACTCGAGACCCTATATTTTCCTACTCGAGATGTGACGGATTTATCCATTGACATCGTTATGCCATGCGCACCGTTGACTCGCCCGACAAGGGCCAGGGCGCGTGACCGGACCCTCCTTCAAAACACGAGAACGTTGTGAACGTAAAAGCTTCCAGACTTTGTATCGCTGGCCTCGTCTGTGCTTTCGTACTGTCTGCCTACCCGCCCTATGCCTGGGCTCAGTGTGACAGCCCCGTCGCTTTACAGATTCTTGGCTCGGGCGGACCGTTCGGTATCGGGCGGGTCTCGTCTGGATACATCGTCTGGATCGACGGCGTCAGTCGGATCATGGTGGACGCCGGGGGTGGAACTTTTGCTCACTTTCATAAGGCGGGCGCACAAATCTCAGACGTTCGCTTGCTCGCGGTCAGTCATTTTCATCCCGACCACTCGTCGGAAATCCCCGCGTTGCTCTGGCCAGAGGCGTCAACCGTCCACATGGCTGGTCCCTCTGGTAACGGCGGTTACCCGTCCTTAGACGAATTTATCAATGGCCTCTTTGGAGCACCTGATGCAGTTTTCCGTGTGCTTGGTCAGCGTCTCAATCTTTCGACCACGACAGTGGACGTATTGGCGGCTCAGTCCGTGGAGGTCTTTTCCGACGAACAGGTACGGGTACGTGGAATCGGTGTTCCGCACGGCGATGTTCCAACAGTCGGCTACCGAGTGGACGTCGGCGATGCCAGTGTCGGCTTCAGCAGCGACCAGATTGGCACGAACCCCGCCTACACGGCGCTTGTCCGAGGCGTTGACCTGCTGATCGTTCACTTTGCCGCATCAGAAACCCCAGTGGGGCGAACGGCAACCCTCCATGCGACACCGAGTGTGTGGGGGCAGATGGCATCTGACGTGCAGGCCGGAGGGGTCGTACTCAGCCACCTCTCGGAGAGTAAACCTGGCCACTCTCGTCACGGAAGCCACAGCGGTTCAGACCTTGACGGCAGTGTGGCACACTTCCGGTCGCACTATGACGGTCCTCTGACGATCGCAGAAGATTTGATGTGCATAGCGATCGAGTAGTGACGAGAAATCAGTTCGAGTTGTTCAGGAACTAACTCAACTCCTTGGTCGCGACGACGCGCCGCTCGGACCTTATGGCAGCGTATAGATTGCGGCATCCTCCAGAAGCTGCCGTCGGACACTCAGAGCCACCACCTCAAACCGATCGAAACGTTGACGATTGGCTCAAGTGGCAGGATTCGAACCTGCGGCCTATCGCTTAGGTGACTCAAAAGCGGAACGTGTACTGCACTTTAGTGGCCAACTTCGAGTCTTGTCTCCTAAAGTCGTAGCCTCGCTCGATGTCTTGCACCCAGCCTTGACCAAATACGAAGAAAATCTCGTTTCCCGGATCTATGGTCCAGCGCACGCGGCTCTGGAGACTGAGATTCTCAGATCGGTTATCGAACTGGATCAGGTTGGAGAACGACAGGAAGGGCGAAACTGCATAGTCTACCTGTGAGCTGAAGATCCGGGCGATGAAATCGCCTTGCGGCAAGCTGGCAAAGGTCTGGTTGGTATTAAAACTGATCAAGAAACGGGGAGGGAGCTTGTAAGTCAGGGCCGTTTCTATCATCTTCGCGGTGCCCGACCAAAAATTGCCAAAATTGAAGCCGATCCTGCCATGAATCCTACGTTTCTGCGCCGACATAAACATGATCCGCCACGGCGTAAAGCGGTACTCTCCCGCGGGAAGCACAACTCCGGTCGAAATCTCGAACGGCTCGAATAGGCGTTCGTAAGTCAGGTTCGCGTCAAACAAGCTGTGCAGGGAGTCCCCGGAGTTCAGGTGCCAATCCACCATAGTGACGTACAGGTTCGAGGTTTCGACCAATCCGTTGTCAAGCCGAGTGAAGCGGGTGTAGAAGACGTCATGCTGCATTTGCTGAATGCCGGTCGATCGCTTCGGGCGCGGGTTAAAGCTACCGCCAAGCCGAAGCATCTGCACATTGCCGCGTTGAACGAACCCGACCGCCGGATCGAAATGTTCCTGGATCTCGCGCCAAAGAATCTGAGCAGCGAACTTGTCATTCGGATACTGTGCCCCGAAGCCAAAAGACGAATTGTTTTCGGAAACGCCTTCGTTGTTGCTCTTGAGGCCGTAGGCGTTAAACACAATGTTGCGATCGCTGCCAAGGAAATCAGAGGTGGCTAAACGGAGGTCCACTCCCATAGTGCTACTCGACAACGGAGACGCGGGATTGCCGCCCGTGAAAAGTGCGCCCACGTACGACTGCTCCAAGAAGTTTTGCTTGACGCGCCCGACGAACAAGCTATTGGCGTCCACATTCGACACGTCGCGGGTGCGGACGTCGAGCATGCCAATTTCAGTTCGGCCGACTTTGCCGGTCAGCTTGGCACCGTAATCGATCGGCACCTCTTGTCCTCCAAGCAAACCGACCTTGCGGCTAAAGAATGGAAACACTTCGGCTCCGGTGCCGGGAATGCCCCCCGGAGGGTCGATCCCGGTAGTGGCAAAGTTAAAGATGCCGGCGTCTTGCAGGAAGAACGACCGTTTCTCGGGAAAGAATATGGAAAAACGCGTTAAATTGATCTGGCGTGCATCCACTTCCGTTTCACCGAAATCCGTGTTTGCGGTTACGGACAGCTTAAGGCTCGGGGTGATGTTGTAGAACAGGTCCAGTCCAGGCTTTCCAACGACCGTATCGTCTCCGCTGGCACCTCGATGCCGCCAGCTCTGCGCCACGAACGGTCTGACGTCAAGACCGACGCCTTGTCCCAGGCCTTCGAGATTTGTGATTTCACCTGCTTCTGAAATCTGGAAGAACTCTGTTTGGAAACGGGCCGCCGTCCAGCGGTTCTCCTCTAGTTTTCGTTGGATGGTTCGACTGATATTGAAGCCCCAGACTGTCTCACCTGAAGGGAAGCTTAGGGTCTGGAATGGGATGGAGAACTCAGCGCTCCACCCCTCGTCCGTTTGCTCGGTTCGGACGATCCAGATGGCGTCCCAATCGTCATTCGTCTCACCGTTGGCAAACACCAAGCCGTCGACTAGGGCGCCGGCTGGATTGGTCGAAAAATGAAAGGCGTTGCTCTGGTCGCGGAAGGTGTCGAGGACGATGCTAAGCCGGTCGTCGGCGTTCAAGTTGGCGTCCCGGACCATCTGCGACGCCAGTACTCGACGGGGCTCAGAGTCGTAGCACATGACACCGATATAAAGGTTGTCTTCGTCGTAAAGCAGAGTGACTTCAGTCTTCTCGGTCGGCTTTGCGCCGGCCTCCGGTTCTCTCTGGATCAGGTCGCCAATCTTTGGTGCGTGCCGCCACGCCACCTCATCGAGCGAGCCATCGATGATAATCTCTGAGGTGATCGCCGTGACGACGGCTGACCTGACTGGCTCGGTTCGGCTGGTCTCTTGGGGAGCGGCGATGCACAAGGCCGGCGCAGCGATCCATTGCCATGCGCAGATAGCCGCTACCGAAAAACCGTTCCCCAGTGATAAATGCCGTAGCATCACGAAACCATCCAAGGATTTCTTCATTGGTTGACCAGAGATGACGCGGGATAGCACCTCGCTGTCGTTTGCCCCGGCGGGTTCCCCTTGGTGCTTCCTTGGCCGGCGCCCATTTTCGTACAATTTAAAACCGTGTGTTTCTCTCAGGAAAATGGCGCGCGTGGCAGGATTCGAACCTGCGGCCTACGGCTTAGGAGGCCGTCGCTCTATCCAACTGAGCTACACGCGCTCATGTCGTGAAGCGCTAGTTTATCAGCGACTTAGCTTCTGTTGTAGAACCGTATAAACGTGGATTGTCCAAGCCATTACGAACTGTTACCGGATTGGAAGCCTCGAAAGGTGTCTTCTAAAGTTCCGACTGAAGAGCGTATGGGTATTCTCACGATCCCGGCCTGACTGGTTTTACATTCGGTTAACTTTAACAATGACCCGATGCGCCGATGTATGTGGACTCGCAACAACTTTGTCGGTGAAAATGTTCCCGATACCACAAACAATGTCGATGCCAAAACCCTGCGGACATCGGTTGCGCTTCTGACTCATGAAGAAACCGTGAGCCGTGCGGGGTTGTCATGGGACTGCTCGATCATACGATCCAGCGAACCGGTGGCTATTACGACGACCTACCGTTTCGGTCCAGACAGCCGCGCGCATAGGCGCTCACCCACTCTTCCTGCTTCTTGTATGTTCCCCGGCGCCAGTGGGACATCATCACCGGTGCGGACAGCATTAAACCCGAAAGCGCGGCCACACACAGCCATGGCCACGATTTCAACTGGTCACCGACGCCGCGGCTAAGCTTCTTCTCCGTCATCAGCATGGCAGTCCTCGGATAAGGCTCAAGAAGGCCTAGAAAACCGCGCTAGGACCCGCGCCAAAGGCAGTAGTCTGCCGCAGACTGACTCTTTTGTGGACCGTGCCACGACCCTACGCCGACATGATCTTTTGGCGAGCCTTGAGCATCGCCTGAGTAAACTCGCTCCCGCCGTCAGCGGTAGTCGTATCGGAGCCGAGCCAGTTGTCGAGTTGTGCTAGCTCGACAACTTCGCGAGATGTCGCGCCACAAGCGGGGCACCAGGCGAACAGCGCGTGGTGCCCATCCTCACTCGGATGACGTCCAGGTTTGATATCGACGACCGATCCACACGCCCCATGGAAGGCGTGGAAATCAGCTAGTTTCTGAGCCGGTGACTGCATGGCGCCTCAAAATCATACGCTAACGAGCTGACTGCGCACTCAGAATTCAAGCTTGCCGATGGCTCTCCCGACCCGTACATACTCCTCATAGCGTTCTTGATAACGCTGAAGTTTTTCCTGTTCAATCGCCTCCAATTGGCGGTGCAGTCGTGGAGCGTCTTCGCCTGACGCACGCACCAACTCGGCTTCGACTCGGGACGCCTGGCGCTTGTACTCCAGATCGTGCTCTCGTTCCCACGCCAGCCACTGGGTCGTCCACCGGGCGTGAACATCCTCAACGACCGTTCCCGGGAACGGAAACCGAGCCCCATTCGCAGCGTCAAGCTCTCTGAAGCTGTCGGGAAAAAGAACCCGGGCTGTTGTCGCCACGCTGGCCCAGGCTACGAGCTCACGCGGCTCGACCTGGACCTGCGCCACGGCCGGGCCAAAGGTCGCAAGCAGTGATGCAAGAATTCGCTGGCGGCGCCAGCGCCTCACTTCGACCAGCACGACGATCGTAACAACAATCACGCCGAGACCGGTGAGGACGACCGGGATGATGTTCATGAGCTTAATTGGCGTATTGAACGACGCTAATACCGAAGCACCGATGATACCTGCTCGCCCTCCAATTTTGAACGGCCACCGAGTTGGTTGAGCTCGATGAGAAACGACAAACCGACGATTTGAGCTCCGCTCTTCTTGAAAAGGCTCACCGCGGCCTGCGCCGTGCCGCCGGTAGCGAGTAGATCGTCAACAATCAGAACGCTCTCGTCTGGAGCGACGGCATCATGGTGTATTTCAAGGGCATCAACACCGTACTCCAGCTCATAGCTTGCGCTGATGGTTTGGGCGGGCAGCTTCCCTGGTTTACGAACTGGAATAAACCCGATCCCCAACCGATCGGCTACGGCCGCCCCCAGGATGAAGCCACGACTCTCAATCCCCGCCACAAAATCGATCGGTACCGTACGATACGGGTCGACCACGGCGTCAATGGCCCGCCGGAACCCATCACCGTTTCTAAGCAGAGTCGTGATGTCATAGAACAGAATCCCTGGCTTCGGATAATCGGGAACGTGTCGAATCAAGCTCTTTAATGCTTCCATGGTGTTCCTTTGCTAGAGGGAAGAATCTTAAACCCGTCCGCCGTTTGTTTCGGTAGTCTGGTTTCCCCCGCAACGCCTGCGACACGAGCCAGGGGAGGTCCAGAATAAAGGGCTCGCTCGAAACGGGTAACGGCGTCTGCGTCGCCTTCTACAACCGCCTCGACCCGGCCGTCGTCGAGGTTTCGAACAAACCCAGTCAATGCTTCCCGGCGCGCGGTCTCCTCGGCAAAGAATCGAAACCCGACGCCCTGGACCTGACCGCTCACGAGATACCGTCGAGCTACGATCATCCTCTCAACTCTGAGCGGCTGATTATATCTGACCGTTCCCACGTGCCGCCTGGTGGGTACTCTCACCGAAGAACACCGGTATGCTATCCTGCAAGTTCGATATTTAGCCGCCGGTTATTACTACTCGCGGCGCGAGAGGTCCTCATGCAATCGATGATGCGTCTATACGCTGCTGCGCTGCTGATCTGGTTGGTCGCGGTGCCCGCGTCTGCCCAGTTTAATGCCGTCGGGTCACTCCAATTTCCGACATCAACGCCGTCGGCAGAAGCCCAGAACCATTTCCTCAGAGGTGTCGCCATTCTGCACAGCTTTGGATGGAAGCAAGCGATTGAGGAATTTCAGGCGGCGCAGAAACTTGACCCTGATTTCGTGTTGGCCTACTGGGCTGAAACACTCTGTTATAACCATCCCCTCTTTGGTGGGCCGTCGCCTGACGAGGACAATCCGCGAGCGGTTCTTGCGCGATTGGGACCGACGCGAGAAGCGCGGCTTTCCAAGGCACCGACGGACCGAGAGCGGGGCTTCCTGAACGCTGTAGAGACCCTCTGGGATATCGAGGGAACGTACGACGAACGTCGGGTCGCCTACATGGACGCGATGGCCGAGCTGCACGCGCGTTATCCAGATGACCACGAAGTGGGAACCTTCTATGCTGTCGCCACACTGAGTGCGGCTCGCGCGTTGGGTGACCAGACCGGTCGCCTTGAGATGCGTGCCGGCGCGATCGCCCTATCGGTGTTCAATGCCAATTCGAACCATCCAGGTGCACCCCACTACGCCATTCACTCATTCGACGACCCGATTCATGCTCCACTGGCGCTCCCCTCGGCGTTGAAATTTGCCGAGATTGCCCCGGCGGTTGCACACGCCCTGCACATGCCAACGCACATCTTTATCCAGCATGGGATGTGGGATCTCGTGTCGAGCCACAACCAGCGGGCGTATGACGCGGCGCGAAGCCTGTGGCAAGCCGGTGACAGTGTGGGCGACACGGTCCATCCGCTCGACTGGGGTCAGTACGGTGATCTTCAGCTCGGCGACTATGCGAAAGCGCGGACTTGGATTGAACGGATTGAGATGGTCACCAACGAGAGCGAAGACCAGACTCGAGCCGTCGATGCGATATCCCTCCTCAAGGCCCGTTATGTCGTGGAGACCGAGGAGTGGGCGGTCCAGCAAGTGACTGAGCAGTCATCGGTCCCCGAACTGCTGGCCACCGGCCTGAGTGCGGTGCGCCTCGGCGACCTCGGCACCGCCCGCAAGGCGGAGGCAGAACTTGCGAAACGCGCTCCCGACGGGTCGGCGCAGGAGAAGATCAGCCACAAGGAAGTCGCTGCGGTAATTCTCGCGGCTGAAGGTAAGGGCGCTGCTGCAACGGCCCTCATGGATGAGGCTCTGGCGATCGTGATGGATCAGCGTCTGCCGAACGGGGCTGCAAGCCCTATCAAACCACCCTACGAGCTCTACGGCGAATTACTGCTCTCGCTTGACCGACCGGAAGATGCAAGTGACAAGTTTCGAATGTCGCTGATGAGGATGCCGAAGCGGGCGCGGTCGCTGCTCGGGGCGGCCCGAGCCGCTGCCGCTCGTGGCGATGATGCGATCGCTCACGAACATTACGCAACTTTACTCAGTTTCTGGCAAGGTCAGGCTGACCACCCCGAGGCCGAAGAAGCGCGTCGCTTCACCACACAAGATCAGAACCAGTAACCGGCACCGGACCCGATTGCTGCGTGGTTCCCTGGCGATGATCGTGTGACAGTGGGTGCACACTCGGGTCTCGGCGGACCCTGCTATCGCAGCGCCGCCACAGCATCAGTGCCACATCCGCCGGCCGATGATGCAGCTGAATCATTGGGCAGCCCTCGTCCATTGTCAGAGCCTGCCTTATTCCCGACCACGGACATCCGGGTGGCTAGACCTCGACATACAGGGCTAGGCACGCGGACCTTACCTCACGTCGGAGTCACTCGTCGAATCTGATTATTGGACGTTTCGGAAGAAAGAAGTGGTCGGGGCGAGAGGATTTGAACCTCCGACCCCTCGGTCCCGAACCGAGTGCTCTACCAGGCTGAGCCACGCCCCGACAAGCGGCCATTGTACCCTAGCGCCTGTCACGATCGCCACGGCCTGAGCAGCAGTCTCCAAAGCATCGGCCCATCGCGGTAAAGACGTTCGCCAAAACGACTTCACGGTCAAAAACCCACTGCTTCTTGCTTCTGCAGACCGATAGATCCGGAACCATACAAATGAGGGAGACCGTGAGCTGCGTCGCATGGGGACTTGAGCTCGACTATGCGGTCACCCTCGTGTTGGGCGCTGAAAGCGGCAACCACGCAATCATCGTGGGCAGGCCGGTCGCGAGAAAGCTATTTCATAGCCAGATTCACCCGAAGCCGGAGCGCTTTTCTTGAGAACCTCACTGACGTCATCCGCACTCGACTGAACGAACGCCTCTCTGTAGACGACCAGGCATCTGAACAGCCGGCCCGTCGTCGTAGGTCGGCGTCCTAGGCACTCCCCCACCTAACCCACCGACACGACGCACTTCCGGCATATCCCACACGCACCGACGCGTGTGACATGATCGTGCAGTCGTGCGACCACACCACCCATTTGATGCCATTCTCCTCATCAGTTTTGGTGGACCCGGTGCGCCTGAAGACATTCGCCCATTTCTGGCCAATGTCGTACGCGGTCGCCAAATTCCGGCAGCACGGATCGATGGTGTCGTCCGCCACTACGAACTCTTCGATGGGCTGTCACCGATCACAGAGATTACGATGCGCCAGGCTGAGGGTCTCCGTCACCGACTGACGTCAGCCAGGCTCCCGGTCTATGTCGGCATGCGGAACTGGCACCCGTTTCTTGACGACACGTTCCGGCAAATGTCTCAGGACGGTATCCGCCGAGTACTCGCGCTGACCCTCGCGGCCCATCACAGCTACTCGAGTTGCGGACAGTACAAACAGAACGTCGTCCAGGCCAGAGAAACCATCCGAGCTGAAGGACGAGACGACCTCGAAGTGACCTACGTCAAAGGCTGGCACACGCACACAGGGTTTATCGAGGCCAATGCGTGCCAGATCGATGCCGCAAGGAAAACGCTTCCACCCGACCGAAAAGCAAGCGCACGTTTAGTATTCACGGCCCACAGTATTCCACTCTCCATGGCCACCGAATCGAGATATGAGGCGGAGCTGAAGGAATCGGCAGCACTCGTGGCCGAGCGACTGGCGGTGAACGCTTGGGACCTGGTGTTTCAGAGTCGAAGCGGGCGACCAGAGGACCCGTGGCTGGAACCTGATATTTGCGACTATCTTCGAATGGAGCAGGCGAAGGGGCTGACAGCGGTCGTGGTGAGCCCGATCGGCTTCGTGGCCGACCATATCGAAGTATTGTACGACCTCGACACCGAGGCCGCCAAGGTGTCAGAAGGAGCGGGCCTGGCAATGGTCCGTGCCTCGGCCGTCAACGACCATCCGGCCTTTCTTGACATGATGGCGGATGTGGTGATGACGACATGCCGGCGGTACGAGGGTGGCACACCGCTTCCGATCGTGCCTCTGGGTTCCCCGCCTTGCACGGAGTGGCCGCCACCGGCCAGGTAGCCTACCCGGCGCTCGTTGGTGTGCAGTGCTTGTCAAACGCCTCGGTTAGCTCGCTTGCAATGCCCGTCGCTTCCTGATTCTCGATTTGATGGCGCTCCAACAGATAGATAAGCTTGCCGTCACGGAGCAACGCGACGCACGGCGACGAGGGCGGGTAGCCTGTGAAAAAGCCTCGAGCGCGGTCAGTTGCCTCGACGTCAGCGCCTGCAAAAACGGTTGCGACGACGTCGGGCTTAACCTCGTGCTGGAGGGCAATCGCCACACCCGGGCGGGCCTTGCCGGCCGCACAGCCACACACTGAATTAACCACGACCATCACGGTGCCTTTCTTCGACAGCGTGTTGTCCACCTGATCGGCCGTTCGTAACTCGATGATCCCCAATCGAGTCAGCTCATCGCGCATCGGTGCTACAAAGAACTCTGGATACACATCCTACCCCTTTCACTAAAACACGTAAGCGTAGCACAACCATCGAGGTGCTCAGGCTGCGCTGGCCGGCGGCGCAAGGCTAGTCGTTGCCAGCCGCCTATTAAATAGAACGAGCAAGATGAGGGCAACCCCCCACTGCAGCAGGCATGTGCCGAGGCTGTACATTCGGACAGGATTCCACCAGTTGTTCGGGTCGTAGACCGCGACCGCTTGATACATCCACCAGGTGAACATCACCGTGAACTGAACAGGGACCAGATACTGCAAGATCCACCCGAAAAGCGGACCAACTCGCATCGTTCCGTTACCGACGTTGATCAGGTCGGCTCGGAAGCGCTCAGGGCCATAACACGTGACGGCCACAGAAATAAATAGTCCACTAATCATCAGAGCGAGACCCCAGACCCAATCTTGGTTCTCAAAGATGGCAGGACTAATCGCAGAAGGAATGCCGCAGATCGCGGTCGCTGCTCCCACAAGTCGTACCGCGATCCGGCGCGAGAGCCCCGCATCGATGAGGACTCGACTCGCCAGCTCGATCATCGCTATCAGAGATGACAACGCGGCAAAGAACAAAGCCAGAAAGAAGATAGGAAGCACAACGGTCCCACTGGGAATCTGTAAAAAGAGCTGTGGTATCCAGATAAACGTCAAACCGAGGTTACCCGCCGCCATCACGTCGAGGGCGTCAGAGGTCGACAAGATCGCGAACGCCGTCGGCAGGATCGCCATCGCAGCCAGGAGCGACGCGGTATTGTTGCCGAGCCCGATGACCGCCGAGCTCACAACAATATCTTCGTCGCGCTTCACATAGACAGCGTACGTCAAGATGAGTCCCCAACCGGCACCGGTCGACCAAGCCGACTGGGTCAACGCTTCTAACCAGGTCCGATAGCTGAGAAGAGCCGAGAGGTCGGGCCTAAAGAGAAACGCAAAACCCCGGTCGGCTCCCTCAAGGGTCACGGCGCGACCGACAGCCACCAGCAATAGCGCGAAGAGCGCAGGAATCAACACCTTATTCACGCGTTCGATGCCGCCTACGACACCACGTGCAACGATCGCCGTGCCCGTAAGTATGGCCACGATGTGAAACAGGATCGGCTGCCAGACCGAAATAGAGTACGCCGCCCAATAGGCTGCTGGATTATCCGGGGTTCCGGTGGTTATGCTGGCGACGAAATACTTTAGAGCCCACCCAGTGACGACCGAGTAATAAAACATGATCATCATCGTCGTCACTGCGACAAAGCCGCCCATCCACGCGTGTCTCCGCCCTGCGAGTGATGCAAACGTCCCGATTGGTCCACGGCGGGCTCCGCGCCCCAAGCCAAACTCGGCGATCAAGAGGGGCAGCGACCACACCACTAGGAACAGCATCCATGGAATAAGAAAGGCCGCACCGCCGTTCTGCGCCGCGATTCTGGGAAAACGCCAGAGGTTGCCGGTACCGACCGCCATCCCGAGGCCGGCGACTATGACACCCCAACGCGATGAAAAGGTTTCTAGTCTCGGCACTCGCTCGTCCTGTCCACCATGACATTCTAGTTTCCTAAGTTCGATGCACCTGCAGACCGAGAACGGTGATGCGCCTTCGCAGTCAGGCGCGAAGAGCGAGTATTTCGGGAATATTCAAGCCCTCTTGTCGGAGGTTCAGTGCGCCTATAACAAAATGCTGCACCGGCCGAATGTAGAGGTATACCAAACTCAGGACAGTAGTGTAACCCAACGACAGCGACCCCGAGATACAGACTCGACCGCCCTCTCGACCGACAGTCCAGCTCGAATCTACTGGCACCACCTTGATACGTTCCGTATCAATGGGTAGGCTTGCGTCGACGCAGGTTTACATATGGCACCAGAGGTCTTCTTTATCAGCATGGTTGCTCGAGAGCTGGGCATGCACCCGCAGACGTTACGGAAGTAAGAGCGCCTTGGCCTAGTTCGACCGAGCCGCACTATCGGCAGCATGCGGGTGTACTCCACCGAGGAAATCGAGCGTCTACGCGCGATCAAGCGGCTGGTCAACGAACTCGGGATCAACTTAGCCGGTATCCAGCAGCTGTTGTCGATCGCCGATGTTGTCGCGCGAATCCGTCCGCTTCTGGAAGAAGCGATGACGCGGCCAGCGCGCCAACGCGTGCTGCGGCGAGAGGTCGATCGGTTAAGCCAGCTGCTGAGGCTCTAGCCACACGAGCCGTTCGAGCGATGTTGGGCTCCAGATGAGTCAGATGGAATTTAAGGATTACTACAAGGTGCTCGGCATCGGCAAGACCTCGAATGCCGGTGAGATCAAGAAGGCCTTTCGGAAGCTCGCACGTAAGTATCACCCTGACGTCAATCCTGGAAACAGTACGGCGGAGACGAGGTTCAAAGAGGTCAATGAGGCGAACGAAGTACTAGGCGACCCGGACACACGCCGGAAGTACGACCAGCTGGGTGCGAACTGGAAACAATATAAAAATATGCCGCCGGGCGCCAGCGGCCCGTTTGGCTCGGCCGGACCGTTCGGCGCCGGCCCAGGTGACATCAAGTGGAACGTCAATGTCGGAGGGGGTTCTGGCGGACGGACGATGTCGGAGGACGAGGTCCGGAAGATGTTCGGCGAGGACCCGTTCTCCGATTTCTTTCAGACCTTCTTTGCGGGTGGTGGGCGGCCAGGCAAGCGGACGTCACAACCTGCCAAGCGACGGGGTCATGACGTTGAACATCCAATCGAACTGGAGTTAGAGCAGGCGTATAGAGGCCTGACCCAGCGGTTCTCGATTCGACCAGCGGACAAGAACCGAGTGCGGAACGTCGAGGTTCGCATACCGTCGGGTGTAACCGAAGGATCACGCGTTCGAGTATCTGGTGAAGGAGAGGCAGGACAAGCTGGGGGGAGCGCCGGCGATCTCTACCTCCGTGTCCACCTTAAACCGCATCAAGTGTTCGAGTGCAAGGGTCAGCACCTGTATCTGACGACGGCCGTTCCGCTGACGACAGCTGTCCTGGGGGGCAAAGTCGACGTGCCGACGTTGGACGGCGGCTCTGTTCGGTTGAAGATTCCGGCGGCAACTCAACCCGGACAGGTATTCCGACTTAAAGGTAAAGGGATGCCTGGGCTAGGGCAACGCACGACAGCTGGGGCTCTCTACGCAAGCGTCCGGGTGACCTTGCCCGATCACTTGAGCGCAGAGGCCCGTGAGCATTACGAGGCACTCGCCGAATTGGAATCTAATCCCGGCAAGGCACGTACCGCTTAAAACGCCTGATCCAGCGGCGAGTGCTCGATCCACTGGCGATGAGCATTCTTCAAAGCCAGTTTATCGAGGGCGATCACGTCGTGGTTAACACCTCCGACGAAGATATTACGTTTAAGTAAGGAAGAGCCGATCGTCGCGTAACTCCGAGTTTACTTCGGTCAGCGCCAGGCCTTCTCGGCGATCCTGACTTATCCCATCTTCTGCATCGACGCCAGGAAGTCGGCGTTGGACTTGGTCTTACCCATCTTGTCCAGTAAGAGCTCCATCGCTTCGACCGGTGAGAGCGGGTTGAGTACTTTACGCAGCACCCAGACGCGGTTGAGGTCTTCGGGATCTATCAGTAATTCTTCCTTGCGAGTGCCGCTCTTCTGGATATCGATAGCCGGGAAGACCCGCTTGTCGACGAGCTTACGCTCAAGGTGAATCTCCATATTACCGGTACCCTTAAACTCCTCGAAGATTACGTCGTCCATCCTCGACCCCGTATCGACCAACGCCGTCGCCATAATTGTGAGTGATCCGCCTTCCTCAATGTTACGTGCGGCTCCAAAGAAGCGCTTCGGCTTCTGAAGGGCATTTGAATCCAGACCACCCGAGAGAACCTTTCCTGATGGTGGAATGACGGTGTTATAGGCACGAGCCAGACGCGTGACCGAATCGAGAAGAATGACCACATCTTTGCGATGCTCGACAAGACGTTTCGCCTTTTCGACAACCATCTCCGCGACCTGGACGTGACGCTGGGCTGGCTCGTCGAATGTCGAGGAAATCACTTCCCCGTCGACGGAACGCTGCATGTCGGTGACCTCTTCCGGCCGCTCGTCGATCAACAAGACGATCAGGTAGACCTCGGGGTGGTTACGCACGACCGACTGGGCGATACTCTGTAGCAGCATCGTCTTGCCGGTGCGGGGCGCTGCAACGATAAGACCACGCTGGCCTTTCCCAATCGGGGTCATCAGGTCCATGACCCGACCCGAAAGGTTGGGTGTTTCACCCTCAAGTGTGATCCGCTCCTGCGGATACAACGGAGTCAAGTTCTCGAAGAAAATCTTTTCGCGAGCCTGCTCGGGGGGTTCAAAATTAACGGCTTCGACCTTGATCAATGCGAAATAGCGTTCCCCTTCCTTCGGGGGTCGAATCTGACCAGAAACTGTGTCACCGGTCTGGAGATCGAACTTTCTTATCTGAGAAGGCGAGACATAAATATCGTCTGGTCCCGGCAGATAGTTGTAATCCGGTGCCCTGAGAAAACCAAAGCCATCGGGTAAGACCTCGAGCACGCCCTCAGAGAAGATGAACCCACTCTGTTCTGTCTGCGCCTTCAGGATCTGAAAGATCAACTCCTGTTTGCGCATCCCTGTCGCACCGGCGACATGCAGATCCTTCGCGACCTGGGTTAGCTTGGCGATGCTCATTTCCTTGAGCTCACCGATGTTGAGGGTATTACCACCACGCTTAGAGGAGGCCCGCCCAGAGGCCGGCTTTCCGGACGAGGATTTGACCTCTTCGGTCGCTGTGGCGGCGGGGGTGGTCACTTCCGAGGACTCGGACTGATCACTGGACGCCCGGGAGACACGTTTTTGGTTTGTTGACATGAGGTTAAGTCGTGCTAAGGGTTGAAAGTGAGTTTCAGGCTAGCGGAGAGGATTCGGGAATCTCGGCCCGACGAATGTGTGTTGTGTGAACGACTAACGTTGGTTGGGGAGACCCTTCCCTGGAGCCTTTTGCAGTATAGGACTCACAAATCGACCTGTCAACCGCCTCACAGCGTCGCGCCGAGAGCCATCAGGCTACAGGCGACAATTGGTTCGAGACCGAGCTCGTGCGCACGCTGGAGCACTTCCGGGCTCTCGGCGCCAGGGTTAATCCAGACTTCTGAGATTTGCTTCTCGGCAACCTCGACCAAAACGTCCAAACCTTTGTTCGGCGGCAAATAAATGGTCGCCATATCAATCCGCCCAGGCACGTCGAGGACCGAACGATAGACCTTGAGACCTTCGATCTCGGTATCACGCCTGTTGATCGGAACCACTGTATATCCTTGTTTTAGGAATTCTCGCACTGCTTGGTTCCCAAACTTGTATCGGTTGGACGATGCGCCCACGACGGCTACCGTCTTCATCCCTCTAGACCCGCTCCAAGCAGTCTGTTAATAGCTTCCTGTGATGACACAATTCGTCCTGAGCCGATCCGCACCCAGTATAGCTTGTAGAATCTTTCCCAGGTGAGGGGACCTACCGTTGCGCTGCTCGGCATCTGCCTCCTGACGTTTTTTGCCGGTCTGGGTTCGCCTGCCATCACTGACTCCGACGAAGCGTTCTACGCGGAGAGCGCGCGGGAAATGGTCGAAAGCGGGGACTGGCTCACTCCCCACTTCAATTACGTCTATCGGTTCGAGAAGCCGATTCTCTACTATTGGCTCGCGGCGTCAGCCTATCTCGTGGCCGGCGTTGGAGAGACAACCGCACGGTTTCCGTCCGCGCTGGCTGGGCTCGGGTTGACTCTTCTGGTGTTTGTTTCGGCTCGCCGATGGTATGACGTTTCAACCGGGTTGCTTGCGGGTGTCATCACCGCAAGTAGCTTTGGCTACGTGATTATGGCGAGGCAGGCCCTTCCGGACCTTACCCTTGCCTTCTTTGTGACACTTGCCATCTGGGCCGCACTGGTGGCATATCGAGAACCGTCACCCGGTGAGCAAGAACCGGCTTACAACAGTCGGAGCCGGACCGCCTGGGTGGCCCTGTCAGCGGTCGGGGCCGCTGGGGCGATCCTCACGAAGGGGCCTGTGGGCATCGCACTTCCGGTACTCGTGGTCGGTCCACTGTTGGTGCTCGACCACTGGGCTGGTCGCGCCCGCGCTGGGGTCCGAATGACCGACCTTGCGCTCTTTACCATTATCGTTCTGGCTTTGGCGGCGCCTTGGTTTCTAGGCATGGCACTAGTGCACGGTCCGGCGTATCTGGACCGCTTCTTTATCGCTGAAAATTTCGACCGCTTTGCGACCCCTCGTTACAACGACCCGCGACCGCTCTGGTACTACGCGCCGATCGTCATCGGTGGCATGCTGCCATGGTCGCCCTTTATGCTCCTGTGGCTTCCGTCAATAGCCCGTGGATTACTCCGCGGCCTTGCGGGCTGCACAAACACGGTCCGATTCGGCTGGTGGGCGGCGGCGCCACTACTCTTCTATAGTTTGTCGGTCGGGAAGCAACCGCGATACATCCTCCCGATTCTACCTCCACTCGCCATACTGCTCGCTCACGCGATCCGGTCACGATCGGTCGGTTGTGACCGGGACCATCTCTTAAGTGTTTGCACCGGCATTACAGGGGGGATTCTCTGTCTCATTGCCTGGTTGGTGTACCGGGCGGCGCCGTTGTTCGTCGAATGGGCACCGGTGTGGACAGTCGGCGTGTCAGTCATTATCGGGCTGGCAGGTGTCGGGGTGCTGCTCTGTATCGCTCGCCCCAGATGGATCCCGGTGGCCGTGCTGACGGCCTCGATCCTGGTTAGCCTCGGCGTCCATATCGTGCTCCTCTCGTCACCAGAGACAGCTCCCGTCCAGCGCGTGGCCGAGATAGTGAAAACGGCACGCCAGAACGACGAGCCCTATGGCCGGTATCAAGCGCTGCATCGCAACCTAATTTTCTACACGCAGGCCGCGTTTTTGGAGCTGGGCATGGAACAAGCCGTGACCGACTTCTTGCGGTCGCCGGAGAGGGTCATCACGGTTCTTCCGGCCGAGACCGTCTCGCGGCTCGAAGCTCAAGGGTTGCTCCTTCGGCGGTTGGGTGAGGTTCGCTATCTCAACATAGGAGGGTTGACATTGGCGACGCTGCTCGATCCCGATCCTGACCGACATCTTCATCGCCTGGTGGTGGTAGTTAATCGGGACTGACCGAGCTTTGCCCGGTAAGTTTTCCCCTGCTTCGCTCGTACTGATCTGGACTGGTCTAAATGGTCTCTAACTCCACTCTACCAAACGATTTCGTCGAGTCTCTTGAATCGATCGTCGGTGCGGACCACGTTCGGACCGACGAGCTGTCTCGCGACGTGTATGGCGTCGATGCACTGCAGCGCGGACGGCGCGCAGATGTCGTCGTGCTACCGGGCGGGACGACTGAGGTCGCAAACATCGCGCGGGTATGCGACCAGGCGCTCGTCCCGCTGACGGCCCGAGGTGCCGGTACTGGATACACCGGGGGTGCTGTGCCCGTTTTTGGTGGCGTCGTGCTGTCACTGGAGAGGATGAACCGGATCATCGAAATCGACACCGCGAGCTTACTGGCTATTGTCGAA